>Ga0180433_10008245_pt1 | contig 13031 bp, 10 predicted proteins | sample SS_ome_8_FD_132980 | JGI IMG/M metagenome (GOLD analysis project Ga0180433, IMG submission 132980) | Hypersaline lake sediment archaeal communities from the Salton Sea, California, USA - SS_1_D_1 metaG | ecosystem: Environmental > Aquatic > Non-marine Saline and Alkaline > Hypersaline >... | reverse complement strand
GCATATTCAATAAACTGGACAACAAATTCATCAAGTCCGCCTCCTTTCACATTCAATTTTGCAAACAAATACCTGAATATATCCACCCAGGCAGGAGCAGTAGCTATTGATTCGATTACATGGCACTGGCTGGATTCTGAATTGGGCGGATATAATGAAACAAGATTCGAACTATGGGAGTGGAACGGCACATGGCTGTTGCTGAATAACAGCCCTGACACGGCTGCAAATACCTTGTCTCAATTCGGTCTTAATCCGAACAGCGAATACGGAATATTCCAGGCTCTTGATACCTGCATGATAATAAATTCATCAGGAAACTACAAACTGACAAGCGCTTTGGTGGGAGCCCCTATTCCATTCGGAAATATCTGGGCACTCAGCACTACGTGCATACTTATAGAAGCGGATGATGTTGTTTTCGACTGCAACGGTTATACAATCACAAACAACGGAACGGCAAATGCGGCAGGAATAGCGGTAAACGGTACCAATCCATTCCCGGTTCCAAACCCGTATGTTAACATAACCATAAGGAATTGCCCGGGAATTACTGGATATACCAATGGTGTATATGTCCAGAATATTGAAAACAGCACAATACAAAACGTTACATCCTATGTCAACAGCATTGATTTCACTATTGTAAAAAGCCAGGGCGTTAACATCACCAACAACACTGCGCACGGACCTGGCGGCGGCAACGGTTTCTATATTACAGGTCTTGGCGGCAATAATCTTGTCGACAACAAAGCCTACAGAAAGGTGCTCGGTTTCCAGGTTTCAAGCTGCAACAACAACAATTTCACAGATAACTGGGCGTACAACAACAGCATAGGTTTCTATGTAGGAGGGGATAATAACAGGTATTGGGACAATGTTGCAGAAACGAATATCCAGTACGGATTCCAGTTGAGAAATGCGAACAACAACTGGCTTGTCAATAATACTGCATGGGGAAACTGGAACCACGGTTTCTTTGTTGACGGAAGCAATAATCCTGTAACCAATAACTGGCTTATCAACAACACCGCACATTCGAATTGGGACCACGGCTTCTTCTTATACAGAAACGGAGGCCTGGGAGTGGACAGCACCTACTTGATCAATAATACAGCATATTCAAACCAGGACAACGGTTTCTACCTTAATGAAGTTACCAATACCAACCTTACCAACATTACATCACGAAATAACGACTACGGTGTCCTCATGGTCGATTCACCAAACACTTATGTGGGTGACAGCACAATATACACAAACGGATTTTCAGGAATACGTGTTGACGGGGATTCAGATGATGCCGTCATTTACAATAACAATGTAACTGACAACTCTCAAGATGGTATCCAGGTATATGACTCAGTCAATTCAAACATAACTGAAAATACTGTATATGACAACACACAGCACGGAATAAACATATCCGATGCATGGTACCATACTGTCCATGACAACACAATATACGACAACGGCGGAAGAGGAATCGACTTTGCAAATGTAACCTACAGCAATGTTTCAGACAACAGGATATACAACAATACTGATTATGGTATCCACCTCAGGACCTACAGCGGAGGGCCTTCTGTCCATAACACATTCATAAATAATACTGTCTTTGACCAGACACCTACTGCAATCCGACTGATAACGAACAGCGACTTCAACGTTTTCATCAACAACACGATATATAACATCGGAGTCTACGGTTTCGAAATAGATTCAAGCACGGGCACGAACTTTACAGGAAATAATGTTTCTGATACGGGAAGCCATGGATATTACATCCTTAATTCGGCAGATACAAGAATGCTCCATAATACCGCCTATAATAATTCAGGATTCAGCGCACATTCATATTTCTTCCTGAATTCATCGGATACTTACCTTTACAACAATACTGCAACCTTTTCGGGCCTGAACAGTTTCCTGTTTACCAATTCAACCGACAACACTCTTATCAATAATACTGCATCATTCTCAGGGGGATGCGGTTTCAATACTTTCTGGGGTTCGCATAACAATCATCTTGAAAACAACACCGCATTCAACCATACATCCGCGTGTTTCTGCGGTGATAATGCAAACCACAGCGTGTTCATCAACAACACAGCATACAATGCAGGATTCGATTCCGGCTCATACGGTGCAGGATTCGCATTCAGCAATTTCGATGATTATACTGTCGTGGACAATGTTGCATATGATAATGGTGCACCAGGTGTATTCCCAGGTTACCTTCTTGGGGCGCACTTTGGATTTGCAGCAGGAAGCAACCTGGATGTCAGGAACAACAGGGTTTCCAATGTATCAGCAGAAGCTACCTTATTTGGTATAGGTGTTGCAAATTCCGATACAGTCAACATAGAAGACAACTTTTTGAACAATACTTTTGTCGGAATACCTGCATTCGGAAACGTAAATGCATCAGGATTATTCGGAATAGCCTCTCCAATAGCACCATTGGATAATGTTGATATAGTAAATAACTATGTTGAAATGTCATTCATAGGAATATGGACGCTTAATGCAACAGATATGGATGTCCAGCACAATGAGGTTCAGAAATCAATAGGGGGAATGTTGATTCATACAACTGACCTTGATATTTATAACAATACGCTAAATGTTTCAGATGAATTCGGGGGAGCACCCCTGACACTTGGAATGGCTGTAGTTAACTCTTGGGATGCAACAATTCATGAAAACAATGTTACAACTGCCGCGTTGCCGATAAGCCTCGGTGTAATACTTGTAGGGGATAACAATACTGACTTCTACCAGAATGACATTAATGCTTCAGGAGCAGGGCTTATTGCCATGGACCAGTTCAGCCTGACAATGTTCGGAATTCCACCATTGCCGCCTCCGTTCCCGAACCTTGATTTCAACGGAAGCAGCTACGGCCTTGAAATATACAACAATAATATGCATGACAGCGCATTATTCGGCGCTTTCCTTGTCAATTATACGGGAACTCTTGCAGATCCTACTGGCAATGAATTCAGGTCAAACAACATGACCAACAACGGATATGGCCTTGCATTCAACAGAACACACAATGTTGATTTTGACAATCCTGAATTCAACGGAAACATACTTGACAACAACAATTACGGCCTTGGAGTGCATATGTCAGACAACATAACAGTATTCAGAAGCGGAATTACAATTACAAACAGCGGAACAAGCGGAGTTGCTGCAAACCTTCCCGGCTTTGGAGCTCCTTTCGGTCCCTCAGATTCACTTACTGTTGAAATTATAGATGATGCAACAGGGGACTATGGGGAATACTTTGGAAATCTTACAAACCTTATGCTTGTAAGCAATGCTTCTGATGCAAACGGAAGAGTCAACTTCCCTGCACTGGATATACCTGTTGCAGTTGTTCTTGATAATACAAACTTTGTTCTTGGAAACGACTTTGTTTCTCTTGACAGTGCTGCTGCGCCTGACTTCAATACCAGCGCAAATGTAACTTTATTCACAACAAGCTGCACTGCTGATGTGTTCAAGCTTGCAGGCTTCCCGCAGAACAGGACAATTATTGTCGATACAGGAGCGGTGTATACTCCTGCATACTTTGATTGTGCAGGAAATTCCGGAGAATTCGGAGTAGGAAACTTCTCAGGATATGCGCTTGAGCCGATACCTGTGCCTCCCCCGACCGGAGGACGCGGAGGTGGCGGAGACAGATGCCAGGATGCTGACGTTGAAGTTACAATGATTGAATGCCCTGCAAATAAAGTCACTTTCAGGATTACGGAAAGCGATGCAGGCTTTGCAGTAAGCGATGAGAGAGTGTATATCCAGAGCAACGGGCTTTACTGGTCTGATGTAGGATATACAGACAGCAATGGGGAAGTTGAATTTACCCTTCCATATGATGAGGAATATACTGTAAATGTCGGAGGAAGCTCACATTCCGACCTTTGCGACACTGATTACATCTATGACCATCCGGAATGTCCCGAAGAAGGATGCTATGATGACGATGACTGTGAAGATGTTGAATACTGTGAAAGAGATGAGTATGCCATTGACATGCCTCCTGAATTCCTTGACATTGTGGTAATGCCGGGAGTATGCCTTCCTGTTGACTGCGAATGCGGAGAGGTGTACGACCACGAATGCCATGAATACGAATGCTGCAGTGATTCAGACTGTGTTGAAGGGGAAATGTGCATAGACCATGAATGTGTTGAGATGGAATGCAGGAATGACAATGACTGTGCAGGAGATGAATACTGCAGTGATGGCTCGTGCATAAAGCTTGAAGGCGACTGCGGATATCCTGAAAACCATGAATGGATTTATTATGAATGCTGCAATGATTCACACTGCCCGCCAGGGGAAATATGCTATGAGCATGAATGCATTCTTTACAGGATAATAACAAATGAAACAGGATTCGTAGGAGACCAGCATCATGCGTATGTAATTCCTGAAGGACAGTACACGCTAGGGCTTGTAGACCCTATAGGCCAGAGAAAGACACTGGTTACAGATGAAGTGGGAAATGTCTACTTCCAGCTTGAATCAGAAGGTGAGTATTCCATATACATAGTAAAGGACCAGGAAGTTGCTGCAAATGTTACTGTTGATGCACTCCAGAGAATTATACGTCCTGAAGAGGAAGACACTTTAATCATGGACATCCTGCTCAACCTTTGCTGGATACTGATAATACTGGCACTTCTGATAATAGGATACATACTTTACAGAAGAAGGGAAGAGAAACAGGGAAGAAAGAGAAGGAAGTGAAGACTAAGCAATCTCGCTTCCAGGCTTTGTTTCCTCTACTCCATAGTCAGCCATTCCGGTTTTCCACCAGTTGCCGTACTTTTCTTTTAATTGCTCTTCTATGGGTTTTGATACCTTTACTGCTGTCTTGATGTGGTCTTTTTCAATTAGTTCTTCTTTTTCCTTTTTGGCAATGTCTCCAGCCATTTTAAGTATTCCTGCCAGATTCCTCAATCTTAAGCTCAACCCGTTTGCATTGTCAACTACTTTGGCTATCTTCCTTGATTCATATAGTATCTCATCAACTGCCTTCCTGCTTGCATGCGGTATCTTGCCGTCTTTTTCTATTTCCTGCGCAATAAACTGGGTAAGTTTTTCAACATTTTTGTCAGTATCATCCATGTAAGCATTCATGAGCAGCTCATAACCATCTCCGCGGATTCTTGACCTGAAAGGAGGTATGATGAACTTCATATCATTGATGTTTGTTGCTCCAACGAAAAGAAAATCGCACGGAACGCCTTCAACCCTTACTGCCGCACCGCTGCTCATAGGATTATGCCCAACAATGGGGAAATGCTTGTCCTGCATTGCTGTAAGAAGATGCCTTTGAGTATCGCCTAATGTTGACAATTCATCAACAAACAGTACTCCTTCATGCGCCTCATGGACAGAACCAGGAAGCACCCTAAGGTAAGCAGGGGTTCCAAGATGATTATGCCCTCCATACGGGTCATGCCTGATATCCCCAAGCACTTCTGTTTCAGTTGCACCGCTTGACTGCACAAAAGTTGACCTGTTTAAGGGAACAATCACATTTCTTTTCCTTTTCTTGCCATCTTCAATCTTTTTTATTTCTTCAGGGGTCAAAACAAATACTTTTCCCTCTTCGTCCCTTTCATATACGATAATCTCTGATTTTCCATCAAATCTTCTTCTTGTTGTTGCAACCCTTGGCTTTCCTGTTTCGTCAACGTTTTTCTCAAAAGGGCCGGGGAAGAATTTATCTGCACTGCAAAAAGGGCATATCTTGTCGGTAAATTCACTGAATCCTCCGCATCTTTTGCATCGGAATCCGAGCCTTTCAGCTACGAATGAAGGAATATCATGCTGGGAAACTTCTTTTCCGTATTTTCTCCCATCCTTTTTCTCATTCTTAATCTGCTTTTCGCTGCGTATTTCAATAATTGGCCTTTCCGGAGTATTAGGATTATGAATGACAGAGATTTCATGTTTCGGCTTTGGCATGACGCTTGCAATCGCCTGTGCAATCATGCTTTTCCCTGTTCCGGGAGGACCTACAAGCAATAAGTGCCTTCTCTGGATTGGAATCATCTTTGCAATCTCTACTGCATGCTCCTGGCCTATTATCCTTTCAAAAGGGTCTCTAGGAACCTTAATTTCTGAAGTACTATCGAATTTCCTCATTACAGACAATTAAAAAGAAAATAGAATATAAAGCTTTGTCTATGCTTTGGTGCCTGCCTCTTTAAGCAGCCTTATTGTCTCTTCATAGTAAATAGTGCCTTCACCAAGCTGAATGGCAACGGAAAGTGCAGTGTTTCCCTGGCTGTCCTGGTAATTAACATCTGCTCCGGCATCCAGAAGCGCTTTGACCATCTTATGATTGCCTTTAATTGCTGCATCAATCAGCAGGTCTCCCCCGCTTCTTCCTTCAAGCAGCTTTTTATCGCATTTATTAATTAGGTATTCAAATATTGTATAATTTGAAGCAGTAATAGCAGTTTGAATCGCCCAGCTGTCAATCTCCGCTCCATTATTAACCAGGAATTTAACTGCATCAAAATTACCCATAAAGCATGAGATTGACAAAGCATTCTCTCCATTGGCATCTCGCGCATTTATATCATATACTTTATCTACCATTTCCTTTAATTTTTCAATATCTCCATCCCATGCTGCGGATATGAGCTTTTTTTCTGCATCAATCTTTTTCTGCCCTTCAACCATCTTTTCAGGAGCATGTTTCATCATTATGTTATATACTGCCACATCTCCAACACTGGTCATGTTGTTTGTAAGGACAAGGTTTACTGCATCATCTGTTATTTCAGCCCCGTTTTCAATTAGAAATTCAGCTGCTTTAGGGCTGCTGTTAAGACATGCATATTCAAGTGCAGTTGTGCATCCGCCATTATAATGCTTATATCTGGCATTTGCCCCTCCTTCGATATTGTCAATAATATATTTCAGCTGTTCAAGGTTATCAAATTGTATCGCATCATAAAGCGTTCTTTTATTTTTATACTCCTGCCTCTCCTTCTTTGTTATTTCCCTTGCTCCATGTTTTTTAAGTACCTTGGCTACACTGTCCCTTCCGCAGATGAAATTGCTCTTTACAAGTGATAGGGCAGTAAATCCCAAGAATTCATCAATTGAATTTACGTCGGCTCCATTTTCAATAAGAATCTCGGATATTTCCATAGCCTGTTCAATCTCATAAGCCATATATTTTTCCATATCTTCCTGCGTTTCACATCCTTCACAGTCTAATGCAGCCAGGCAATTAACCAGTTCATCATTCTGTGCAAGAGACATCAGGGGAGTCCATCCGCTGGTTGACTTTATCTTTGCATCTGCACCCTTTTCAATCATTAATTTTACAACATCAACTTCTCCTGTTCTTGCAGCATACATAAGAGGAGTCATCCCATTGTTTGTCTGCCCATTTACATCCGCCCCATTTTCAATCAGGACTTTCATTGTTTCCATGTTGCCAATTCCACATGCAAGATGAAGTGCCGTTTCCCCGTATTTGTTCTTTTCATGAATATCCAGCCCTTTGTCTATGAGCTTTTCAATAAGTTCCTTGTTTCCATACCTGGCAGCAAGCAGCAATGCATTGCTTCCGTCCTTGTCAACAGATTTTATATCAGCTCCCTGCTCTATGAGAAATTCAGCAAATTCCACCCTGCCTTCCCTAAGGGCCATAAGCAGAGGTGTTCTCTCCCAGTCAGCCACGCTCTTTTCTTCCATGTCAGCTCCTTCTGCAATGGCTTTCTTTGCCTTTTCAATATCACCGCTTCTCGCTGCATCCTCGAGCTTCCAGGTTGCCCTCCTTTTTTCAAATCCGTTGCCTAATTCGCTACCTGTATAATCCGCATTGTCTTTCTTAAGCTGAACTATATCGTCCTTTTTCATATCCTTGTTTCCACAGCCCATAAGGCTAGGTGCAACAGCCAATGCAACTCCAAGAGCTGTAGCCCTAATTACAGAACTTCCTCTTTTATTATCAAAACTATTTGCTTTTCCTGTTTCAGTTTTTCTATTTTTGCAAGTATATCTTATTCTCATTAACCCACCTAACTATAAAATATTGTTTATAAACATTTAAAAACATTACTAACAACGATTAAACACAGAATAAGAAATAAAAAAGCAAAAATTAAAATAAAAGCTACTTGGCACCATTCTTCTTGAGGATTTTCACAATATCATCATATCCACGCTCTTCAGCAAGATATAATGCAGTATGCTTTGACTTGTTTTTTGCGTTTATCCTGAGATTTTCATTCTTTACAAGTATTTTTACTACTTCAAGCTGGCCACGAGTGCATGCTCCCATAAGAACAGTATTTCCATATTTGCTGTCCTTTGCATTTATGTCTGCATCATTGTCAAGCAGGAATTCGACAACATCAACATGCCCATTGCGTGCAGCCATATACAATGCACCGCGCCCCAATTCATTCTTGGCATTGACATCTGCACCTTTTTCAACAAGATATTCTACAATGTCCAGGTTATCAAATCTGGCTGCCATCATCAGCGCAGTTGTTCCGCCTTTATTCTTTGAATCAACATCTACTCCTTCAGCTATCAAATCCTTTACTTTATCCAGGTCTCCATCCTTTGCAGCATTAACAAGCTGTATGCTTTTTTCTGCAGGAGCCTGAACAGGGACCGGCAGCGGAAGCGGTTTCTTTTTTGGTTTTTTAATCTGTTTCATTTTCTCCACCTTGAATATTTTCAAATCAGTCCTCCTTATATCTCTCAAACGGCCCTTCTTTATCATCTTCTATATTTTCGCTCATGGGCTTTTTCCTGAAGCCCTTCTTTTTCTTAGGCTTTACTGCAACGATTTCAACTTCTTTTTTCTTTTCTTTCTTTTTCATCCCCAAAGCAACCAAAAGTGAATCAATCATCTGTGCAAGAACTCCTTTCTCTTCACTGACTTTTATCCTGTAAGGTGCAGCAGAAGGTCCTCCTCCTACTGTCCCCCATTTTTTCTGCTCTTCCTCAAGGCAGCTATGGCAAAGAATCCTGTCGTTGTATGAATACAATAAGTCAGTTTCCTTTCCGCAGCGCTGGCATGTTTCAGAATATTTTATAATTGTCGTATATATGGGCTCTTTCTCATATTTTCTTTCCTTGTATTCTCTTTTTCTATTGTCTTCACTCCTTTCATCAATAAGGCAATATGGGCACATCCACTGGCCTTTGTACTGCTGTAATTCTGTTATTGGAAGGTACATCTGGCATTTCCAGCACTGCCTGTAATTCGCATAAAATATGCAGGAGCTGCAGTATGCACGGCCGTCTGCAGCATATTCAACATTTGTTTTCCTTCCGCAGCGGCTGCATCTTCTTTTTACCATAAATAGACCTATCCACTAAGTTCTATTACCTTGCTTCTTTCCTCAACTATGGAGTCAATAATTCTGGCAACCATGTCTTTGAGGCCTTTTTTAATTGTGGCGTGGTCGCTTTTAGGTAATTTTGAACCAAACCATTTCAGCATGTTTTTGAATATGTCATCTGTCATTTTGTTTATTGCCTTCTCCCTTTCGTTTTTTGTCATATTGCTCAGGTCCTTTATTCCTGCTTTTTCAAAATCAGCTGTCGTTATAAAGATGAAAATCTTGTAGCTTTTCTTCAAAGATGTTTCGAAGGAAAGAGTTCCGTATTTCGGCAGTGCTCCTGCCCCTGGTTTTTTTCCAAGTTTTTTATAATAAAAATTTACTATCTTGTTGTAATCTTTCTCTTCAGTTGTTCCTACGACAGTAAATGTTGCATCAACTGATTTCAGCGTTTTATTTGCAGCATTTACTGAGCCAGCTGTTGTCTTTTTAGGTTTTACAATCTCAATATTGCCCACCACTGCCTTTTCCTTTGCTCCTTCCACTTTAACTTTTCCAGATGCACTCTTGGTTGCTTTCGGACCCTTTATTTCTGCAACCTTCATCTCGCCCGGACCTACAATAGTATCAAGAGATGATTCGGGTTTTGGTGGTTTTTCCTTTAGCTTTTTCGGCTTGGTTGCTGGTTTTTTCCCTGGTTTAGTGGTCGGAGGAACTGGCGGTTTCTTGGCCTCTTTCGCTTTCTTGGTTTCCTTGGCTACCATGGCTGCGGTTTCAGAAGTTTTTATCGGCTTTAATGGCTTTTTTGGCTTTTTGGGCGCTTTCTCTTTCATGTACTTCTCCATCATCTTTTTTACTTCTGCTGCAGTTTTTGAAGTCGGTATTGGCTTTGCCTCTTTTTTCGGTATCTTGATAATAAGATAGGGAATTCCTTTCTTTGTTTTGCCAGTGAATGGAAGAGGCTTGGGCTTCTTCTCAACAATGCCTTTTATCAATATATTTTCTATTTCCTCTACTGGTTTTCCTTCTGCTGCCGCCTTCATTGCATTTTTTAGAACTGCCGGGTCTGCACCTGAAAGATGCTTCTGGGCAAATTCCTTGTCTATTTTAAGAACATGCCAGACGGTGCTCACTGTTCCCTTTTCATCTTCCGAAGAAGTTGTCCAGGCTATCTGCACATCTCCTGTAAGTTTTCCCTTCTTTATAGGCACATTATTCTGCCTTAATTTGGCAGAGGGCTTTTCTGTAAATTGAGAATAAGTAATAGTTTTCTGTTCTTGTTTGGGTTTCTTTTTTGATTTGGATTTTGGTCCCATTATAGCACCTGTTCCTCTATAGGAAGGTAAATCTTTAAATATGCATTATACCTAAGCATAAAGGTATGGGAGGTATTGACTACGGTTTGCTTAGGGATATACAACGCCAGGAGATTTCATCCCCGAAGCTTACCCGCCTGGATGAGGAATTCTACTCGCAAATAAAGGAATTTCTATCTGCAAAGAAAGATGATGCATTCTCATCGAATTCCATACTCAAGATAAGGGAGTATGAAAACCTTCAGAAAATAATAGTTTCCATAAAAGAGAAAAGAGAGGAAAAAATATTCCTTATGGCATTAAGGGGGGACAAGGTGAATGGAAGCCTTACTCCTGAAGAAAAGCAGCTGTTCAATGAATTGGTTGAGGTTTTAAGGAAATTCAGGGAAGATACCGACGGTTCCATTGAAGAAGTGGAGAAAACAAGGGAAGAACAGCTGAAAGTAAAGGTTATAAAAGATATCGAGGCATATAAAGGTCTTGACGGGAACGTTTACGGACCCTTCAAAAAAGAAGAGTTAGTCTCACTTCCGAAAGCAGAAGTTGATTGGCTTGTAAAGGCAAAAATAGCTGAGATGGTGGTAAAATGAAATTTCCAAAAGAGATCAATGCATACTGTCCGTTTTGTAAATCACATGAGACGCAGAAGGTTAAGCTTGCGAGCAAGGGCACAGGAAGGACTCTTGCAAGAGGTAACAGGTCTCACGAAAGAAAACTTTTGGGACATGGTGGAAAGAGAGCAGGTAAGAAATCAGTGAAGAAACAGGGAAAAAGGCAGAAGGTCAATCTGACATGCCAGAAATGCAAGAAAAAGCATCAAAGAGTAATCGGGGGAAGGACAACAAAAAAACTTGAATTAAGAGCATGAGGTGTATTTATGTCATCAAAATTTGTTAAGGTAAAATGTGAATGTGGAAATGAGCAAACAGTCTTCGACCACACAACAACTGAAATCAAATGCCAGAAGTGTGGAACGGTACTTGCACACCCCCACGGTGGAAAGGCAATAATAAATGGCGATATTATAGAGGAGCTTGGGTGATCTGCCTTGGAATTTCCTGAAGACAATGAGCTTGTAATAATTATAATCAAAAAAATAATGCCTTACGGCGCTTTTTGCACTCTTCCAGAATATGAGAATCTTGAAGCTTTTCTTCACATATCCGAAATAGCTCCCAGGTGGATAAAGAACATCCATGAGTTTATATCAGAAGGCCAGAGGACAGTAGCAAAAGTCCACCATATAGACAGGCAGAAGAACCAGGTTGATGTTTCATTGAAGAGAACTTCTGATGAAGAGAGGAGAAGAAAGCTTGAGCAGGTTAACTTTGAGAAAAGGGCAGAGAGGCTTATAGAGGTTGCTGTATCTTCATTAAAAGGCAAAAAGCCGGATGCTGAGGAAGTAAAAGATAAAATAAGAGAAGAATACGGGGATTTGTATTCCTGCTTAAAGGAAGTTTCTGAAAAAGGTGCTGAGCCAATTGAGCATTTCAAGTTTCCAAAGGCGCTGCAGAATGAGCTTGTTGAAATTGCTCAGAAAAATATCAAGAAACAGCTTGTCACACTTTCAGGAATAATCAAGCTTACATGCTACGGCGGGGATGGCGTAGAGCTTATCAAGGAGGCATTGGCAGATGTTGCAAAAGGAAAAGAGGCAGAAGTCAGCTATCTGGGTGCCCCAAGGTACAAACTGATAATTACTGATGATGATTATAAATCCGGAGAGAAAAAGCTTTCCAAGCGCCTTGATTTTCTTGAGGATTTTGCAAAAAAACACGGCTGTGCTTTTGAATTCGAGAGGGAAAATGAATGAAGAAGATGATGCGGTGTACTGTCTGTGCTGCATATACTCTTTCTGGAATGCACTGCAGCAAAAAAACCGTTTCAGCACACCCACCAATTTTTAATCCTACTGATCCTTATGCAAAGTACAGGAGAAAAAGCAAAGGTTTGTGATTATTATGAAAGAGACAATTATAATTGAAAAGGAAAGACCGAAAAAACTGAAAAATCCGGCTTTGATTGTAGGTCTTCCGGGAATAGGTCTTATCGGCCAGGTTGTTTCAAAATACATGGCAAAAGAGCTGAAGGCAAAGAAAATAGCGGTTTTGTATTCACCTCATTTTCCCCACCAGGTTCTTATGACCAAGAGAGGAAGGATGAGGCTGATAAGGAATTCTTTTTATCTTTACAAAGGAAAGAAAAGGGATTTGGTAATACTTGTAGGTGACATACAGGCAATGAGCTCGCAGGGCCAGTATGAGGTTGCCGGAAAGATACTTGATTATGTTTCAGAGCTTGGAGTAAAGAAAGTAATAAGCGTAGGAGGATACAGTACAGGCACTATGGTTGAAAAAAGAAAGATATTCGG
>Ga0180433_10008243_pt1 | contig 13032 bp, 10 predicted proteins | sample SS_ome_8_FD_132980 | JGI IMG/M metagenome (GOLD analysis project Ga0180433, IMG submission 132980) | Hypersaline lake sediment archaeal communities from the Salton Sea, California, USA - SS_1_D_1 metaG | ecosystem: Environmental > Aquatic > Non-marine Saline and Alkaline > Hypersaline >... | reverse complement strand
TATGTCGAGGCAAGCGGCTGGCGCGGAGGTGTGCGCTGTAAGTGTTGACGCCACCGATGGTAACGTCGGATTGGATTGGTGGAGGCGGCGGGAATCGAACCCGCGTCCCGTGACATTTCAACAGAAGCCACTACGCTTATAGCTTGTCTTTTGTTTCTCGTCTCCCCGGTCTCCGGCAAGCAGGATTCCGGTTTGACAAGCCCGACTGTTGTTTCGCTCGCATAGGGCCAGGCGTCCCATACAAGCTAGCCTACTGCTTTTCATCTCGTCCAATCTCGTAGGCTAGACTGGTGAGATGCAGCTGCTCTTAGGCAGCCATTGCGTAATCTGCGTTGGCAGACTTAGTGTGCCAGGTTGTTAACGAGGCCACCTGACAACCTCGAAGCGCGCCTTCTGCATCATTTTGCCCGGTCGATACCTTGTCGCCCCCATGTCAAAGATCAAATGTGCTGTCTCTTCCTGTAAGTCAATTATACGACACGTGGCTCGATTGGTAAAGCCACGCGATGATTGAATTCTGGAGGCGTCTCGATAGGGCTGGCGACAATCGCTTCTGAGTATGGGGAATCAGAATTTCCGATGGCGTTACTTGGTCCAGGGTTCGACGTGTATGTTGACTTCCGATTTGCCATCAAATTGGCTGCGAATGTGTTGTTCGAGGTCATCAGCTATGAGGTGGGCCTGTTCGACTGAGAGGTCTGGCGGCAGTAGAAGGTGGAAGTCGACTATGTGCATGTCTTTGTGGTCGCGAACAGAGAGATCGTGAAATCCCATGTGCAGGGCGCTGTGGGCATCGATCAGTGTTTCTATTTGCTTTTCTCTTTGGGCGTGTTCCAATTGGGACGAATCATTTGGGTTGACGTGTATCAGCACTTCTGTGAGTTGTGGGAATCGGCGGCAAAGTTCCCATTTCACATTCACCGCTGCGGTGTGACCTTGTGCGACGGAGACGGTTGAGTCTACTTCAATTTTCAGGTCTGCGAGGACCTTGGCTCCGACATGTCTTGCGCGAACGGCGGTCACTGCCTTCACGTCTTCGACTTCGGATGCAATGCTGCTGATTTCCCGGATCATGCTCGAAGGAACTGCGGCGTCCATGAGTCCTGCAGTTGCTTCGCGGAGGATGTCTACTGCCAGTTTTAGGATGAATAGGGCCACGACTGCTGCCGCAACCTGATCCATGTGTCCCATCCAACGGGCGTTGAAGTAGTGTGCCAGTTGTGCGATGCTGATTCCGATTGCCGCTGCAAGTGAAGTGAGAGCATCAGAGCGGTGGTCCCATGCGTTTGCGGTCATGGCCGGGCTGTTCAGTTCTCGTGCGGCGCGAATGGTGTAGTGAAACATTGCCTCCTTGGCAATCACCGACACGACAGCAGCGATGAGTGCCAGAAGGGTCGGAGCCTTACTAAACAGAGTTTCCACAGGGCTGGAGAAACCTCGGAATATATGTAGTATTGCGTTGGAGCAAATCCAGAAGGCTGCTCCGAATAATGACAGGCCGATCAGTCCGGAAGCGATGGATTCTGCTTTGCCATGTCCATAGGGATGCGTATCGTCCTGTGGGCGCGAGGCGATCTTGAGGCTGATCAGAGTGATTCCGGTGGCGAGGGAGTCCGCTGCGGAATGAGCGGCGTCCGATATCATTGCGGAACTTCTCCCCAGGATTCCTGCGAAGCCTTTGAGAGCTGTGAGCACAAGGTTGCCCCAGAAACATATCCAGGTGATATTCTGTCCGTTTTTTCTCGCCATAGGCGTAAGGATTGTCCAAAAAAGTGCGAAGAGATGAGGTTGGGATCATCCCAGGTATCTCACGTAAACAGTTTATCAGGTGGCCTGTGCTATTGCCAGTGTTGTTGAGCGTGTCGCCGCCACGGGATCAGCAGGCTTTGTGGTGCAAGTACAGATGCTTGCGTCAATCAACAGGCGAGGATTTTCCGCGTCGTCTCGATGCGATCATGAGAATGCAGACTATCACACCCATAGCCGCGACAGGGAACAGTCGCAACTCCTTGGACACGTTACTCGCTTTGTCTACCGCTATGCCCAGGAACGGAGCAATGATTGCCGCGAACAGAGCTTTTGACTGGGATTGGGCACTCAATACGGTCGCCATCTGTGACGTCTTGGTCTGGTGCGCGATCCGGCTGACCATGATTGGTCGCCAGAAGTTCTGCAGAAAAGCCAGAACAACAAACATCGCGATGACAAGCGCTTTTGCACCTCCAACAACACCTACGGATAGTAGTAGGAAACTGGCCAAGTATTGCCACCAAAGTCCGGTTGCTCCTCTCTCTTCGGATCCGGCCCATGTCATCAGTGTGTGTGAATGACGGGAAGCAAAGCTGCTCAGGAGATGCAGAACGCAGTATACGGCTCCCACCAGTATGGCAGAGCGCTGGGTATCGTTGTATGTAAGAAATAGTGGCAGTGAAATGGCGGCGGCTCTGAGGGCTGGTTGCAGATAATCTTTTGCAGCTTTGTACAGACCTTCAAAGCTCATTGACTCTGCAAAAAGTCCGCGCATTTTACGCGAACGGATGCTGTCCACCAATGCAGATAGAAGAGTCTGCAGCACTCTACGAATACTCGCTTTGTTGTGTCGTAGTCCGTCGAGGTATGACGGATAGGTAAGCAAATTGATGATATTCATGGTGTAGGGAATGAGGCAGAAGAAGAAGATTGCAGAGAAACTCTGCGTCGAGAAGACGGCGATGGCGGCAAGAACCACGCTGACGGCTGACCCAATCTTGCTCCAGGAGCGAGTAAGACCGTAGACCCGCGTCCTCTCGTGTGAGCGGTTTTGGTGCTCAAGCCAGTCGAATATGAGAGCCTTGTGTGTGCCGGTACGAAAGGCCTCTCCGATGGCAAAGAAGAACATTGCAGCGAAGAACATCCACAACCTTTGCGACAGGCCGAAGATGATGAAAGAGATGCAGTAAGATAGGAAAGAAAGAAGCATTGATCGCCGACGACCACAGACATCGGCAATCGCCCCCGTCGGGATCTCCATTATATTGATGCAGACCTCGCGGAAGGCGACTAGTAGGCCGATCCCTGTGAAAGACAAGCCTCTCTCACGAAAGGCCAGTATGATGAATGCATCATAGTACTGCTGGTTCTTCAGAAAGCCGTAAAGACAGAATCTGAATAGCATTGGCATTGGAGACCTTCAAATAGACTTGAGGGACTTCCAGTTGACTATTGTATAGGAATTTGACTGGGGTTGTTACACGTCTGCAAATCGACATGGAAGGTGTCATATCGGCAGGAAAAAAATATGGGATTTTTGATTTGCCATTTCCCCAACATTCGGGTACAATTCGTAAGTTATGGATAGCGACGAGGAAAGTCGCGGATAAGGATTCGATGGCTACTAGTCGATTTATTGAGAATGCCTTCCGTTCATCTCCCGTCTTCATTGGTTTGTCTTCTTTTTCGGACACCAATTGTCGAGATTGTGGTCTACTCTATCATGAGAGCATGGAGTGCAGTCTGATTGCGCCATTGTATGAGGCTGTTTGTCAAGGGAGATGAGAGCAAGTGTTTTGATCCTCGACCAACGTGTCGTGGTGTTAAATAGGAAATTGCGTCTAACGCAAGTGTTTTGAATTGTTGTTTCCTGCAGGGAAGCGTTGTCTGTGTGGACTTGACTATTCTGACACTCAGAAGACGTGTCGGGGCCTGGAGAGCAGGCCATGGGAAAGACTGATCGGTGGCGTCTGGACTTTTTCTCGAGTACACCGTGTGGTGTGCAGGCCATTGCTAGCCGTCTCAGTCAGAGACTTGGAGGATTTTGGAGTGAAGATCTATGTTGGTAATTTGCCGTACAGCACAACGGCAGACGAGCTGAGGACAATGTTTAGCGAGCATGGCGAAGTTTCAGACGTGCATGTGCCTATGGATCGCGACAGTGGCAGGCCTCGTGGCTTTGCCTTCGTCGAGATGCAGGATGATTCTCAGGCTCAGACAGCGATGGACGCGCTGAATGGCACGGAGCTAGGCGGAAGGACTATGACGGTAAACAAGGCTCGTGAGCGAACCGAACGCCCCCGTGGTGGTGGCGGTGGCCGTCGCTGGTAGTCAGAAGTAACGATTTGTCCTTCAAATCGTTTTCGTAAGAGACACTCCCCGTCGCGCCTATTCGTACAGCGAAAAGGGCGCGGCGGAGGGAGTGAGCGTGTGTGTCCTTCCGTGATTTCTTCCACATCCTTCCCATCGACCGTGTTGAAAGGTTACCTCATAACACATGCATAATGATCATGTTGCAAGGGTTGCCTTGGAACTGAAACTGACGACGAACCAGGTTCAGGCAACAATGACACTCCTTGACGATGGCGACACTGTGCCGTTTATTGCTCGCTACCGAAAAGAGGTGACCGGCAGTCTCGACGAGGTTGCAATCACACATATTCGCGATCAAATAGGGCGACTTCGAGAATTGGACAAGAGACGCGAGACAGTCCTGAAGTCACTTGAAGATCAGGGCAAGCTTACCGACGAATTGAAAGAGAAGGTGGCCGCCGCCGATGCTATGACGGTTCTCGAGGATATCTATCTGCCATACCGACCAAAGCGCAGAACTCGTGGCACAATGGCAAAGGAAAAAGGACTCGAGCCCTTGGCCAAGGAGTTGTTTGAGCAGGGCGAGTGCAATCCGGAAGGAGAGGCTCAGCAGTTTGTCGATCCTGAAAAGGAAGTCACATCTACTGACGAAGCGCTTGCCGGAGCTCGCGACATTATTTCTGAGTGGGTCAATGAAGACGCGGAGGTGAGATCTGACCTGCGCGATCTGTTTGAAAAGAAGGCAACGATTCGCTCGAAGCTCGTGAAGAACAAGGAGACTGATGGGGCGAAGTATAGGGATTACTTTGATTGGGAAGAACTGCTTGCAGAAGCTCCATCGCACAGAATACTTGCAATGAGGCGGGCTGCGGATGAAGGCATCGTGACGCTGCACGTTTTGCCGGAGGGGCAGGAGGCTGTGACAATCATTGAACGGCGAGTTGTCACAGGAAAAGGCCCAGCCTCGGAGCAGGTGAGAATGGCAGTGGCGGATAGTTACAAACGCCTGCTGTCGACCTCGATGGAAACGGAAATGCGCGTGGCGAGCAAGAGGCGAGCCGACGAGGAAGCTATCAGAGTGTTTGCGGACAATCTTCGTGAACTGCTGATGGCGTCACCCCTCGGACAGAAAGGTGTGCTTGCTATTGATCCGGGCTATCGCACTGGATGCAAAGTAGTATGTCTTGATCCCCAGGGCAAGTTGCTTCACAACGACACAATCTATCCTCTGGAACCGCAGAAGCGTGTGGAAGAGGCGAGTGCGAAGGTGAAGGAGCTTGTTGAGCGCTTTCATGTCGAAGCAATCGCCATTGGCAATGGGACGGGAGGTCGAGAAGCTCATTCGTTTTGTCGCGGTATTGATTTCGGCCGAAAGGTGTCAGTTGTCATCGTCAATGAGAGCGGGGCTTCCGTTTATTCAGCCTCGGAAAATGCGCGCGAAGAGTTTCCTGATCAGGACGTTACTGTTCGCGGTTCAGTATCGATTGGTCGTCGGCTTATGGATCCGCTTGCGGAGCTAGTGAAGATCGAGCCAAAGTCAGTTGGCGTTGGGCAGTATCAGCACGATGTTGATCAGAAAGCCCTGAGTGGCGCTCTGGATGATGTTGTAATGAGCTGTGTCAATGCTGTAGGCGTGGAAGTGAACATGGCGAGCAAGCAGCTTCTGAAGTACGTGTCTGGACTGTCGGACCGGTTGGCCGGCAATATCGTGTCCCAACGAAATGAGCACGGTCCTTTTGCCTCCAGGCAGCAATTGCTCGAAATCGCAGGGATGGGTCCAAAGACATTTGAACAGGCTGCGGGTTTCCTGCGAATCCGGGAAAGCGACAATCCGCTTGATGCTTCCGCAGTGCATCCGGAGAGCTATTCAATTGTGGAAGCCATGGCAGGAGATATGTCTTGTACCGTCGAGGACCTCATGCAGAAGCCCGATTTGAGAGAGCGAATTGATCTCGCCGGTTATGTAAACGAAAAGGTCGGCATTCCAACATTGACAGATATCATGTCTGAGCTGTCCAAGCCAGGACGCGACCCGCGGGAGCCGTTTGAGATATTCATGTATGATGAAACTGTACACGAAATATCCGATCTTGAGATCGGCATGCGTCTGCCCGGTGTGGTGACAAATGTCACGGCGTTTGGTGCTTTCGTGGACATCGGCGTTCATCAGGACGGTCTCGTTCACGTCAGTCAACTTGCCGATCGGTTCGTGAAAAATCCTTCTGATGTGGTCAAGGTTCACCAGAAAGTCATCGTTACCGTTATCGGTATTGAACCCGAAAGGAATAGAATCGCCCTCTCAATGCGAAGCAACACCGATTCCGCTCCAGCTGCGAAGTCCCCAATAGTGAAAGCTGATAGACCTCGAAAAGAACCGTCCGGTCTACGTGGGACAGGCAAAGAAGGAAGGCCGCGGAAGAAACAGAAGCAGAGTCGCAGACACAATGCGAAACCCGTCGTGAAACCTGCTAACAATCCATTTGCTGATTTCTTCAAGACCTGGAAGCCCGCAGATGATTAGCAGGATAGCCGTGTGCCGACCGACAAGTCTCAGGGAGACCTGCTGACCGGCACACGTTGATCAGATCAAATCACCTTTTCAACTTCTGCTTTTGACTTGGTGTCGAGTTCCGAGAATGGCTTCACCTCATAGCGACATCCCAGTGTGTCCTGAAGAATCAGGTGCTCGCTGTCCAACCAGACAGCGTTTTTGGCAGCGTTTTTCAGGGCGAAGCGCCGCGGTCCGAGATTGGTTTCCACGTGCCAGTACCGAACACCAAAGCTTGCGTCCGCCCGGACAACGCGTGTGATTCGCGGTACAAGGTAACGCGTGTCGAGTTCCTCTTCTGCGATCATCCGGGATTCCGGGTCAAGATCAGTGAGGCTGTCAAGCATGTGAACTTCGCTTTTATCCTTGTCCACGAGGGAAATCTCGCCTCCTCGGGCGCTGATTGGCCTGGCCCAGACAAGCTTCACCGGTATGAGATCGTCTTTGCACTTGAAACGTACGTAGACCTGTCCGTCACGACGCGACAGGCGGATTTCGCTGGTTTGCTCCTTCACTTTGTCACTCCTTCCACACGCTCGCCTGAAGGCGGCTCAAATCGGTCTGAATCTTTACAAGCTTCGCGTAAATGCCATCTTTTGCGAGCAGTTCGTCGTGTGAACCACTCTCAGCGATCCTACCCTTTTCGATTACAATGAGTCGGCTGGCGTTGCGCAATGTGGCCAGTCGGTGTGCGATTGCAATAGTCGTTCTATTCTTGATCAGGTTGCCGATCGCCTCCTGGATGGCTTTCTCCGTTTCGCTATCAACAGACGATGTTGCCTCGTCAAGAATCAGGATCGGAGGATTGTCCAGGATCGCCTGCGCAATTGCGATCCGCTGTTTCTCTCCGCCGGATAGCGACGAACCGCCTTCTCCAATATATGTATCGTAGCCGTCCTCTTTTGCGAGGATGAACTCATGTGCCCTGGCGGCTTTTGCGGCACGGACAACTTCCGTAAACTTTACATCCGGCATGCCATAGCGGATGTTGTCAAGAATAGTGCCGTTAAACATGAAAGGTTCCTGCATCACGATACCGATCTGGCTGCGCAGTTGCTCAAGTTTGATCTTCCTAATAGGATAGCCGTCGACCGTGATGATTCCGGAGTCCACATCATAGAAACGGCAGATCAGATTGATGAGTGTGCTCTTGCCGACACCCGACTTGCCCACAAGACCGATCATTTCACCCGGAGCAATATCGAAGGAAATCCCTTTGATCACTTCCTTGCCACGTTCGTAGCTGAAGTAAACATTCTCAAATGAGATGGCTCCTCGGCATTGTGGCACGTTGATCGCATCACGCGCATCATGTATCTCCGGTGGAGAATCGAGTACAGCGAAGATTCTCTCTGCACCCGATAGAGCGTGTGTCAGCCAGTTGAGCACAGCAGTGAACCACTGCAGAGGCCCGTAAAAGAGCCAGATCAAGCCGACATATCCAACAAGTCTGCCTTGCTCGAAATCGCCACCTACGACATCCTTGGCGCCGAAAAACCAAACCGCCGCGATTCCCAACGACATGATCCAAAACATTATCTCGAAGAAACCGACGAACGTCTTCTCGATTCCGATGCGTGTTCTGCAGAGAGATTCATTGGCTCCATTGAACTCACTCGCACGCCTCAGTTCTTGCGTGGAAGCTTTGATTGCCTTGATGCCACGAATCGATTCTCCCAGGATTGTGTGCAAGTTGGCCGTTCTGCTTGCACGCTTGTGGAACATAGGGATCAGCTTCTTCCAGAACCAGCCGCCACCGCCAATCAGGAATGGGACCGGTACAAACACAAGGACAGCGAGCTTCGCGTTGAGCCATAGAAGGATCGACGCAATAACGACAAATGATATCGTGTTTACCATCAGGAACGGCAATCCTTCTATTAGGAAAAACTGGAGTTCCATCGTGTCGTGCATTACTCGAGCCACGAGTTCTCCCGAGTCCTTTCGATCAAAATAGCGCATGCGCAGACGCTGAATGTGCGTGTGCAGACGTTGGCGCAAACCGGCGACCACACTAGCAGCCAGCCAAACACTGAGATAGCCGCTGATCAACCGAGAAATGAGGAGAACAATGCCACACCCGAGCATTACACCGATCAGCCATGGCAGTCGTGACAAGTCCCTTTTCTGGATAACGGAATCAATTATCGCCATTGTGAGTAGTGGCGGTATGGTCTGGGAACCAACAGTGACACATGTCGCCAGCATTAGAAGAAGCGCCCGGAAACGATACGGCTTCACCAATTGCACAACACGGCCGATGATCCTCCACTTTGGTACACACTGCGGGCAAGTGACCCCGCGCTCAGGGAGTGGGGCACCGCATTTCTGACAATACGCGTAGTCCTCTTCTTCGGGCAACTCCGGCGTGCGGCCTTCGATGAGGTCATTGAGAACATGACAGATTGTCGCAAACTCAGGCACACACGCCTTGGTGTAAGTGATTAGATGCTTTTCGCCGTGCGATGTTTCCGCCACAAGCCTGGCACCGCCGAATAGCTCATCAACCTTGACCTTTGCAATGTCTTTGAGCTCAACAGACAGAACTTGGTTTTCGGAGTCACATACTGCCACGTGATCTTGGAGGATAACGAGGTAACTCTGCCCATACTGATGGTCAAGCGTTAAGTCGCTCGCAACGCAATACCGAGGTGATGCGTCCTTTGTGATGTGTTCATTGATACATTGAGATGCTCTACTTGGAAGAGTGCAATTCAAATTCATTGTTACTATCATCCTTTATCTAATGGCGACTCCGGCTCACGGGCCGGTAGCGTCGCCTTGGTTGTCTTTCAGCAATGTTTCTCCAGGAACCCTCAGGTAGAGAATCTGTGTCGAAATCCAGGATGGAATTCTTTGTTTTCCTGAGATTAGGTTGAGGTTGCTGGTGGATAAATGATTCCCTGTAAACATTTCCTAGCCTCCTATCTGACTGGAAGAAGAGTAATTTGATGGGCAACTCTGCCCATCACAAATAGCCACGGGATACCGTGATAGAGCTACGGATAATAAGCTGCTCAACGCCACATTCCGCTGGGAACGAAAGCGCTCGGGGATACTGGATAAAAAGATGATTGCGGGTCCCAGTGGAAAGACAAAGCGCACCAAACACATCTGACCTGCGGACAAGCACGGCCACGTGTTTGTTCAGCGGAGGTGATCCGCTTCCGCGCCCAATTGTGTTATAGCCTTTCCATTTGGATGGACTCCGCGCTAAGAGGAATACGATGTGAGAAAATCACCTGCACGTGACGTACATTGTATCGACAATGACGAGAGTGTCAAGAAAAAAATATAAAACTTCACAAGTGGATAGATGGCACGGCTCAAATGGTAAATTGAAATGTTTGCGCAGAGCATGTTGGTGCGTACAAAGAGCTTTGCGCTTCTTGTACCTAAGAGCGCCTATCCGTGTTGAGGGCAGAGCATTGTTTCATAAGGAAATCGCAGAATTCGTTGATGTATTCGCCGGTCTTGGAGGAGACTTTGAAGGTTTCAAAGTTCTCGTTGAGGCTGGCGCATTCCTGAACGACGCGATCAACATCGAAGTCCATGTGAGGCACGAGATCCATCTTTGTGATGAGCAGAACGCCGATTCGGCGGAAAATGCTTGGGTATTTCAAGATTTTGTCGTCCCCCTCCGGCAATGAAAGGAGCGCGACTTTCATGTGTTCACCCAAATCGAATGACGACGGACAGACCAAGTTGCCGACGTTTTCAATCGCGACGATCTTACATGGGTTTTGTTCGAGCTTAAGATCCTTGAGCGCATGTGCAACGGACTCCGCATCAAGGTGGCATCCGCCGTTGGTCTCTATCTGGTAGGCTCGACAGCCGGTCTTCTCGATTCTCTCCGCGTCACGACGTGTCTGCACGTCGCCCTCAATTACTACCAGATGCTCCTTGAGGATACCGGCCAGGGCCTCGAGCAGAGATGTCTTTCCGCTGCCAGGGCTGCTGATGATGTTCATAGCGAAGATCCCCAGCTTATCGAATAGCTGCCGGTTCTGTGTCGCTATCATGTCGTTCTTCGACAGGACAGGTTTTTGAATACTGATCTTACTTCTCTGTGGGTTTTGGCTCACCCTCTGGTTCCTCCAGTTCGACTGAATCCAATGTGAACTCCTCGCCGCTCAGGATGGAGCGGTGAAGCGAGTGACATTTGGGACAGATTTCAAACATATCTTTCATTGCGTATTGACGCGAGCAGTCGAGGCACAAGGCCCTTGCGGGCACATCATTTATGATGAGCCTTGGCGATCCGAAGCCCATTTGTTTTGCTATTTCCGTGAAGCAAAATCGCAGACTCTCGATACTGATGCCGGCAAGAGGACCGATCGTGACAGTGGCCGAGAACAATACTCGTTTCTCGCCGACTTGATCTTCAACCAAGTTGAGCATGCTTTGTGCTATTGAGAATTCATGCATGATGTAAGGAACTCTGACATCCTGTTTGATGATTGTGACCTTGGTTTCCAGGACCATTATACTGGGCGAGCGTTTATAGGCAAGCCGATTGCACCAGGAAATGCCGAGTCAATCGTCAAGTAACGGAGAGCAGCATGGATTGCAGCAATTGACAAGAACAGAGCGAAAGGCGGTATCCATGAGAAACCGCAGGCGTAACGAGTATGCCTGCGGTTGAAGTGAAAGACTATTTCTACTTGCTCAAACGCGTTTTTAGCGTGGCGAGAAGCGTGTCCGGGTCGATCGGCTTCTGAAGGACGCCAGCAAGGCCAAGCTCATTCGTGTCGGTGGTCATATGGAGAGAGTCACCAACGCCGCTGAGCATGTATACCGGGGCGGTATTGCCAATAGCTTTCAGCTCTTTGACGAGATTGATTCCCGCGTCGACTTCTTCCATCATCAGATCGACGATGAGAACGTCAGGCTGGACCTCCTTGTATTTTTTCAATCCTTCTTCGGCGCTGGAGGCTCCTTCGAAGACATAGTCGTTCATCTCAAGAATCAGACGGCCTGCTTCGAGGATGTCTTTATCGTCATCGACACAGAGGATTACGTGCTTTCCGTTTTGCATTTGCCCCACTCACTCCTGGTGTTGTGTGTAGTTTGTCAGTTCCTAGCTTCCGTTACGGCTTGTTCGAAATTTCCTGAGAGAACAACATTGTTTATGAAATCCAACGCTTCTGTCAAGTTGCTCTGAGCTTGACCTGACAATGATTCGCCGAAGCCTTCGAAATCGTATCCGCGAATCCCGAGAACATAGGCAGAAGGAGACGCGTCAAAGCACGTTTTGGCCAGGAACAAAACAGCCTCTGGCTCCACACTATGTGTGCTAAAGCTGGCCGACTCCTTTGGTTCTACCTTCCTGAAGTAGAAAGGCTCCCTGCCGTCAACAGCGGCGTCCACAAAGATGACCGTATCGTGCTCGGCAACCTGAGCGGCGTTTTCAATTGTCAATTGGTAATCAATGTCTATTGTGACATTCGGCAATGCTTCATGCTCAAGTGCCTCAGCAAGTGCCGGACCCAATCCGTCGTCTTGCCTCGAAGGATTGCCATAAGCAAGCACAACTACCGTGTTTGCCTTACTTCTTGGTTTTGCTGTCAACAATGTTTCCTTCGCTGTCGACAATGTCAACAACGAGCGGCATCTGGCCAAGTGCGTGAGTTGCACATGACAGGCACGGATCATAGGCCCTAATGGCCACTTCGATGTGGTTCAGAAGGCCTTCAGTGATTTCAGGTTTGCCGCTTATGTGGTCTTGAGCTACTTTCTGAACCGCTCGGTTCATTGGCTCATTGTTGTTTGTTGTCGAGACGATCAGGTTGGCCATGGTAACCTGATCTTTGTCGTTGACCTTGTAGTGATGGAAGAGCGTGCCGCGAGGAGCCTCGATAAGCCCCACGGCTTCTTCGCGTCGGTCACCCGACGTTACGAGGTCGGTGCCCTGAAGGTCAGGATCGTTCAGAAGATCCTTGATCATCTCGATGGCGTGCACGAGTTCGATCATACGAGACCAATGGTATGCCATAGTAATGTTGTTGGGCTTGTTATCGGTCACAGCCTTAAACTCTTTTCGAGCAGCTTCGGCTTCAGGAGTATCAATGAAATCGCACGTGTTCAAGCGTGCAAGAGGTCCGACACGGTACCAACCGTCTTCGGGGCCGACTGACTTGATGAAGGGGAATTTCATATACGACCAGGGCCGCACTTCTTCTGCGATGTATTCGAGATACTGCTGGTAGTCGATGTCGTCGACGATTCTGTTGCCGTCAGCGTCAACTGCCCTGATGTTTCCGTGATAGAGGTCGAGGGCACCGTCGGCACGAACCAAGGAGAGATGATTTGACTTGAACGAGCCGAAGTCAGCTACCTCTTCGAGGTGTTCTACGGTGTAATCCTTTGCGATCTTAAGGGCTCCCAGCGCCCACTCCATCTGCTGATCCAGGTCTTTCAGG
>Ga0180433_10008242_pt1 | contig 13035 bp, 13 predicted proteins | sample SS_ome_8_FD_132980 | JGI IMG/M metagenome (GOLD analysis project Ga0180433, IMG submission 132980) | Hypersaline lake sediment archaeal communities from the Salton Sea, California, USA - SS_1_D_1 metaG | ecosystem: Environmental > Aquatic > Non-marine Saline and Alkaline > Hypersaline >... | reverse complement strand
CGCCCGGCGGCGATCAAACAGCTGGAAACGCTCGGCAAACAGCTCGATATGCCGGTATTTTCACTGGGTGACAAGGTCAGTCCGGTTGAGATTGCCAAGCAGGCCATCGAAAAGGCGAAAGAAAATCATCATGACTACGTTCTCATCGATACGGCGGGACGCCTTCACATTGATGAAGACCTGATGGATGAGCTTGAGCAGGTAAAAGAAACAGCTCAGCCGGAAGAGATTTTCCTTGTCGTTGATTCCATGACGGGTCAAGATGCGGTAAATGTTGCCAAAAGCTTCAACGAACAGCTCGGTGTGACGGGTGTCATTCTGACGAAGCTTGACGGTGATACAAGAGGCGGGGCGGCCTTGTCGATCCGCGCCGTGACCAACACGCCGATCAAATTTGCCGGAATGGGCGAAAAGCTTGATGCGCTGGAGCCGTTTCATCCCGAACGGATGGCCTCGCGAATTCTCGGAATGGGCGATGTGCTCACCCTTATCGAGAAAGCCCAGGCCAACGTAGACGAAGAAAAGGCGAAAGAACTCGAGCAAAAAATGAAAAATATGAGCTTTACGCTCGACGACTTTTTGGAACAGCTCGGACAGGTCCGCAATATGGGGCCGCTTGAAGATCTGATTCAAATGATGCCCGGCGCAGGCAAAATGAAAGGCTTAAAAAACGTTAAAGTTGATGAAAAACAGCTCAGCCATATCGAAGCCATCATCAAGTCGATGACCGGGAAGGAAAAAGAGCAGCCTGAGATCATCAATGCAAGCAGGCGCAAACGGATTGCGAAAGGAAGCGGGACATCCGTACAGGAAGTCAACCGTCTTTTAAAGCAATTTGAAGAAATGAAAAAAATGATGAAACAGATGACAAACATGACAAAAGGCAAGAAAAAAGGGTTTAAACTGCCCTTCATGTAAACCTGTTTTCAGATGATAAAAACGTTGTTAAGAAAAAACACTTTACAAACACTTTTATCATTGTTAATATACTATCTTGTTGAAATATTTTCGGAGGTGCTAGTAAAATGGCAGTAAAAATTCGTTTAAAACGTATGGGAGCAAAAAAATCTCCTTTCTATCGTATTGTTGTAGCAGATTCTCGTTCACCGCGTGACGGCCGTTTCATCGAAACAGTCGGAACTTACAACCCGGTTGCAAAACCAGCGGAAGTCAAAATCGACGAAGAGCTTGCGCTTAAATGGCTTCAAACAGGAGCTAAACCGTCTGACACGGTTCGCAACCTGTTCTCTAAAGAAGGCATTATGGAAAAATTCCACAACGCTAAACAAAGCAAATAATGAGTGATCTGCACTTGGAAGAGCTGATTGTATCACTGGTCAAACCGCTTGTGGATCATCCGGATGACGTTCAGGTTTTCAGAGAGGAAAATCCAGAGCGGACGATGTTCCGCTTGTCTGTCAACAGAGAGGATACCGGCAAGATCATCGGCAAAAAAGGGCGCACTGCAAGGGCGATACGCTCTGTCGTATTTGCGGCAGGCGCACAGTCTTCTAAGAAAGTTCAACTTGAGATCGCAGACTAAGGGGAGAGGGTGAAAACCTCCCCCTTTTTTAACATGTAAGAAAAATAGAAACAGATGAACGATTCCGATTGTCAGCTTATGCCAGGCTGCCGGATTTCAGGGAAAGGAAAAATCACGGGACAGTAGGTGATGATGCCATGCAAATTATCCAACGTGTTACCGTTATGCAGGTTTTGACTGAAAACAGCAAAAAAAAGCTGCTGGCTTCTTTTGAAGAACGAAAGGAAATCCTTGAGCGCGAATGCAACCAGCTCTATTTTCAGCTCAGGAAGCACGAAAAGGAACACCACAATCCGGCAGCGACTGAATCATTTAAAAAAGAAATTGAAAAACGTCAGGACAAGATTAAAATGATCGTTTTTCAAATCAATCAAATCCATACACTGCCGCTTGGCAGCGAAGTAAAGGAAAAAGAAATCGACGCTTTAATGGACATTGAAGTCGGGGATAATTGGCATGATATGACGACGGGAAAAACAATCGTGATTAAAGACGGGATCGTCATTGAAATTCGTCCGAGGTGAAGAAATGCTGAAACAATGGTTTAATGTAGGGAAAATTGTTAATACTCATGGGGTAAAAGGCGAAGTCCGCGTCATTTCAAGAACCGATTTTCCTGAGGAACGGTACAAGCCCGGAAACGCGCTCTACTTGTTCCGTGAAGGAACAGACGAGCCTGTCAAGGTGACCGTCAGCGCCCACAGGCTTCATAAACAGTTCCACCTTTTGCAGTTTAAAGAGGTTGAAACGCTCACCGAAGCCGAAAAATTAAAGAATGCCTTGATTAAAGTTCCCGAAGACCAATTAAGCCAGTTGGCGGAAGACGAGTACTACTTTCACGAAATCATCGGCTGCGATGTTTTTTCGGAAGACGGGGATTTAATCGGCAAGGTCAAAGAAATTTTAACGCCGGGCGCCAACGATGTCTGGGTCGTGGCCAGACCGGGAAAGAAAGACGCGCTTATCCCTTATATCGACGCCGTTGTCAAAGAGATTAATGTGGCGGATCAAACGATCAAGATTCATATCATGGAAGGGTTACTTGACGAATGAAAATCGATTTTTTAACGCTTTTTCCGGAAATGTTTGAAGGTGTGCTCGGCTCGTCGATCCTGCAAAAAGCTCAGGATAAGGACGCTGTCCACTTTCGCGTGGTGAACTTTCGGGCCTTTTCCGACAACAAGCATCAAACCGTTGATGATTATCCATACGGCGGGGGAGCAGGAATGGTGCTGAAACCGCAGCCTGTCTTTGATGCGGTCGAAAAGCTGACAGCTGAAGCCGAAGGGTCTCCGAGAATCATCCTCGTCTGCCCCCAAGGGGAACGCTATACCCAACAGAAGGCTGAAGAACTGGCGCAGGAAGAGCATTTAATGTTCATTTGCGGGCATTATGAAGGGTATGATGAGCGGATCAGAGAGCACCTGTCTACAGACGAAATTTCGATCGGAGATTTCGTTTTGACAGGGGGAGAGCTGCCGGCGATGATGATCGCAGACAGTGTTGTGCGGCTTTTGCCGGGCGTGCTCGGCAAGGAAGAATCGCACCTTGAAGACTCTTTCAGCACGGGGCTTCTTGAACACCCTCATTATACGCGGCCGGCAGATTATAAAGGCCTGAAGGTGCCGGACGTTCTGACATCCGGGAACCATGCGAAAATCAAAGAATGGCGGCGGAAGGAGTCTCTCAGGCGCACTTTTTTAAGGCGGCCCGACCTTCTGGAAAACTATCCTTTATCTGAAGAAGAGCGAAAATGGATTTCTGAATGGAAAAACCGGTAGATTCTATTGCACCCGGAAAAAAGGTGTGGTATGATACTACTTGTGACTTGAACGGGAACGCTCGTTTAAGTTTGAAAACGATGTTCCGCTGTGCCGGTTAACTCGCGCAAGAGCATCTGTTGGAAGGAGTTGAAGACGATGCAAAAATTGATTGAAGATATCACAAAAGAACAATTGCGCACTGATTTGCCTGCGTTCCGTCCTGGTGATACTTTACGTGTACACGTTAAAGTTGTCGAGGGTAACCGTGAGCGTATCCAGGTTTTTGAAGGTGTCGTGATTAAGCGTCGTGGTGGCGGAATCAGCGAAACTTTCACAGTTCGTAAGATTTCTTACGGTGTCGGAGTTGAGCGTACATTCCCATTGCACACACCGAAAATCGCGAAAATCGAAGTTGTCCGTCATGGTAAAGTACGCCGTGCGAAACTTTATTACCTGCGCGAACTTCGTGGAAAAGCGGCTCGTATTAAAGAAATCAGACGATAAAGATAACGAACGAAAAGAGCTTGTTAACCATAACAAGCTCTTTTTTTGTCAAACAAGTATAAATGCACCGCACCATTAAAAGAATAGCAATAACAGAAAGTAGGTGTCAGACAAATGGTGATCCAATGGTTCCCAGGGCATATGGCCAAAGCGAGGCGGGAAGTAACGGAGAAACTCAAGCTGATCGACATTGTATACGAACTGGTCGACGCCAGAATTCCGATGTCTTCAAGAAACCCGATGATTGAAGAGATTTTAAAAAACAAACCGAGGATCATGCTGCTCAACAAGGCGGATAAAGCGGACTCCTCCGTGACGAAGGCTTGGAAGCAGCACTTTGAAAAAGACGGAATTCCTTCTCTCGCCATCAACTCGGTCAACGGACAGGGGCTCAATCAAATTCTTCCCGCTTCAAAAGAGCTGCTGAAAGAAAAGTTTGATAAAATGAAAGCAAAAGGTGTAAAGCCGCGCGCGATCAGAGCGTTGATCGTCGGCATTCCGAACGTCGGCAAATCGACTTTAATCAACCGGCTGGCGAAAAAAAACATCGCCAAAACGGGCGACAGACCCGGGATCACAACGGCGCAGCAGTGGGTGAAGGTCGGAAAAGAGCTCGAGCTTCTCGATACCCCGGGGATTTTATGGCCGAAGTTTGAGGACGAGCTTGTCGGGCTGAGGCTTGCGGCAACAGGTGCAATTAAAGATTCGATTATCAACTTGCAGGATGTCGCCGTCTACGGTTTGCGCTTTTTGGAAGAGAATTACCCTGAGCGCTTAAAAAAGCGCTATGATCTGGAAGAGATTCCAGAAGAGATTGCAGCGCTTTTTGATGAGATCGGAAAAAAACGCGGCTGTCTCATGGCCGGAGGCGAGATCAATTACGACAAGACGACAGAAGTCATCATCCGCGATATCCGCACCGAAAAGTTCGGTCCGCTTTCTTTTGAAAAGCCGGAGGATATGTAAAAAGGCGCGCTTTTAAAAGAGCGGGCCTTTATTTTTGCAGGAGATGCGCCGATAAGAACATTAGGGGAGAAGAGAAAGTGAAAACATTAACCGTCAAAGAAATTAAAGAACATCTTCAATCGGTGAGTGATGAAAAAGACCCTTTTATAGAGCAGTGCAAAAATGATGGGCGGAAAAGCGTCCAAGCGCTTGTCGACGCCTGGCTGAAGAAAAATAAAAGGCTTTCGGCCATGCGGGAAGAGTGGCAGGTGATGACGTCTTTCGAACGGTCGCTGAGAGCGCGGGGCTATCAATATATCGCCGGAATCGACGAGGCGGGCAGAGGGCCTCTCGCAGGGCCTGTTGTTGCCGCCGCTGTCATCCTCAAAGAAGACTGTGAAATATTAGGGCTGACAGATTCGAAAAAACTGTCAAAGCAAAAAAGAGAAGACTATTATTCATACATTATGGAAGAAGCCGCAGCAGTCGGCGTCGGGATCGCTGACGCTGATGAGATCGATGAGCTGAATATTTATGAAGCCTCGAAAGCGGCGATGCTGAAAGCGGTCCAAGCGCTGGACGTCGCTCCGGATTATCTTCTAATCGACGCCATGTCGCTTGCAGTCGAAACAGAGCAGTCATCGATCATTAAAGGGGATGCAAAAAGCGCATCGATAGCGGCAGGCGCATGCATCGCAAAAGTGACGAGAGACAGGCTGATGGATGAATACGCTGCAAAGTATCCTCTCTACGGCTTTGAAAAGCATAAAGGCTACGGAACAAAAGAGCATCTGCATGCCCTTGCCAAATACGGCCCGTCGCCGATACACCGAAGATCGTTCGCCCCTGTTAAAGCACATGAATAACGTTCCGGAGGAAGAATGACTTTGATGATGCTGAACGATGTACATAACAGCTTAAGAAAACAATTTGAACAAGCTGATCCTCTCCAGCGGATCAGCGGAACGGAGACGGATCAGAAAAGGCTGATGCTCGGCAAAGTGCTCCGCTTTATCAGCGAGCAGTTCGCCGAAATACAAATCGGCAATACGAAATGGCAGGGGAAGCTTGAGGCACCCCTGAAAGCGGGCGCTCATTACTGGTTTTCGTATGAAAAGAAGCCTGATGAAGCGACAGGCCGCCTTCAGGTCGTTGAAGCGTTTGACAAAAACCCGAAGACAGTGCAGGATGCCGCTTTTAAGCTGTTGAACGGGCTTTCTCTGAAGCGGACGAAGGAAGCTGTCTTTCTGGTCGGAGCGTTGCTGAAGGAGCAGCAGCCGATCAGGGAAAACGATTTAAGAGCCGCCATCAAGTGGCTTGAAAATCTGCCGAAGTCTGACGCCCAAAAAGGCGCCGATGCCGTCATGTTCGCTCTTAAACGCGAACTTCCCGTCCATCCCGGCGTGCTCGATTCGATTTTGGCCGTCAAAAACCCCGTACCGCTGAACGAGCAGATTGCCAAAACATTTGATATGATCACGAACGCCACTCAGCAATCCGCAGGCATGGAAAAGCTGAAGCAGGCGCTTTTGCCTGTTTTACAAGCGGAGACCGAGGTGCATGCCGAAAAGCTGATTCAAAAGCTTGCAGAACACGTCAGGTCGCTCGAAAAAGGAGAACTGCAGGGCGTTCAGCCATTAAAGCCGCAGGTTCATTCAGAAGTTGGGAATCCTTTGCAAAAAGCTGACGCCGGCGGCACCCAAGGACAAGAAGCAAAAGCTGTTCAGCAGCAGCCGCAAAAAGCAGAAATCGCGGCAGCTAAAGACCTGCTCGCTAAATTGGCGGCACAAGCCGAAACGAACGGGACGCATATTGTAAAAGAAGCGGCAGGCGTCATCAGAGCGCTTGAATCGAGCGGATCTTTAGGACAAGCTCCGGCCGTTCCGGGCGGATTTACGCCAAAAGAGACGGAATTATTGCAGCATATCATGAAAGAAACAGCACCTGCATTAACGAATAAAGCCGATGTATTTTCCGTTCTCCTCAAGATCAAAGACCTTTTAGGCGTCAGAGATGAACTCTCATTGTTGAGAGCGATGGAAAACGGCGCTGTTCTCAAAGATCAGGGCCTTCAATCTTTAAAGCTCGTGCTGAATGAAATGAGGCATGCTTCCGATCTTCCCGCTCCTGTAAAACAGGAAGCTGATCAAATCTTTCACCGTTTAAACGGACAGCTGTTTTTGCAAAATGATCAGCCTGCCCAGAGCCAGCTTTTTCTGTCGTACCCTTTGTTTTCAAAGAACGGCGTTCAGGATTTGACCGTTTTCTTAAAAGGGCAGAAAAAGGACGACGGAAAGATCGACCCTTCCCAGTGCCGCCTTATGTTTTACCTTCAGTTGGAGGCCTTGGAAGAGACGGTGATCGATTGTTTAATCCAGCAAAACGTCATGACGGTTACAATTGAAACAGGATTCGACTTGGAGCCTTTGCTTGAACCGCTGGTGCCCGCTTTAAAGGAAAATCTGAAAGAACTGGGCTACAGCTTGTCAGGCGTCACAGCAAAAAAACGGGAAAACATGAAGCTTGCTCCTTTTCTGGACGCCCGCTTTGAACAAATTACAGAGAGCGCAGTGGATGTGAAAATATGAAGGAAGAATCTGTTCCATTAAGAAGAGCTGTTGCGCTTCACTACGATGAAATGAAGGATAAGGCGCCGAAGGTGGTTGCCAAAGGATCGGGATACACGGCGGAGAAGATCATTGAAGAGGCGCAGAAAGCCGGCGTTCCGATTCAGGAAGATGCGACGCTTGTCGAATTAATGCGCCACTTGGAGCTTGACGATCACATTCCTGAAGCACTTTACGAAATCGTCGCCGAGATCTTTTCATTCGTCTATACGCTTGATGAAAAAATGAAAAAGAGGGAATGACTTTTGAAAAAAAGCCGTTTCCTCTATTAATTTTATATTTTTAATAAAATAAAAGTGTGAATGTTTAGAAGGATTTTACGATTTCTCATCGAAACCTAGACAATCGATCTATGATTATATAAAATGAAAGCGCAGTCTATTTTTATTTTTGCTACATAAGTTAGGAGGATGGGAAATGAATATCCATGAGTACCAAGGGAAAGAAGTACTCAGACAATACGGAGTGGCTGTTCCGGAAGGTAAAGTGGCATTTACAGCAGATGAAGCGGTCAAAGCAGCGGAAGCGCTGTCCAGCTCGGTTTATGTCGTGAAAGCTCAAATTCACGCCGGCGGACGCGGTAAAGCTGGCGGGGTTAAAATTGCAAAATCAAAAGAAGAAGTCAAAGCCTATGCGGAAGAATTGTTGGGGAAGACGCTTGTCACTCACCAGACGGGTCCTGACGGCCAGCAAATAAAACGCTTACTTATTGAAGAAGGCTGCGATATCAAAAAAGAATACTATGTCGGTCTGGTTCTTGACAGGGCGACTTCACGCATCGTGCTGATGGCATCCGAAGAAGGCGGCACGGAAATTGAAGAAGTCGCTGAAAAAACGCCGGAAAAAATCGTCAAAGAAGTGATCGATCCGGCTGTCGGACTGCAGGGTTACCAGGCGAGAAAAATCGCCTTCGCCATCAATATCCCGAAAGAGCTTGTCGGCCAGGCTGTTAAATTTATGATGGGATTGTACAAGGCGTTTACTGAAAAAGACTGTTCCATTGCTGAAATCAATCCGCTCGTCGTCACAGGTGACGGAAAAGTCATGGCCCTTGACGCCAAGCTGAACTTTGACAGCAATGCGCTATACAGACAAAAAGACATCTTGGAGTACAGAGATCTCGATGAAGAAGATCCGAAGGAAATCGAAGCATCCAAGTATGATTTAAGCTATATTTCGCTCGATGGAAACATCGGCTGCATGGTCAACGGAGCGGGGCTTGCGATGTCGACCATGGACATTATCAAGCACTACGGAGGGGAACCGGCCAACTTCCTTGACGTTGGAGGCGGCGCGACAGCTGAAAAGGTAACGGAAGCGTTCAAGATCATTTTGTCTGATCAAAACGTCAAAGGGATCTTTGTCAATATTTTCGGCGGTATCATGAAATGCGACGTCATTGCAGAAGGTGTTGTTGAAGCGACGAAACAAGTCGGTCTGACATTGCCGCTTGTCGTTCGCCTTGAAGGCACCAATGTCGATCTCGGCAAGAAGATCCTCGATGATTCAGGACTCAATATTACGTCTGCGGAATCAATGGCTGACGGCGCGCAGAAAATCGTATCCTTAGTGAAGTAAGAAAGGCAGGGGACCAAAATGAGTGTATTTATTAATAAAGACACAAAAGTCATTGTTCAGGGGATAACGGGTTCAACCGCTTTGTTTCACACAAAGCAGATGCTTGAATACGGAACGAAAATTGTCGGCGGAGTCACACCGGGCAAAGGCGGAACAGAGGTTGAAGGGGTGCCTGTGTTCAACACGGTCGAAGAGGCTGTAAAGCAGACCGGGGCAAATGCGTCTGTCATTTACGTTCCTGCGGCTTTTGCAGCCGATGCGATTATGGAAGCGACAGATGCTGAGCTTGATCTTGTCATCTGTATTACTGAGCACATTCCGGTGCTGGATATGGTAAAAGTTAAAAGGTATATGGAAGACAAGAAAACAAGGCTCATCGGTCCGAACTGTCCAGGAGTCATTACGCCTGAGGAGTGTAAAATCGGGATCATGCCCGGATATATCCATAAAAAAGGCCATGTCGGCGTTGTGTCGCGTTCAGGAACCCTTACATATGAAGCGGTTCATCAGCTTTCAGAAGCAGGAGTCGGCCAGTCAACGGCAGTGGGCATCGGCGGAGACCCTGTCAACGGGACGAACTTCATCGATGTGCTGAAGGCGTTTAATGAAGATCCTGATACACATGCGGTAATCATGATCGGCGAAATCGGCGGAACAGCTGAAGAGGAAGCGGCCGAATGGGTGAAAGCCAACATGACCAAACCTGTCGTCGGTTTCATCGGAGGAAAAACAGCGCCTCCTGGCAAGCGTATGGGGCATGCCGGCGCCATCATTTCCGGAGGAAAAGGAACGGCGGACGAAAAGGTCAAAACGATGAACGCCTGCGGAATCGAAGTGGCTGAAACGCCTTCTGTTATGGGAGAAACATTGATTAAAGTGCTGAAGGAAAAAGGCCTTTACGAAACGTGTAAAACACATTGATCTTAACATGAGCGGGAATAGTCCGATTGGTCTATTCCTGCTTTTTCATAACTGGTTAAATCGTTTAGTACTTTCAGATTGTTTTGTTTTAAAAATGTTTGGAGGTTTTTGAATGAACGACAGCAGCGAGCTTTTGATATTGCTCCGCCTTCGCGGCACACTCTCCCCTTCTCTGCTGACCAAGTGGTGGAAGCAGGATCCTTCCTTGTCTCTTACGGGCGAAAAAAACCATCTTTTAACGAAGCTTTCATTAAAAAGATCAGACTTGTGCTCCATACGAAAACTGGCGGAACAAGAACTGTCTAATGTTAAACGGCTCATCCGTTCTTACGAAGCGGCTGGAGTCCGCATGGCCGCCATATGTTCCCCCGATTATCCAGCCAGCCTGAAAACCATTCATGACCCGCCTCCCGTCCTTTTTTTAAAAGGAGATGTTAAACTTCTCAATGAACAAAGACTGATCGGAATCGTCGGAACCCGCAGCCCGTCATTATACGGAAAAAGAGCAGCGGTTCACCTTGTCAGGGAGCTTTGCAAAAAAAGCTGGACGATCGTCAGCGGCCTTGCAAAAGGAATTGACGGTCTTGCACATCAGGAGAGCATCTGTTCAAAGGGAAGGACAATCGGCGTCATCGCGGGCGGATTCAATAGCATATATCCCCGTGAACACCGCCAGCTCGCCGGTCAAATGGCCGAAAACCACCTGCTGGTATCAGAGCACCCTCCCCACGTTAAACCTCAAAAATGGCACTTTCCGATGCGAAATCGGCTGATCAGCGGATTAACGGAAGGAATCGTTGTCGTCCAGGGAAAGGAAAAGAGCGGGTCGCTCATCACAGCATATCAAGCCCTTGAGCAGGGGCGGGAGGTGTTCGCCGTGCCTGGTCCGATCTTTGACGCCAACTCTTTCGGTCCTTCAAGGCTGATCCAGGAAGGGGCGAAACTCGTATTGAATATTGAAGATATTTTGAGCGAACTGCCGCCTTCACGCACTCAATATCCGGAACCTGTTTAGAATTATCGTTTGACAAACTGTATTGTAATATTTAATAATAGTGAGGATTTCAAGTTTAAACGCTTTAATCGGCGTTCAACATATAGAAGGATTAAATCAGACACTTTTCGTAAAAATAATGATTATATAAACGACGATTATGCTGAATACAATAAAAAGGCTAAATTGAAAAGAGAGAGAACACCTCTTGAGGGGGATAATGTTATGTCCGAATACTTAGTCATCGTGGAATCGCCTGCAAAGGCAAAAACGATTGAGCGATACTTAGGAAAAAAATATAAAGTGAAAGCTTCGATGGGACACGTCAGAGACTTGCCGAAAAGCCAGATGGGCGTTGACATCGAGCAGAACTTTGAACCAAAATACATCACGATCCGCGGGAAAGGCCCCGTGTTAAAAGAATTAAAAACGGCCGCCAAAAAGGCAAAAAAAGTCTATCTCGCAGCCGACCCCGACAGGGAAGGGGAAGCGATCGCGTGGCATTTGGCACACAGCCTTGATCTGGATCTGAATTCCGACTGCCGCGTCGTATTTAATGAGATTACAAAAGATGCGATCAAAGATTCATTTAAGCATCCGCGCATGATCAATATGGATCTTGTCGACGCCCAGCAGGCGAGAAGAATTCTGGACCGCCTTGTAGGGTACAAAATCAGCCCGATTTTATGGAAAAAAGTAAAAAAAGGCTTGAGTGCGGGACGTGTCCAATCTGTTGCACTCCGCCTTATCATTGACAGAGAAAAAGAAATCAACGATTTTAAACCTGAAGAATATTGGACCATTGAAGGGTCTTTTCTCAAAGGCAAAGAAACATTTGAAGCGAGTTTCTTCGGAATAAACGGCGAAAAGCACCAGCTGAAAAGCGAAGAAGATGTAAAACAAATCCTCTCCCAGATCAAAGGGAACAAATTTGAGGTTAAAAAGGTTACGAAAAAAGAACGGAAGCGGAACCCTGCGCTCCCGTTTACAACATCGACGCTTCAGCAGGAAGCGGCGCGTAAATTAAATTTCCGGGCAAAGAAAACGATGATGATCGCCCAGCAGCTTTATGAAGGAATCGATCTCGGCAAAGAAGGAACTGTCGGGTTAATCACTTATATGAGAACGGATTCAACCCGCATCTCGAATACAGCTCAAGAAGAAGCGGCATCATTCATCGGCGAACAGTACGGAAAAGAATTTTTGGGGAGCAAGCGAAAACCTGCCAAAAAGAATGAAAACGCCCAGGATGCCCACGAAGCGATCAGGCCGACCTCGGTGCTCAGAAAGCCTTCCGATCTGAAGGCGGTATTGGGAAGAGACCAGCTTCGACTATACAAGCTGATCTGGGAGCGCTTTGTCGCAAGCCAGATGGCTCCGGCGACACTCGATACGATGAGCGTCGATCTTGAAAACAACGGGTTGACATTTCGGGCGAACGGCAGTAAAGTCAAGTTTTCAGGTTTCATGAAGGTGTACGTTGAAGGAAAAGACGATCAGATGGAAGAGAAGAATAAGATGCTTCCGGATCTCGCTGAAGGCGACACCGTTCTTTCAAAAGATATCGAACCCGAACAGCACTTCACACAGCCGCCTCCGCGCTATACGGAAGCAAGGCTGGTCAAAACGCTTGAAGAGCTGGGAATCGGCCGTCCGTCGACTTACGCGCCGACGCTTGACACAATTCAAAAGCGCGGGTATGTTGCCCTTGATAACAAACGCTTTATCCCGACTGAACTCGGTCAAATCGTGCTTGACTTGATCATGGAGTTTTTCCCTGAGATCATTAATGTTGAGTTCACCGCCAAAATGGAAAAAGAGCTTGATGACGTTGAAGACGGAAACATTCAATGGGTGCAGATCATCGATTCCTTTTACAAGGACTTTGAAAAACGCGTTGAAAAGGCGGAAGCCGAGATGCAGGAAGTGGAAATCGAACCGGAGTATGCGGGTGTGGATTGTGAAGAGTGCGGCCACCCGATGGTCTATAAAATGGGCCGCTACGGCAAATTTATGGCCTGCTCCAATTTTCCGGATTGCCGCAACACCAAGCCGATTGTAAAAGAGATCGGGGTCAAATGCCCTTCATGCAAAACCGGCAACATCGTCGAGCGCAAATCGAAAAAACGCCGTATTTTTTACGGCTGTGACCGCTATCCT
>Ga0180433_10008241_pt1 | contig 13036 bp, 8 predicted proteins | sample SS_ome_8_FD_132980 | JGI IMG/M metagenome (GOLD analysis project Ga0180433, IMG submission 132980) | Hypersaline lake sediment archaeal communities from the Salton Sea, California, USA - SS_1_D_1 metaG | ecosystem: Environmental > Aquatic > Non-marine Saline and Alkaline > Hypersaline > Sediment... | reverse complement strand
CATCCGCACCCTCGACACGAACCTCCCCACCGGTGATCGCCCCGGCGATCAAGTACGTCCCCGCCTCCATCCGGTCGGAGACCACCGAATGCTCCGCGCCTCCGAGCGCCTCTCGTCCAGCGATCCGAAGCGTCCGATCCTCGATCGCGATCTCCGATCCCATTCGCCGTAGCAACGCGATCAGATCGATGACCTCCGGCTCGATCGAGGCGCCTCGAATCTCCGTCTCTCCCCGAGCGAGTGCGGCGGCCATCAGGAGCTGTTCGGTGGTGCCGACCGAAGGGAACGCGAGTTCGATCCGGGTCCCTTGCAGGCGATCCGCCTCAACGTAGACGGCGCTCCCTCGCTCGGAGATCCGCGCTCCGAGGCTGCGGAGCCCGGAGAGGTGCAGATCGACCGAACGTTCTCCGATCGCACACCCTCCAGGGAGGGGAACCGTCGCGCGACCGAGGCGAGCCACGATCGGGCCGAGGACCAAGAACGACGCGCGCATCTGTCGCACGGAGTAGGCGTTCGCCTCGGAGGAGAGCGGCCGATCGCTCGCGAGAACCACACTCGTCCCGCGGCGCACGACACGCTTGCCCAGGTCACTCAAGGTGAACAGGATCGTGCTGACGTCGCGAAGCTCAGGGATGCGATGCAGGACGACCGGTGCGTCGGTCAAGAGGGCCGCGACGCACTCGGGCAACGCGGCGTTCTTCGCCCCCTCGATCGAGACGGGGCCCGAAAGGCGAGAACCTCCGGTGATGAAGAGGGATTCGTTGCGCACCTACGGAAGGTAGCGGATCGGATCGATCGGGAACTGGCCGTTTCGGACCTCGAAGTGCAGATGCGGTCCGGACGAGATCCCCGTGTTCCCCGACTGCGCCACGACTTGGCCGGCTTCGACGTAGCGCCCCGACTCCACGAACGCATCGAGGAGGTGTCCGTACATGGTGAAGAACCCGTCCGGGTGCTCCAGGATCAGCACATTCCCGTAGCCTGGCTGCTCCCCGTAGAAGAAGACGGTCCCGCCGGCCGAGGCGTGGACGGACGTCCCTTCCGGAACGTCGATGTCGATGCCGTCGTGGTGGTGCCGTTCGCCCAGGACCGGGTGATCACGCCATCCGAATCCAGAGACCACCTCCCCCGACAGGGGCCAGATGAAACGGGACGGCACGCCGTTTGACAGTGCGACGGCGTTTTCCCAGTACGTTGCCCCACTCGTCGGCACGAGAAGCCGTTCGCCGGCAAAGATCGTCTGGTTGACGCTGATCCCGTTCGCGGCGGCGATCGTCTCCTTCGGAACGGCGTAGGTGATCGCAATGTCAGTCAGCGTTTGCCCTTCCTTGATCAAGTGGAGGACGCCTTCCTGAGAGGCGAACAGGACCTCGCCGGGCTGTACCGCTTCGCTCCCGTAGAGGAGGTTGCTGGCTCGCAGGTTGGCGATCGTCACGCCGAGGGCATCAGCGACGTCGGCCAGGGTCTCACCGTCGGCGACGGTGTGCGACAGGATCTCGCCGGGCAGGTCGATCTCGTCCGGCGTCGCATCCGGCTCCGTCGGTGTCTCGACCGCGTTATCGACGCCGTCGACGCCCGGAAGGAGCGTCGTCGTCCCGTCGCCGTCCGCATCGACGACGACGAGCGGATCGTCCGAAGTCCGAGTGCAGCCGGAGCGGAGGAGGAGAGGGACGGCGATGACCAGAGCGACGAAGACGACCGCGATAGCGACCCGATCCTTGCGGATCGGCTTCTGCGGTCGTCGGTGGCTCCCGTAGTTAGTCACTGCTCATCAACTCGAGGAACTGTTCGTTGTCCTTCGTCGCCTCAATCTTCCCCTTGATGAACTCCATCGCCGCCTGCGGATCGTTCAGATCGCTCATCATCTTACGGAGGATCCAGACGCGGTTCAATTCCTTCTCACCGAGAAGGAGCTCTTCCTTTCGCGTCGCCGACTGCTCGACGTCGATCGCCGGGAAGACCCGCTTGTTCGCCATGTTGCGATCGAGGATCAACTGCATGTTCCCCGTTCCCTTGAACTCCTCGAAAACGACCTGGTCGAGCTTGCTTCCCGTATCGACGAGGGCCGTGGCGATGATCGTCAGGCTTCCGCCCTCCTCGATGTTCCGAGCGGCGCCGAAGAACTCCTTCGGCTTGTACAGCGCCGTCGGGTCCATTCCGCCGGAGAGGAGCTTGCCGGAAGCCGGGATGGACAGGTTGTAGGCCCGCCCGAGACGCGTGATCGAGTCCATCAGGACCACCACGTCCTGCCCCATCTCCACGAGCCGCTTCGCCCGATCGGTGATCAGCTCCGCGATCCGCGTGTGGTGCCGTGGTTCCAGGTCGAACGTCGCCGCGACGACCTCGCCTTGATGCACGGACCGCTTGAAGTCGGTGACCTCCTCCGGTCGCTCGTCGACGAGGAGGACGAAGAGCTTCACGTCCGGGTAGTTCGCGTTGATCCCCGCTGCGATCTGCTTCAGAAGCGTCGTCTTGCCGGCCATCGGAGGCGAGACGATCAGACCGCGCTGTCCCTTTCCGATGGGGCAGAACAGGTCGATGATCCGCGTCGCAAGGTCGCTCGGATCGTGCTCCAATCGATACATGTCGTCCGGATGTAGTGGCGTCAGATCGCGGAACTGCGGGCGGCGTCGCGAGGCATCGGGATCGCCGCCGTTGACCGCTTCGGCCTTGAGAAGGGCGAAGTAGCGCTCGTCGTTCTTCGGCGCCCGGATCGTTCCCGTGATCAGGTCTCCGTCGCGGAGCGCGAAGCGCTTGATCTGCGACGGCGACACGTACACGTCGGTCCGCCCCGGCAGACAGGTGTCACCGCGGAGGAAACCGTACCCATCCGGGTGCACTTCGAGGATCCCGTCGGTGAACCGAAGGTCCTTCTCGCGCGCCAGGTGGGCCATCACGCTCCGCAGCAGATCGTCACGGGTTGCGTGTTTCGAGTTGCGGATCTGGAGCTCGTTTGCCATCGTCGTGAGCTCGTCGATCGTCCGACTACGGATTTCGTGGACTTCCATCACAAATCACCTCTAGAGCTGAATGCCGCGACCGATGATGATCGCGGTGACAGCGGCGTAGACACCAAGCAAGACAATAGAATCGACACCGATCCCGAACACGCGCCGCCTCGACCGCGCACCGATCGAAACGACGGCGATGACGGTCAGGATGATCCCACACCCGGCGACGACGAGCTGATCGGTTGCTCCCTCGCCGAGACCCGCGAAGATCGATCCCTCTCGATACGCGAGATCGGCGAAGAAGATCGTCAAGATGTTGAACATGTTCGACCCGAAAAGGTTCCCGATGATCATGTCATGCGCCCCGATCCGAAGCGCCCCGATCGACGTCGTGAGCTCCGGCAGCGACGTCACGATCGCGACCAGAATCGCTCCCATGAAGGACGCCGAAAGCCCTGTCGACGTCGCAATCTCCTTGCTCGCCTGCACCAGGAAGATCCCTGAGACGATGATCACCGCACCGCAGGCGAGGAAGCCGAGCAGCGCACCGAGAAGCGAGAGGTTCGGCGCAAGCTCCACATCGCCCGATCCACCCTCCTCCTTCTCCGCTCGGAAGACGAGATAGACGCCGATGCAATACCCAACCAGGATCAGGAAGCTGATCGGGTTGATCCCGAGGAGGCTCGTCGTCGGGGTCCAGAGCATCCCGAGCATCGCCAGCGTCGTCAGCAGAATCGCCATGCCTCCACTGATCGAGTGGTACGGGCGTACGCCGGCGAGGAACGATCCCGGCCTGCGTCGCAGAAGCAGGATGTCGAGGACGCCGACGATGGCTACGTTGAACAGGTTGCTTCCGAAGGCGTTTCCGATGGCGATGTTCGGAGCGCCGATCGACGCTCCGGTCACCGTCGTCGTCATCTCAGGGATCGATGTCAGTGTTGCGAGGAAGATGAGGCCGATCCACCCTTGTCCGATCTTCAGATGGCGCCCGAGAGCGGCCCCATACGGCGCCAGGCGGATCCCCGCCAGGATGATGCCTGCGGAGGAGAGGCCGAACGTGATCCAAGGACTCATCGCACCAGGCCCATCGGAACGCGCTTCTCGTCTACGAGATCTTCTTGAATAGCCACTTGATCATATCTCCGTACATCTTCAGTCGGTCGAGGACACCCTTGGTGAAGCCGCGCTTCTCTTCCTTCAGGACGTGCGTCACCCCTTCGAGCTTCACGTACTCCTTGCACCAACCGTCCTTCGCAGCGAGACGGGACAGAGCGAACTCGATGCCGTAATCCATCTCCTCGACGCTCTCGTTCACCGTTTCCTTTGCCCGTTCCCAGAGTCTTCTCGGAAGGACGCGCTGGCCTGACGCGTAGGGGTTGAGCTTCTGCGCGAAGTCCGTCTTCGCCCGTCCGCTGGAGAAGACCCCGACGGCCATGTCGAGTCCCCCGTCTCGATACGCGTTGATCAGACATTCCACATGCTCCGTCGTCAGCCCGACGAGGTCGGCATCGAGAAACAGCAGCGTATCGTGCTTCGCTTCGGCGACTCCGGCATCGAGAGCTGCCGCCTTCCCGCTGTTGTGCGGAAGGCGAACGACTCGGACGGGGAACGCTCGCGCCTCATCACCCGTTCCATCGTCGGATCCGTCGTCGACGACGATGATGTCGTCGACCTTGTCGCACTCGACGAGAGGCCTGAGGACCGCGCCGATCCGCCCGGCCTCGTTGTATGCAGGTACCACCACGGAGATGCTCATAGAAGCGTGAGTCACGGGTTGATGCGCACGGAATCTGCGATCAGCTGGCGAAGATTCTACCGATCCGTTGCGACCAAGTCAATCAATCCGCCTCCTCGCAAGGTGCGATCGATACGCGGTCGAGCCAGCCTCCCAGGTCGTCGATCAACGCGTCGGGCGCGTCGAAGACCTCCAGCGAAACCGGAAGCGCCTGTGCGAACGCCCGTCCATAGCCCTTGGTGAGAATCCGACGATCGGAGAGCACGATCGCCCCTCGGTCCCGTCGCGTGCGGATCAGGCGTCCGACCCCCTGCCGCAGCTTCAGCACGGCCCGAGGCAGGGCGAGATCGAGGAACGGATCTCGACCGGATCGGGCGTAGAGGTCTCCCAACGCGGACTGGATCGGGTCGGTCGGCACGGCGAACGGGAGGCGCGTGACGACGACGACCTCGAGTTCCTCCCCAGGGAAGTCGACCCCCTCCCAGAAGCTGTCCGTCCCGAAGAGGAGGATCCCTCCGGCGTGCCGCCGGAACCGCTCCACCAGCTTGCTCCGCGGACCGTCGAGACCCTGAGCAATGGCCGCGACGCCTTCGGGGAGCAATCGGCGGACCTCCGCGAGGAGGCGGTAGGACGTGAACAGGACCAGGCCCTTTCGATCCACGCGCCCCGCCAGATCTCCCAGGAAGCCGGCGAGTTCCTTTGCGTACTCCCCATCGTCTCCGGTGACCAGCGCCATCGCGCTCGGCACGCAAATCCGCATGTGCTCCTCGTAGGAGAAGGGGCTGTCGACGACCTCGGTCTTCACGTCCTCGAATCCGTCGGCAAGGCCGAGCGAATCGACGATGAACCTGAAGTCGCCGCCGACCGAAAGCGTCGCCGAGGTCATCACGATCCCTTCGACCTCCGGGTAGAGCAGACGCACGAGGATCGGCGCCACCTCGAGCGGCGTAACGTTCAGCGAAAGCCCCGCCGGTTCCCGCTCGTACCAGTTCACCGCATCCGGCTGCGCCGGCGCCCCGACGAGCCGGCAGAGCGAGGAGAGCTCGCGAACCGATCCGCTCAAACTCACGCCTTCCCGTTCGAGCTCCGGCTCCTCCGAACCTTCCATCAGACCCTCGATCGCCGACTCCAGCCGATCCGCGACGGAGACGAGTCGCTCGAGGACGGGTGCCGCCTCGACGAGTGGCGGCAGCTCACCGCGCCGTTCCTCAGGGAGCAGCCGTCCGACGCGATCGAAGAGGCGTGCGGAGACGGTTCGCAGGGTTCCGACAAGGTCGGAAGCCGAGCGCGCGTCCTCGTCTCCCCGACGTTGCGGGATCCGCTGCAGCCACCCGGTGCGCCGCCGGCGCGACGGCGAAAGCTCGTCGGCGATCCGGTCGATGACGCGGGGGGCGAGGGTTGCGGTGAACGCAGAGCGTGCGGCCTCCTCGAGCGCGTGCGCCTCGTCGACGATCAGGTGGGTGTACTTCCCGAGGATCAACCGTTCCACGGTGAGATCGTTCAGCAGAAGGGCGTGGTTCACCACCACGAGGTCTGCTTTGCGCGCCCGGCGTCGCGCACCGATCGAGAAGCACTCGTCTCCGTACGGGCAGACTGGATCGATGCAGTGAAGGGCGGAGTCGCAGATCCTCCGCCAGAGCTCGCGCGCCCCCGGATCGGCGAGGAAACCGACGTTCTCGTCCACGTCGCCGGTTCGGGTCTCCCAGAGCCACCGGGCAAGGGGAGCAAGCGACCGAAGACGGTCCCGCTCCAAGCTCTCGGTCATCTCCCGGACGGCGATCCCCCAGCGCCGCAGGCAGAGGTAGTTCTCCCGCCCCTTGAGTAACGCGATCTTCAGATCGGGAGCCATCCGCGCAACCAGGAACGGGAGGTCCTTGTCGAACAGCTGTTCCTGAAGCTGCTTCGTCCGTGTGGAGACGATGACCCTTGCGGTGAGATCGCGCTTCAGGTACTCGATCGCAGGGATGAGGTAGGCGAACGTCTTCCCGGTGCCGGGACCCGCCTCGACGACCAGCGCCCCGCCTTCGTTGAGGACGCGGGAGACGCCTTTGGCCATCGCGACCTGCCCGTCCCGCTCCTCGTAGGCAGGCAATGACCGGGCGATGAACCCATCGGGACCGAAGGCGGGACCTCCATCGACGCGCTCGTCGGAGGACCTCGCATCCTGCGGGACGGCATCGTCCGTCGGAGCCTCCGCACCTCCTGTCCCTCGCACCGAGATGGTCAGGAGGGCTGACGAGAGGAGCGTGCCGAGCGGCTCCGGGAGAAGCTGTGCCAAGAGGGCGGCCGGTTCGCGATCGAGACCGATCGCCTCACCGACCAGGGCAACGAAGGCCTCGCCGACGCTCTGCTCCACGCGCTTCGGCCGGTAGGCCAAACCGTGTAGGTTGCAGACGGTCTCCAGCTCATGATCGGAGAGGGACGGGTGCAGGGCCCGAGCAAGGGTCCGGGCATCGTAGAGCGCCCCTTCGCTGCCGATCCCCTCGGCACCGTAGAAGACGATCGGGAGCCCCTCGTCGGACTCCGTCTGTGCGTCCGTTGCGGGAGCCCCCTCGACGAACAGCAGCTCCCGACCGCGATCGACCGCTCGGAAGCGAAGGAGGTTCAGCCGTGCCCACGGAATCCGCATCCGGGACGGCTACAGGAGCTGCCGCAGCAGGTCGATCCGGCGAACCCGACCGACCAGGCGCCCCTCTGCATTGACCACCGGCAGGTTCTTCACGCCCTGACGGATCACCAGATCCGCGGCGCGAAGGTCGTCATCGTCCTCGGTGACGTAGTGCACGTCGCGCCGCATGTAGTTGCCGATCGGCTCATCGGCGATCTGCAGCAGCTTCGTCGACAGCTGGTTCATGTCCGGGATGAACGACGCGCTGTGCAGCAGCTCGAAGTACCCGGGGAGTGCAGCTCGGATCAGGTCCTTCTCCGAAATGAAGCCGATCAGGATGCCGTCGTCGTCGACGACGGGCGTGTTCGGCATCTCCGCGTTCTCGAAGATGAAGATCAGCTCACGGACCGGGAGGTCCGCCTCGACGGCGGTCAGATCCTTCGTCATGATCTCCCGAACTTTCATGCGCCCTCCCGCTCAACCCGTTCGACCGTGACCTTCTCCATTTCCGCCTGGATCCGATCCATTTCGCCGCACACCTTCTCGTCGCTTTCGGCACTGGCGAGACCGGCGGCGAGCCCGAACCGCAGTGCGGTCTCGACCGGGGCACCTTCCACCAACTGGTACAGGATGCCCGCCAGGAAGACGTCGTCGGCACCGACGAGATTGCGGAACTCGCGGGGGGCAACCGGCGTCTTGATCACCAGGACCGCGTCCTTGGTGACAGCGATGTCCCCGGTCACCTCGTGGGAGATCACGACCATCTCCGCTCCGAGAGCGGCGATCTGCCGGCCCGCCTCGATGATCTTCTCGCTCGAGGCGAGATCCTTTCCCATGAGCGATCGCCGGACCCGCGTGTCCGGCTTGACCAGATACGGCGACGCCTGGAAGGTCTGCAGGAGCGCTTCGCCCCGCGCGCTGACGACGACCTTCGCCCCCGCCTCCTTTGCCAGACTCGCCAGCTCCCGGTAGATCCCCGCATCAACACCCAGCGGGACGCTCCCCGCAAGGACAACCCAGCTGGCTCGGCTCAGCATCCGCTTGAACTTCCGGCGGAACCGCTCCAGCTCGAGCGCCGACACGTTCGGCCCGGACTCGCCGATCAACAGCGGAACGTACTCGTGACCCTTCTCGAGGACGGTGACGTTCGTCCGCGTCTCCTCACGGATCCAGACGAAGTTCGTTGTCACGTCGCGGTCCCTGAGGTCGCGGATGATCACGTGTCCGGCATGCCCGCCGACGAAGCCCATCGCCACGTTGTCCATCCCCATCTGCGACAGGAAGACGGACATGTTGACGCCCTTCCCCCCTGCGGACGACCCGCTCCGCGTCGCCGTGGTCAGGAACTCCTCCTCGGTCACGTCGCAGACCTTGAGGCGTTCGACCCAGTACATCTTGTCGACGGCCGGATTCAGCGTGACGGTGACAATCATGGTCTCTCCTTCGCTTCAGACCCCCGGGATGATCGGGACGCAGACCGTCCCTGTCAACGCCGCCGCCGTGACGGCCTCGATCCGAGCCGTGATAAGGCTCCCAACGCGCACGTCAGCTCCGTCGTCCTCGACCCGCGCGACGACCGTTCGATGGTCCGCCGCCCGGCCGAGCCACGCGTCGTCACGGGATGCCCCTTCGATCAGAACCTCGACGCTCTCCCCGAGGAACCGCTCGTTCTCCTCCAACGCAATCGCGCGCTGTCGATCGAGGATCCGGTGCAGGCGGTCGTCCTTCGTCGCCTCCGAAACGTCGTCCGGAGCTCGCGCGCTTCGCGCGTGCGGCCGGGGCGAGTACTTGGCCGCGTAGATCGAGCCGAATCGGCCCGCCTCGATCAGGTCGAGAGAGTCCTCAAAGTCCTTCTCCGACTCTCCCGGATAGCCGACGATCAGATCGGTCGTCACGTTCAATCCGTCGACGAGAGCTCGTGCTCGAGCGAGCTTCCCAAGGAACTCGGTCCGCGTGGTTCCGCGGTTCATCGCCTGGAGGATCCTGTCGCTCCCCGACTGGGCGGCAACGTGCAGGTGCGGGCAGACCTGGCGGATCTCCGCCATCGCCTCCATCAGATCGACGCCGAGATCCCGAGGGTGGGAGCTGGTGAACCGGATTCGGTCCGGTCCGAGGTCGGCGATCGCTCGCAGCAGCTCGACGAAGCTTCCGAACTCCGGCCGATCGGTCCCGTAGGCGTTGACGTTCTGCCCGAGCAACAGGACCTCGCGGTGCCCCGCCGCGACCGCTCCCTCGATCTCTAGCGCGATCCGTCCCGGATCGCGGCTTCGCATCGGTCCTCTGGCGTACGGAACGACGCAGTACGAGCAGAAGTTGGAGCAGCCTTCGGTGATCGTGACCATCGCCGTGGCGCCGCTGGACCGCTCGGAGGGGATCTCGTCAATCGCGAAGCCTGACGGCAGGGAGACCGGTCGGGTTCCCTCCTCGGCGACGCTGTCTAGGACCCCCGGAAGCGACCCGTGCCCGTAGGCACCGAAGACGAAGTCGACCGCGCGGAACCGGTCGGTCAACGACGCGCCCCGGATCTGCCCCAGGCAGCCGCCGACACCGAGGATCACCGGGCGATGCCGCTTCTCCTCGACGACGGCGCCGATCCGCCCGTACACCTTCTCCTCGGCCTTCTGCCGGACCATGCACCCATTGAACAACACGACGTCCGCCTCCGATAGGGAGTCGACGATCCGGTACCCTGCACGGACGAGCGTCCCGGCCATCCCTTCGGATTGATGGCGGTTCATCTGGCAGCCCCAGGTCTCAATGTACAGGCGCTTTTCGGTCATGATCCGTCACACTATACTTGATCGCCTGATCGCGGTCCATTGCCCTAGGGAACTGCAACAGAGGCGTACGGACACACGCCCTGGGCGATGCGCCGACCGGTCCTGTACACTCGCCGCGGCATGCTCCGTCGTTGTGATCGCTACGTCCTTCGCGAGATGGCAGGGCCGTTCTTCCTCGCCCTCGCCGGTCTCGTCCTGTTCATACTCCTCAACATCATCCTCTCCCTCTCCGACCTGATGGTCGATCGCGGGATCGGGATGACCACGCTCCTTCGTCTGGTCGCACTGAAGATGCCGAGCCTTCTGGTCATCGCGGTACCGATGAGTGCGCTGTTCGCCACGTTCCTCGGCCTCGGACGAATGGCCCACGACCGCGAGATCGTCGCCCTGGAGTCGATCGGGATCCCGCTTCGCCGGATCCTTCTGCCACTCATCTTCGCCGCTGCGGCAATCGGAGCCGCCGATTTCGCGCTGTACAACTGGGGAGTTCCCGCCTCCGAACAGGCGTACCAGCAGGCGCTTCGCGAGGTCATCTTCCGCCAGGGCGTTCCCCGGATCACCGCGAACGCGTTCTTCAAGGGCGCCGACAACCAGTTCTTCTACATCCGCCGATACAACGAGGAGGCCGGGACCCTTCACGACGTCTACATCTACGACACCACCGGCCAGCTCTTCCCGCACGCCGAGTCACGCGTCACGATGATCACCGCCCAGATCGGACGCTGGACGGGAGCCTCGTGGCAGCTCGAATCCGGGAGGGTCTATGGCTTCGACACGGAGGGGATCCTCGGGTACTCGGGTAGCTTCGATGCGCTGACGATTCCGCTCGACCAGAGCGTGGAGGAGGTCCTCTCTCGCTCGCGAACTCCGGCGGAAATGGGGATCGCCGAACTCGTCCATCGGATCGAGAGCGCCAGGGCGTCCGGGCAGCGAACCGACGAGTACGTCGTCGAGGCCCACATGAAGGCGGCCCTTCCCCTGGCAACGATCGTCTTCGTGCTGTTCGGTGGCGCGGTCAGCCTGGCGTTCAACCCGCGGAGCCGCGCAGCGGGGATCGTTCTCGGGCTCCTCCTCGTCGGCCTCTTCCAGGGGGCGCTTTGGTGGACACAGACTCTTGGACGACGCGGCGCGATGAATCCGGCACTCGCCGCGTGGGTCCCGAACCTCGTCTTCGGAGCGATCGGCCTGGCGCTCTTCCTGCGCGTGGATCGCCTCGCCTATCGCGACCTTTGGAGCCGCTGGCGCAGTCGGTTCACGTGGTTTGCGATCCTGCTCCTCGCCGTGGTTCCGACCCTCGGGCAGAACGCACCGATCGACATCACCTCCGACGAGATCTTCCTCTCCGACGATCGCTCCGAGATCCGCGCCAGCGGGTCGGTCGAGGCGCTCGTCGGGGGCACGCGTCTTGCCGCGGACGCCCTCGACCTCGTCCGCATCGAAGAGGGCGCGTGGCGGCTCGAGGCCTCAGGGTCCGTCGATCTGGAGATGGGCGAGGACGTGAGCCTCCAGGCCGAGAGCCTCGTCGCGTTCCTGTCGGAATCCGAGTCCGGAGCGGTGACGCGCCGCGTGGAGGCGGAGACCTTCACCGGACACAGCCGGTTCACCAACTCGATCGGCCAGGATCACGACCTGTACTTCCGCGTCGCCCAAGGAACGATCACGTTCGACGAAGACGGCGAGATCTCCCTGATCGAGGCGAACGACGGGGAGGTGACGACCTGCAACTGCTGCGACGCGACGGTTCGAGGTCAGCCGTACTCGCTGAGCGCCCAGCGGGTGCTCCTCTATCCGGACCGGCTCCTCGTTGCCTTCGGGCTGATCGCACGCGTCGGCGGCGTCTCCTCGTTCTGGCTTCCCTTCTACGTGCGTCCGTTGGAGGACGCCCTCGAAAGCCCCCTGTTCCCCGCGATCGGGAACAGCGCCCTACGGGGCTGGTTCGTCAAGTGGAACGTCCCGTTCTACGTCTCCGAGAGCCTCTACGGCTCGGTCCTCGTCGACTATTTCTCCCGCTTCTCCGAGGTCGGCCTCGGAGCGCTGGCCCGCTACCGGTTTCCGCAGCACCAAGGGCGCATCTCCTTCTACGTTCTGCCGGCCAAGGTTGGGGATTCGTCGGCCGAGTTCGAGCTGAAGCACTCGGTCGACTTCGCCTCCGGCTGGGAGGGAACCGCCCGCGTCGAGTACGAGTCAACGGGAGACAAGGAGGAGCTCTCCTTCGCGGGACTCGTCGAGGGCGCACTCGAAGATACCGAGCTGTCTCTTGCCGCCTCGCGGGAGACGACGTGGACCGAGGACGAGGTCTCCGTAGAGGAGCGGATCCCGGAGGTCACACTGAAGATCGACGCCCAGCGCTTCGGGGATCTGACGGTCCGGCCCAAGCTGCGTGCCGGGTGGATTCGGGAGTGGGAGAACGACGAGCTGGTCCAGCAGCGACTCCGTCTCAGCGGGCAGACCCAGCTCATCGGCGAGGCGTTTCGCCTCGGAGGCTTCCCGATCGCACCGGAGGCAACGGTCGAAGCTGCGCTGTACGGAAATGCGGCCGACGGATGGGATCGGCAGGAGTCCCTCACCCTGTCGTTCTCCACCAAGCGCGAAGGCGTATCGCTCTCATGGACGAGCACCTTCGTGCACGGGGCAAGCCCCTTCAGCTTCGATCGCGCCGAGTCGGCCCATCGACTCCGTTGGAGCCTCGAGCTGGAGGGCCGCGTCGGCGCCCGATTGGACGGGGGACTCAACCTGGAGGAGGGTCTCGAACCGATCGACCTGAGATTCGACTGGGGGACGACGCCTACGTGGCGACTCGACCTCGAACTCGACCCGACGACCGGTCGTCTCGACGAGACCGTCCTTCGCGGGTCCTTCGAGCACGACCCCGTCGAGGTGACGTGGAAGCTCCCCTACGACTGGTCTGAGGGGGCCTTCGACGATGCACGCCTCGACGTCGAGGTGGAAGTCGAGGGCGCCT
>Ga0180433_10008239_pt1 | contig 13040 bp, 12 predicted proteins | sample SS_ome_8_FD_132980 | JGI IMG/M metagenome (GOLD analysis project Ga0180433, IMG submission 132980) | Hypersaline lake sediment archaeal communities from the Salton Sea, California, USA - SS_1_D_1 metaG | ecosystem: Environmental > Aquatic > Non-marine Saline and Alkaline > Hypersaline >... | reverse complement strand
GAGGAGTGGCTTACTGGAAGCTTATGTTGAGATGTGTCTTTTTCTCCGAAAAGGGAGGATACGAGAAAAAAAGAAAGGAGTGTTGCCCGCAGCATGACTTGCCTCCATGGTTGGAAGCTCCTTCAAAACCTAATTCATGTCCTACGGCAAATTCAGGGCAGAGAAGATGCAAGATTCTCGACGATGGTCGACTTTGATAAGTCGCCCAAGGAGAGAAGCGCAGCAGATTCATGCTCTGCATTTGAACGGAGTTGACTGTAGGGCATAAATTGGGTTTCATGTCAGGAACTTTTTTTATGCAGGCTGAAATTTAATACAGGATTTTTCTTTTTCAAAGCAAGGGAAAAATTTCAGAATAAAAATAGTGATAATGAGGAAACGGTCCTAAAATACCTTTTGAAGGCATAAAAGAGATATGAAGAGATGAGGTCTAAAGTTTTGACTCTTCAGGCTTTTCAAAAAAAGAAAAGCGGCATAGACTTATTTCCTTAGGCATTTCCATTCAAGGGGGAAAATGAGATGAAAAAAGTATTTTTTCTTGCTCTTATGCTCGTGCTCGGTGTAACACAACTTGATGCGAGGAAAATAGATGCCCTTTTGATAGGTCATAAGGGAACCAAAGAGAAGGGGACCAAAGATAAGGGAACAAAGGAGAGTGCACGCGCTCATCATGCGGATGTGATGCGAATGAAAGCGCTTCTTGCTTCATATGCAAAGCAGCATGGAATGGCGCTTGATTGTACTGTGCTTGAAAATAAGAAAGCATCGCTCAAACATATTCTACAATGGAAAGCAAAAAAACAAACTCCATTTGCGAGAGATATCCGCTTTATATACTATTCTGGAGGTATATCAGAAAAAGAGAACTCTTCTGCAAGAAACCTTGCCTCCATTACACTATCTGGTAAGAAAAAGAAGAGGGAGGTGTCGCCCTCTTTTTTAACTTCGGTGCTGATGCATAAGGTCAGGCCTAATCTTTCCATTGTTCTTTTTGATTGTTACAACAAGGTAGAAAAGCTTTCACATTTTCCATTTGTAAAAGCTGGAGAGCCGTTCATTTTTGAAAAAGGATCAAAAGAGCTTTTTGGTCGCCATACAGGGCATCTTTTTGCGATTGGATCAAGGGCTTCTGGGCCTCAGTATGGAATAGAGTGTGGAAAGGAGTGTGGCGGGTTGTTTACACTTTTTCTAAGCCAGAATATGTTGCACACAAAGGATCTTTTTTCAGAAAACATGCAGATGCTTTCCTGGAAAAGGCTTCTTCAAAAAGTTGGAAGTGATTGTGCTTATTTTAAGGAAGGAAATGGCTCTGATAAGGTTTTGCGGCAGCATATTTTTTATGATGATCGCTTTGCGATGCTACATGTAGATAGAATGGCGTTGCATATGTAATGGAGGAAAAGCCTAATTTTTCTTTGGTAAGAATATGTGTGCAAGATTATGTGAAGGTGATATAGTTTTTTTAGAAAGACGTTGAAACTCGAAATATAAGGGTTGCAAATGAAAAAAATTTCCTGGGAAATACGGATTCTTCTTGTTCTTGTATGTATAAAGGCGGTAGTTTTTTACGCCTTACAGCATTCAGGAATAGGACTAATGCCTGATGAGGCTCAATACTGGACATGGAGTAAGGTGCTCTCTTATGGCTACTACAGTAAACCACCAGGAGTTGCTTGGCAGATAGCTGTCGGAACCTTTTTCTTTGGAGATACAGAATTCGGTGTGCGTTTATTAGCCTTTTTCTGGTCTATCGCCTTATGTTTCTCTATCTACTTTCTTGCAAAACGTTCCGGTTTTGAGAAAAAACGTGCTTTTTGGACCTCGGTTGCTTTTGCGGTAACTCCTATCAGTACCGTTTCGACGTGTCTTGCCACCACGGACTGCGGCTTTCTTACAATGTCGACTTTTGCCCTTGGAGTAGTGGCACGGCCCTTATTGGAAAGAAAGAATGTACCTCTTTTTACCTTTGCCCTTCTTATTGCAATCGGCGCTCTTTTTAAGTGGACCGCTTTTCTTTTCTGGTTGCCGCTTTTCTTTTTTATCGTTATCGACTCAAAACAGGTTGGAAAGGCTGTTCTTGCGCTTCTTTTTTCTCTTATCATTGGCCTTTTGCCATCGATTTTGTGGAATATTCAGCATGACTGGGCCACCTTTCGCCATGTCTTTCACTCGGTCTCTCCCGATAGGGGTGGTGCAGGGGGCAACCCTCTCGAATTTTTAGGCGCGCAATTTGCTCTCGTCTCTCCCATTTTCTTTTTCTTTATGCTCGCAGCATGGCTCTCATCGATTTCCCTTATAAAAAAGTTGCCGCGTTCTATTTTACTCAGTTATGCCGTCTCGTTCTCTCTCTTTCTCCTCGTGTTTATCCTTTCCTTTTTTAAAAGGGTGCAGGGTAATTGGGCCATCGCTGCCTATCCAACCGCTTTTGTCTTTCTCTTTGCATGGGTTGCGATGAAGGAAAAGCCCTTCAAAAAGTGGCTTGTCTTTGGTGGGGTGTTAGCTGCTTTTCTCTCAGCGCTTATCTTTTTGTCTCCCTCATTTTTGCCCTATAAGACCAACTTCTGTAGGCAGGGCCTTGGCTGGCAAGGGCTTGAAAAAGGCCTTCGTGATGCAGGGTATAGGCCAGGAAAAGACTTTTTGTTTTCAGATAGGTACCAGACTGTTTCCATTCTATCTTTCTATGGTCCAGAGAAGAAAATGGCCTATTTTATGAACTTTCATAAAATTCGCAAGAACCAGTTTTCCTACTGGCCTCAAGCAAAAGAGCAAGAAAAGGGCAAAGCAGGCTACTATGTCACTGTTATCGATGGATCGACGGGAGTTCTTCAGAAAGCTCTCTATATGCAACGTTCGATGAAAGGCTTTTTATATGACTATTTTGATGACGTCTCAGGGCCCTTAATGGTCATTCCTCTTATCCAGGAGCATGGTCAGGCTGTGAAGGTTGCTCTTGTCATGCGTTGTATTGGTTATAATGGTCGTATGCCAGAGGAAGTAAGTAAATATTAAATATTTATATTGCTTTAGTGCTTTTATTATGATATGATTTTAATCATTAATAATAAAAAATGAGGTTTATTATGGCAAGAGTATTAAGAAGTCAAGGTCCTGCTGCTCCGGTAGCAGATAGCAAGGTGAGCAAAAAGGGTAAGCCGAAAGGCAAGCTGGCCGGAAGAAAAGCGGTGAAGTCTCAAGGAAAGGATCCGGCAAAAACAGAGGCTCCAAACACACAGACTAAAAAGACGGAATCAAAAGTGTTGAAAGTCATCGCCAATGTATTACTTGCACTTGCAGCATTTATGTCACTTGTTGTAGCACCCATTGCCGTAGGTATGTATTCTGTAGCTATGGGATTGGCGCTTTTTGGAGTTTCTGCAGCAATGTGTGCAACACCTTTCATTGCAAGAGCAGTACAAGGAAGGAGCAAAGCATGAATAAAGTACAAAACGCATTAGAAGGTTTTGCTATGTCCGATTCCTCAAGGAAGGGCGAGTGTATTTATACCTACAAAAGTGAAAATAAAGCTTGGCGTATTACAAAAGACTGTTTGTCAGTTTTATTTTTCCCCATTGGTATCTACCGCATAGTTCATTCTTTATTAGGAAGGGCCATAGTTTCCTCGTCTAGAAGAAGTAATCCTCCTAGGTGGCAGAGAGCGGTGCCTCTTACTCGCCCTTTCCCGCCATTTAAGTATATTATCCACGAAAAAAGTATCGATGTGGATGGCACAAAGGTAAGCTTTTTTATTGTGAATAGAATCACAGAGGGGGGCAATAAAAAATGGACGATGCGAGCACTTGGGAATGCGGAATTTGCTGAACAAGCATCGAATGAACAGTCTTTTATACAGCATCTCGAAGAGACCAAAAGTAATGGCATTGTCTTTAACTACCCTGGGGTTGGAAGAAGTGACCGGTGGGGAAGTAGATCAACGATGGTAAAGGCATATAAAGCGATGCTCGCCATGCTTGAAGATAAGAAAAATGGAATAGGCGCAGAGGAGATTGAACTCTATGCTCATTCAATTGGTACGGGAGTACAGGGAGAGGCTTTAAAGGACCATAACTTTAAAAGCGATATTCGTTATCGCGTCCATTTTAGTAGAGGGTTATCAAGCCTGCAAGCCACTGTGCATCATATGATATGCAAGCCTTTAGGCTGGTTGGTTTGCCTCATGGGCTGGAACTTTGATGCGACAGCAGCAATGGAAAACCTCCGAAGGAAAAATATTGAGACCCATATCTTGCAGACAGTAAGGGCTAATGTTCCGTCTGGCCCTCTTGAAAGAGGAGAGGGGATGAGAGATCAGTTGCCTGATCGTCATGATGGGGTGATTCCAACAGCGGCCTCTTTAGCAGAAGGACTTTTAGCAAAAGAGGAGATTATCCAGTGCCCTACCATTCACTTTGATGGTATTCGAGAGCGGCATAATGAGGGTTTCCCTGAAACATTAAGGGAGCTTGCAAGAGACCCTGCGGTGAGACGTTAAGAGCAGGTCTTGCAGCATATCTTGAGGAGTATGAGTAAGCTCATACTCCTTTTCTAGTAAAGCACAGAGTTTACTTTTCAGATGTTCCATAGATGGAAAATGGGTGCATAGAGGTTCAATAAACTGTCGATGTGATCGCCCCTCTCTATAGTCTGGCTGTTTTTTAGGGATAGTGAGCTCTTCCATCAAAAATGGATCAAAATCAAAGACAAAAGAGGTGTGGATAAGCGCCCTTTCTTTTGTAAGGCACTGGGCATTCCCGCCGATCTTCATCTTTTCAAAAGTATAATCATGTCCCTGAATGGAAAAAGGATGGGGTGCAAAAAGTTCTGTATAGATCTTTTTTGGAAATTCGAGGAGCTCTTTGGGTGAGGAGCCAAAAGTAGCTTTTTCTCCCACAAAAGTGATAAAGAGGGTGTTTTTATCGACGACGACGGTGCCCCCGGCAGAGAATCGTCTGATGCGAGGGAGGGAGGACTTTTGTGCAATAAGCTCTTCAGGTTTATTGAGAAGTCCTAAAATGATATGGGGGTCAGGGGTGCCTGTATTGATAAGGCAGAAGTTTTTTTGAGAGGAGACGCGTAAAAGGGCCTCCTCAATATGGAGCTGCTCGAGTATGGGAAGCTCGTTATAGAGAAGGAGGTAGAGTTTTTCTTTTACACACAACTTTTATGACCTTTTGTAAGCGCAATCATTAAAACAGAGATATCAGAGGGGGCAACCCCCGGAATTCTCGAAGCTTGACCTAAATTTACGGGCCGAACCTTTTCAAAACGCAATTTTGCCTCTGTGCGCAACCCTTGGATAAGAGAAAAGTTTAGTCCTTGAGGGATAGCAATTTTCTCAACACCTTTGAGTCTTTCACACTCTGCTTTTTCTCTTTCAATATACCCTGCATACTTTACATGCAATTCGATTTCTTTTTCAATATCCTCTCGATAGGAGGTAATATCCTCAGGAAAGAGCTCCTTGAGTTGGTTGTAGGAAAGTTCCGGCCTTTTTAAAAGAGAGGCAAGGGTATGGTTTTTTCCATTATACTCTCTAAAAGTACGCTCGAGGCGTATGCTCTCTTTTTTAATCGCATCGGCCTTTTCGAGTACTCTTTTATATTGAGAATCATTGATTAAGCCGAGCTCATATCCTAAAGGTCGCAGGCGTAGATCCGCAGTGTCATGACGGAGTAACAGTCGGTGCTCTGCTCTTGAGGTGAACATTCTATAGGGCTCGTCAACGCCTTTGGTGATAAGGTCATCGATCATGACACCTATATAAGCCTCGTCACGACGAAGGATAATGGGCGGCTTTTGACGCAGCTTTTGTACTGCATTAATTGCTGCTATAAGCCCTTGGGCTGCAGCTTCTTCGTAGCCTGTGGTGCCGTTGACCTGTCCTGCAAAGAAGAGGCCTTTCACTTTTTTTGATTCGAGGGAGGACTGGATCTCTCCACTTTGGACATAGTCATATTCGATAGCATATGCAGGACGCATAATCTCTACATTCCGCAGGGCAGGGAGCGTTTGAAGACAGGCAAGTTGCACATCAAGGGGAAGAGAGGAGGATGCTCCATTTAAGTAGTATTCATTTGTATGGAGGCCCTCTGGTTCAAGAAAGAGCTGATGGCGCTCTTTTCCCTCAAATCGGACGATTTTTTCTTCGATGGACGGGCAATAACGAGGGCCGGTACCTTGGATAGTGCCTTTAAAAAGAGGGGAGCGGTGGAGGTTTTGTTTAATGACCTCGTTGGTCTCTTTTGTCGTATAGCAGATATGGCAAGGAAGCTGTGTGGGTCTATTTTTGGTCTTTTCATCAAAAGAAAAATAGACGCCCTCATCGCCGGGCTGCTCGATTGTCTCTGAGAAGTCGATCGAGCGTTTGTGGAGGCGTACAGGTGTGCCTGTTTTAAGTCTTGCAAGGGTAATTCCTGCCTGTTTTAAGCTGGAGGAAAGTTTGTTGGAGGGGGGCTCACCACCTCTTCCGCTCTCGTAGTTGACATCTCCAATGTGGATAAGCCCTTGCATAAAGGTGCCAGCGGTAATAATCACACAAGGCGCGCGGAAGAAAAATCCCTCACGGGTCTCAATTCCCTCTATAGTGCCATTATTGGTAACGATACCTTCGCACAAAAACTGTTTGATATAGAGGTTGGGTGTGTTCTCGAGAATTTCTTTTGCACGTATCTTGTACAGGTTTTTATCTGCTTGAGCACGAGGTGCTTGAACAGCTGGGCCCTTTTTTGTATTGAGCAAGCGAAACTGGATACCCGTTTCATCGGTGATCTTGCCCATAAGGCCGCCAAGTGCATCGATCTCTCGTACCATATGGCCCTTGCCGATGCCACCAATAGATGGATTGCAGCTCATCTGTCCAATGGTGTCAAGATTCATCGTGCAGAGTAAGGTCTTTGCTCCCATCGACGCCGCACCATGTGCAGCTTCAATGCCAGCATGACCAGCACCAACTACAATAACATCAAATAATTCTGGAAAGGTAATCATAAATAAAAATAAATAAAGCTTTTAAAATGATATCATTTAAAAGCTTTATTTATAAACTATTTTGTTTTGTGACGGTTTTTGCGGCTGCGCTTTTTGCGTTTGTGCTTTGCAATTTTTGCGCGGCGCTTCTTTTTTACTGAAGCCATGTACACTTCTCCTTATATAAGTGATCTATACTATAAGAAATTAGCTCTTTTTTTGAAAGACAAAACACTCCTGGTCCTCTTCGAAGTGGAGGTGTTCGATGTCGGCATCGATTGAGCGGAGTTTTTGGACGAGGCTTTCGTAGCTTCTATCGACGAAGTGGGTGCCTGTCAGGGTGCTTTCTCCTTTGGCAACGAGTGCGGCGATAAGCAGAGCAAAGCTGTGAGCAGGGTTGGTAATTTCGAGGTGGGCACCAGAGAGCTCTGTTTTTCCTCTGATGACGATGCTATGAGGGTGGTGGCTTTCTGAGAAGCGGCACTGTCTTCCTCCGAGACATTGTTTAAAGAGGGAGATGTCAGCGCCCATCGAGGCGAGCTGAGAAGCATAGCCGAACCGTTTTTCGTAAACAGTCTCATGGACGATACTGGACCCTTTTGCTTGAGTTAAAAGGACGCAAAAGCCTGGCTGCCAGTCGGTCATAAAGCCTGGATAGGTGTCTGTTTCGAGGTGGAGGTCGCTTTTAAGAGGTTTTTCATAGTAAAACTGGATGCCATTTTGTTTGACGGTAAAACCGCCACCGATCTCTCTAAGTTTATTAAGGAAGGGGATCATCGTTGCATGGTCGGCACCTTCGACGAAGATATCGCCTTTGGTTGCGATCGCTGAGATACCTAAGTTGGCAGCCTCGATTCTATCTGTGATAATGGTGTGTTCTACTTCGAAGAAGCGGCGGGTGCCCTCAATTTGAATCGTCCTGTCGCAGTCGATGAGGATGATAGCTCCGAGTTTTTGTAAAAAGAGGATGAGCTCAATGACCTCCGGTTCGATTGAGGCATTTTTAATGATTGTCGGGCCCTTGGCAGCAACCGCTGCGAGGATGATATTTTCTGTTGCGCCGATTGAAGGGTAGGGAAGGGTGATGCTGCAGCCTGTCAGGCCATGTTGTGAGGAGGCAAAAAAGGCTCCCTCTTTTCGCATTTTTCTATATTCGATGTCAGCGCCGAGAGCTCGAAGGGCGTTGATATGGGAGTTCACCGAAGCTTTTTCTGAGAGGCCATGGTGAAGAGTGGGGATGATGATCTCCTCGTCTGTGCGTGATAGAAGGGCGCCCAGCATGAGGATGGGGATCCTATTTGCTTTAGAGAAGCGCTGGGGAATGTAGGTGGTTTCGAGGGCTTGTGTTTGAACTTCTAATATGCCTGCAGCCTTGTCGAACTCATAGCGCATACCGACCCGTTCGCACATCTCGAGGGTGTTGATCACATCGAGGGTGCAGGGGACGTTGAAGAAGGTGCATTTTTTATCAGAGAGGAGGGAGGCGACGAGGAGTTTGGTGATAACGGTTTTTGAGCCGGAGGCTTTGACATGTCCTTTGAGGGGTTTTTGTCCACAAATGCGAATAAGATCCATGTATATTTCCTTATAGTTTAAAAGACTGGGGCAGGTTGGTTGTATGCGGGTTCATTATAAGAGGGTGCTTCTACCTTTAGAGGGGCGTAGTTGGCAAATTGAGCGAGTTCCTTTCTATAGGTAAGAAGGACATCGCCAACGGCGCCATGACGGTTTTTGGCAACAAAGAGCTGTGCTTGTCCTGGCCGATCATTGGGATCGTAGTATTCTCTTCGCAAAAGAAGGAGGATAAGGTCAGCATCTTGCTCGATGCTATTGTGTACGATGATGTCATTAGCTACAAAATTGTGTACACCTTCAATTGTTGCATCATACACATCCTCTTCTTGAAGTTGCGTAATAGCAATAATTTCGTCCCATAAAACGTCTGAATGAGCAAGGTTATGTATAGTTTTATCATGAAGAATGTTGCATAGTGACCTCATGCGCTCTCTAGAAATACCGTTACGAAGGAAAGAGCCTGAGTATGAAATGCCAAGTAGTTTGCAAACGTTACGCCAGTTTAGCCCTTGGGCATTTTTTGCCGCATTTATCACTGTACGCCAAGCTTCTTTTGGAATGACATCGTAGTTGGCGTGAGGCTTAATTTGTTCGAGTAGTTTGAGTAATTTTGGAACTATTTCTCCGCGCTGACCATAAGAGCCTATTTTTGTAAGAAAAAGGGACTGATTTTCAACTCCCTGGATGACAACATGATACATATTTCTATAGCCTTTTGCTGAGCGGGAAGTACGTATAGTGCTTCGTATCTCACATTGAAGCAAAAGTTTTTGAACTTGTTTAGCAAAAGTCACACTAGAAGAGGCATAGTAAATGGCTGCGGAAGGTTTCCTATTTTTGATTCTTTTCTCACTGATGTTTCCATCTGTAGCCCACAGGTGGTGTAAAAAGAGAGCAATATCGCTTTCAGGGCATTCAAAGAGGATTTTGGGACATTGTTTTTCGTGTGAACGTACTCTTTGAATATCTAGTTTCTCAAACCAAGTGGTTATAGGATGGACTTTATTTTTAGAAAGCTTTTCAGGGCTTGTGAGGTAGAGGTGGTGCCAGTTTTTTTGTTTTACAATGCGAGCTTGAATGTTAAAAAGTTTGTAAGCGGCATCTTGTACAACCTGAATATTATCTTGGTCAGCGCTTGTATAATGATAAGGTTGTTTAGGTAGTATACACCCATCACCTAAGAGGTGTGCCAATAGAATTAGCTCTTCTCGTTTAAGTTTTGAAGAGGGGTGAGAGAGCGTTAGATTTCTAGGGCAAGCAATTCGATCGCCCACTGTCAGTTTATCTAGACGTGTCCAGCCTTCTAGTTTTAAAAAAGGATGGTTGGCACTTGCACGAATAGATCTACCACTTCGAGTTGTAAGCTCGAAAACCATTTTTTTTCCTGAGTAAAACGCTTTTACAAGTGTATGTTGACCTACTTTATAAGCATCATTTACACCATGTATCAGAAGAGGTTTTTGCTCTTTGCGTGATGCTAGTTCTTTTATTGTGTATAAAGAGCCTGTTTTGGCGTCTTGTATGAGGGTGTCTCCTGTTAAGCAGCCACTTTCACGCAAGTCACTCATTAAAGGTTTATGACCAGCACGCTCTTCAACCTTTCTTGAAAGCTGGGCAATACAAAGGACCGGAATATCCAACTCCCTTGCAATATTCTTTAGGAGTCTGGAAATCTCAGAAATTTCATTCTGTCTATTCTCTACTGCCTGTTGCGAGCCAGAACCAGAGAGGAGCTGCAGGTAGTCGACGATCAATAAGCCGATATTATGCTGCTCTTTCATCCTTCGTGCCCGAGCGCGCAAGTCGGTGATTTTCAGGCCAGGCTGGTCGTCGATAATCATCGTATGCCCGCTCATATTATTGACCGCAGCAACTACATGCTGAAATTCGACAGGACTTAAAGAGCCCGTTGCAATTTTTTCAGATTCTACTTCTGACTGGGAGGTGATAATTCTATGGACGAGCTGTTCGGCAGACATCTCCAAAGAAAAAATACCGATAGGGACATTGTTTTTAAAGCAGATGTTCTCTGCGATATTTACTGCAAGAGCCGTTTTACCCATTGCAGGACGCGCTGCAAGAATAATGAGGTGGGAGTTGCCAAAACCATTTGTCAGCTTATCAAGATCATGAAAGTGGGTTGCAATTCCCGTTACACAGTTTTCTTGAGGCCCTTTTTGTAAGTAGAGCTCTTGGCGCTGCTCGAGCTCTTTTAAGAAAGGCATGTTTGTTTTGGCGTCGATGCCAAGGAGGATGTCTTTTAGTTCGACACCAATTTTTTTTGACGAGCTCTGACCTATCTGAAAGAGCATTTTTTGTGCATCATCAAGGCAAGAAGAGACGTCGAGAGGCTCTTCTAAGGCATTTTTTCTGATGATGTCGGAAGCGCTTATAATATGGCGTAAGATCGCTTTATTTTTAATGATATCGACATATTCTTCGATATAGGCAGAGGTTCCAGAGTACTGTGAGAGAGAGGTTAGGTAGGCGACTCCACCTGTTTCCTCGAGCTTTTTTATTCGCTTCAACTCTTCAGAAGCAAGGAGGATGTCGACGGATTTGTCTTGGCTGTAGAGTGACTTAAGCGCTTTAAAAATCGTCTGGTGTTCTTTGTAGTAGAAATCGTTTTCGAGCAGGCTTTGCGCTGCGATATTGAGGCCATTTAAAGAGGAGAGCATCGATCCTAAGACCATCATCTCTGCATCTTTGGAATGGGGAGGCTGGATAGTTTTTTTGGTTTTCATCGTATGCCGAGCATGATTGAGTATTGAGTTTTCGGGCACGGGCACGGGTACGGACACGGGCACGTTTATGGAACAACTATAGCCCAATTTTTCCCTTTTGCAAACAAGAAAGTTAGATGTTTTCAATGTGTTTGTGTATGAGTTCGAGGTGTTCCTCGAGAGTTCCATTAGGAGGAAGAGCGAGAGGAAGGGCTGGAGCGAGCATTAAGAGGGCAGTTTCAATGGTGATTCTTTGGTCAGGATCAGGATGGAGGCAGCCGGCCATCAGCAAGATAAGCGTTGCAACTTGTAGTACATCTCTTGAGGGATTGGTCTTCATGCGTGAGGCGACGTGATCTAATTCTTTTTCTATAAATTTGTAAAAAGGAGGAAGGGCGTGAAATATTTTTTGTCGTATGGAGGAAAAAGCTTTCCATCTCTCATCAAATCCAGGAATTTCTTTGGAAAGAAGTTCTGGATATGCCGTATAAAAGGTGAACATATCCGCAGCCCACGGAAGGTATTGCTTGTAGAGGGATTCAAAGAGAAGGCATCCGAGCGCCCACATTTCTGCTGGTCGTAAGTCAGGAGTTCCTGCATCAAAGAGCCACTCGGGAGCCGTTTTGTCAATGGCGGGATAGAGTTTTTGCCTAACAAGAAAAGAAAGATGTGCAGAAAACATGTTCCCTTCTATCGAAAAAGCGCCATAAGTATGGCTAAAGTCGCAGAGAGTTCCTGTGAGGTTCTTGCCGGACTCTTGGAGTAAGACATTCTCACCCTTAAGGTCCCCATGAATTAATTGTCTTTTGTGTAGGGCAAAAAGGCCAGCAAGAATACCAGAAAAAATGGAAAAGAGCTTTTTGGAAGGGAGTGTTCTATGGTGGTTGAAAAGTGTGCCTAGAGGGAGGGGCTTGAGCAAAAAAGCAGGATTTGGCAGAGAAAAGGGTATATACATGGGAGCAATGTGTTTGCTCGATGAGCCTGAAAGTACAGCGTATTCTTTTAAATAAGAGAAAGTGACCTGACTAGTATGGTATGCTACACATGCAACTGGAGTATAGGAGGTTACATTTTGTAGGAGGAGAGCAGGTTGCACAGTTTTTTCACCACCTATCCCCCCCATATGTCGCTTTATCTGGATGGGCAGTGATGAGGATGAGTACTGTTTTATTCAGAAGGGTATTTTTATAGAGCTTTCTGTGCTCTGCAGATGCTTGCTGTAAAGAGGGCTGAATAAACATGCGAAGTGTGCAGAGTGCGATACGAAAAGCTTCATATTCGTTAGGGAGAGATTTTTCAAAGGATTTTTGGAAGTTTATGCATGCTTGTACAAAGGAGTTTTGAAGTGTGAGTATAAAGGGAGCCCAAAGCGACTGGCGTAAGATGGTACGTAAAAAAAGAGTACTTGTTTTCCCTGCTGTAAAAGTGTCAATTTCATCAAGCGATGAGAGAAAACTGAAGCACCCTGAAAGATCGAGGTATTTGAGATTTTTTAGTTGGTGCAGAGGAAGGAGGTCTTTTCCTCGAAGATGTTTTTGAGGTGTGCTGAATATAAGGCCTTTGGTATCAGGATGTTTTTGCGGAAAGCGCTGAATGGTTGAGGGGCTCACTTTTTCTTGAAAACAGTAGCTTTGATTCTTATATAAAGAAAGCTGATCAAAAGGAAGAGAGGATGGGGATATTGTAGATGTCATGATATATGATTATATTATTAAGATATTTTAACTTTCAATTATTTCAAGAAAAGGAGCAAAGGCAAATCTTTTGCTGCGTTTTTTT
>Ga0180433_10008238_pt1 | contig 13041 bp, 14 predicted proteins | sample SS_ome_8_FD_132980 | JGI IMG/M metagenome (GOLD analysis project Ga0180433, IMG submission 132980) | Hypersaline lake sediment archaeal communities from the Salton Sea, California, USA - SS_1_D_1 metaG | ecosystem: Environmental > Aquatic > Non-marine Saline and Alkaline > Hypersaline >... | reverse complement strand
TGCAAAAATTCATTCATTTGCAGAAAAGTTGGCAGACACAAAAAAAATAATTTCTGTTTTATTTTTTTAACTTTACTTTTCGCAAACAAAAATAAAATTAAAAAGCGTTTGCAAAATAAATTAATTTGCAGAAAGTTGACATTAATTAAAATAATTATTATAATTGAACTAACAAAGGGAAGTTCCATTCCCATTTCGTTTATTTCTTTTTTAATAACTTTTAATTAATTTGAAGAAAAAGTTTATTTTTTTTCTTCAACCTAATTAATTTTCCAAAAAATATAATAAAAAATATAGGTAAAATTATGTCTAACGTTTATTTAATTTCAATACCATCAGCATCTGCTTTAGCAAATTGCCCTCCACAAGAAGATGATCTTAGTAGATTTAAAGATGATGCTACAGCTTTGGATCAACTTTTACAAAAACTTGATAAAATTAAAGGTTTTCAATCTGAAGAATCACTTAAAAGCCAATATGCTGAATTACTTTCTGCAATTCAAGCAGCTGGTGCTAAAGTAGCAGATGATATCGCTGAACTACCTTATTCTTCTGATCCTGCTGCTAGAGCGTTTGCTCGTGACCCTGATTCTGGTTTCGGAGCTTTAAAATTCTTATTCACTACAGACGCTGAAGGCGGAAAACTTCCAAGTATGCAATCAGCTTCTCAAGGTTCTGTTGATGATATGGCTAAGCTATGTGCTTACTATTTAGATACTGATAACCGAGAAGAACTTGCAAGTTTAATGAATTCAATCGAAAAAATCACTCAATAATCTCTTTATTAATGCGGGTGATTTACTCACCCGCTTTCTTTAACAAGTTCACATTTTGAGTAGTAATTATGTATATACAAAATATTACATCAAATGCTCATTTAGCATATGTATCTGATTCTCCTGAAAAAGAAGCCGCACAAGAACTTGCTACCGATTTAGATAACATTTATCAGCTTCTTGAGAGTTTAAAAAATAATCCTAGTGAAGCTACTGAGCCTGCTTTTTTATCACAACTTGTAACCTTTATAACCGATACAACAGATGATTATAGCGTTACATACCAACAAAAGATTATAGTCCCTAGTGATTTGATTTCTATGTATCGTGGTTTTCAAATGCTACTCGACACAACCAAAAGTCCCTCATCTCAAATAACATTCCAATGGGCAATAGATGAAGCACGTCAAGGTAACACTAAAGATCTTTCTGACTTTTTACAAGAACTCACGAAAGATCCAGGCGCTATGAAAAACTTTATGGATTTTACTTCTAAATCTGCTGAAGCTTTCCAAAAATATGCTAATTCACATTAAAAATATTTAACATGAAAACGGATAAAAAAATGAAGATCAATAGTAATTATTATTATTTAATGCAAAATATAAAATATACTCATGGTGATTTTTCTAATCTCGATCTAAATCTTCAATTGCTATATGAAGATTTATCTAAGACGAAAAATATTAAAACTCCAGGGGATTTTGAAGATGAACACGCACAGCTATTAGCGGTGATTCAATCTCTTCTTAAAAACATTTATACTGAATTAAAAAATATTAAAGATCCAAATGTATTAAAAAATCCCGTTTATAAAGCTTTGTATGAGGATTTTACAAAACACTGGGATTCTCAACTTCTTACTCTTGCTGATGCAGCAAAAGAAAAAGAGCCCAATGATTTAGCGAATTTACTAGTTTTCATGAATTATCATGGCAGCGATCTTTATGATTTTGCTGGAGATATACAAGAGTTTATAAATACTTTTCCATCTAACTAAAAGCTAATCATAGCTCCCAGATGCCACTTACCACGTGCTGTGGAGCCAAATTCCGTCTTATGTATTTTAATGCCGTAATCGCAACGTAAATACACGTGATTGGCAACATTATAGCGCACCCCTGGTCCAAAGCCGAATAGGTGTGCTTTTTGATCTTCATAGAATTCTGGATAATAGTTTTTTCCCCATCCAAAGTCTGCAAAAGCCAAGAAGTATAGCTCTTCTTGCCAATTTGATTTTTTGAAGAACCAACTTTTAACTGGGCTCCAAGTAGGCGTTCTAAACTCTAAGTTAATAATCATGCCATTATCGGCTAAAAATTCTCTTTCGTTATATCCTCTAACGGAATCATATCCCCCAAAAGGCATTTCTTCTGAAGTAATAAGAGTTCTAGCTGCAATTTGAGCTCTTGCGCTTAGAGCTATGGAAAAATACGTATAAGTATAAAGATAATCTAATCTAGCTGTAGCATAAACATAATCTACAGAAGCATGAGAGCGGAAACTTTCAAAGTTTTGTTCTTTTTGATGAGGTAGCCATCTTCCTGGAGACCAAAAAAGAAGAGTGTTAAATGTAACTTTATGTTCAAGAAGATCCCACATGCCTGTAAAGCCTGTAACAATTTGAAAGACGTTAACGATGCCTCCATGTTCTTTTGAAGAATAGGGCTCTATACCGATAAATAGCAAATTGCTATGGATGATTTTATAATCAAATCCAATATGTCCTTCTAAAAGCCAATTTTGTCTTAAAGGAGTCCAAGGAACGTCGTAGCGAACAGACGCTTGACCGCTGTAACCTTTTCCATCGAAATCCTTTATTTTCGGATCGGTATGAGCATAGCCTCCAAAAACAGTTAAAATATGTCTAAAGGGCAAAAATGCTGTGTAATGAGCTGTATGCGCTTGAAACTCATCCGCACTAGTAAGCTCCGATGTAAACATATAAGAAAGGATTTGGTTGCACATAAAAGCGTATCCCCAATCCAAACCTGCAAAAACACGTTTTTTTCCTGTTACGATCGTACCTGTGCCATCACCTCCCGCATATAACCTAAGAGGAAAACGATCTTTGGTAATGATTTCTACATTTGTAGAATTAACTCTGTCTCCTTCTGAGAAAAGAACATCCGATCTTCTAAATGGATTTTTATTTAGCCAAGCTACATCATCTAAAACTTTATCGAGCTCAATAGGTTTATTTGGTTTTAGTCTGATATTTTCTTTGATTAAATTATCAGAAAACCATTTGTTTCCGATAATTTTTAATTTATCTAACTTACTCTCAATAAGTATAAAAACAACGACGCCCGTGGAAATATCTTGCTCCGGCAGATCTATCATCATCAATGGACGATTGTTTTGTCTAAAATGACAAATAATCGTCTTTTTTATTGAATCGATTTTATCAATCGTAAGTGGTTGATCGTCGAAGTAAGCATTTAACTTTTCTTTTAAAAGATCTTCTCTTCCTGGAATGGTTACATCTTCGATTTTTACTCCTCTAATGTGAGCTGCAGATGTCTTTTTTTCATCCGACGTTAGAACGATTCCCTGCAAAGTTGGTGCTATTTTTTCTTTAGGATCTTCGATTTCTTTTGCTGATTTTTCAAGAGGAGGAGAAACTTTTTCTAGAGTCTCAGGACTTCTAATGGTTTCTTCTTCAGAAGAAATCAAAAAAAGAGGAAATAATAATAAAAATACAAAAGCTTTCATACTTATCAGCACGCGGTTAAGTACAAGATACTAAATTATTATTTTCTTACAAAAGCTTTGTTCAAAAAATTATTCAATTTTATATAGAAAAAGTTTTTTCCTCAGTATGGCGTATTTGCGTTTCCCAAGATTTTATATAATCCAAAAGACTATTTTGATCTGGCCTTTTCATAAGAAACTGCAAAGAATCCTCACTTCTTGTGAGATGAGCAAGTTTTGCTAAAAGATGAAGATGTCTCTTATCTTCACATGCAAAAAGGAAAAACATTGTATGTACTTTTTGGCCATCTAAAGCTCCATATTCGATAGGCTTTTGAGGATAAACTACGGTGACTACATCATATGGTTTTTGAAGTAGAAAATCTCTAGTATGCGGAACGCCTACTCCATGATTTAGTGATGTGGGCATTAAGCTTTCTCTGTCTAGTAGAAGCTCTGTTAAAACATCTACATCTAAAGAAAGATTTTTTGCCATATTGCTGACTGCATTTTGAATAACTTCTGTTTTTGTATCTCCCTCAACATTTTCAATGACGCCACCTTTATGAATTGCCCTATAAAGGCTAAAAGCATGAGTGCCCATTTGATTGGCTAAGATTTTTTCTGCATCTTGTGTATTTAAACCGATCATTTTTTCTTTTCTTACGCTGTGATTCATTTTACGAGACATAACCCAATTTTCGATTTCAATACGAGAAAAACGGTACTGATGTTTGATCCTATAAGCAGGAATAATTCCTTCTTTAAGCCAACGGCGAATTGTTGTTTCAGAAACATTTAAAAGCTGTGCTACATCTTTGATTTTCAAGTCCATTTTTATTCGATCCTCCTTTAGACAAAACTCTTTTTTTAAAATAACAAAATAAAGAAAAACTCACACCTGTTTTTTTATAAATTATTATGAAAATGTTAAGGAATTCTAAAAAAAAGTTATTTTAATAGCAAATTAGATCTGAAAGCACCTTTTGAGGTGTTTCTGCGCAAATTAATTTTTTTCTCAGCCTTTCATCTTTTATCGCCATAGTAATAAGAGATAAAATCTGCAAATATTCTTTTTGTTGATGCTCTGGTCCTCCAATCATAAAAATTAGCTTAACTGGAGAATTATCAATAGAATCCCACTCTATAGGCTGTCTTTTTTGTATTCCGATAGAAATAAAAAAATTATGGAGAGAAGTAAGCTTAGCATGAGGAATAGCTACTCCCATACCAATACCCGTTGATACAATCTTTTCTCTTTCTAAGATAGCTTTCATAAATTCATCTTTATCTTTTAGTTCATTATTTCGATGTAAAGCTTCCACAAGTTCAAAAATAGCTTCTTCACGTGTGTGTACGTGAAGAAAAGAAATCAAATTTTCATTTAGATATTTTGCTATGCTTAAGGTTTTCATAAGACGCCGCTATGCCCGAACCCTTTTTCTCCTCTTTCTGAAAGAGCAAGCTCATCATCATGCAAAAACAAGCCTTGCAAAACGGGAGCTATAACTAATTGAGCTATTCTCATATTTGGAGTAATGAGAAAATCTTTTTTCCCATGATTAATTAGGATAACTTTGACCTCGCCTCTGTAATCTGAATCAATCGTTCCAGGAGTGTTAAGAACTGTGATTTGATGCTTGAGCGCTAAACCACTTCTTGGTCTTACTTGTATTTCGAAACCCACAGGTATTTCCACAAAAATACCTGTTGGCACTAGATAAGATTCATTGGCTGGTAAGATAATTTCATTATCGATGGCTGCTCTGACGTCAGCCCCTGCTGCTTCTTTAGAAGCGTATGTTGGAATATTTTTTGGATCTTTTGTCTTTACTTTGATCTGGATTTGTTTCATGTAACTTTAGCATCTTCTTTTTTTTCTGGTTTTTCTGTTCTACGAAGTAGATCTTTCAACTTTTGCTGCATAGTAGTTGTTTCTTCTTTGGGGTATACATTATTTCTCTCATTATCTGAAAGGAATTGAATAAAAAAAGCGATTTCTTGTTTAAGTTCTTTTCTTGAAACAATACGATCTATCATACCTCTTTCAAGTAAAAATTCTGATCTTTGCGCTCCTGAAGGAAGTTTTTGTCCTATCGTTTGTTCCACAACTCTCGGTCCTGCAAAACCAATTAAAGCATCAGGTTCTGCTAAGATGACATCACCAAGTGATGCAAAAGAAGCCGTAACACCACCTGTAGTTGGATTTGTAAGGACAGAAATAAATGGAAGGTTAGCTTTACTTAGTTTTGTAAGAGCCGCTGATGTTTTTGCCATTTGCATTAAAGATAAAATCGACTCTTGCATACGAGCCCCACCAGACGCCGATACAATAACAAGCGGTAGTTTATTTTGAACAGCATGTTCTATCAGACAGACGAGCCTTTCACCCACAACAGATCCCATGGATCCACCCAAGAAATTAAAATCCAATACACCAAGAGCCACATCTGTATTTTCAATTTTACATGTTCCTACGATGACGGCTTCATCACCTTTTGTTTTAAAAGCTGCTTCTTGAAGCCTTTTGGTATATTTCTTTGAATCTTCAAATTTCAAAGGATCAATCGGTTTTAAATCTGAAAATTTCTCTTGAAAGCTCTTATCATCTACTAAAAGAGTAATTCTTTGTTTAGCACTTAAGCGGTAATGATAATTACATTTTGGACAACAATTAAGATGCTGCTTAAGCTCATTTGAATGAATAAGCTCAAGACAACTCGAGCACTTAATCCAACCGCTAAAGTTATCACTCTTTTTTGTTTCGATTTTAATTTTTGGCTTATGCCAAGAAAATAGTCCCATAATATAACCTGTAAAAAAATCCTAACTAATTTTAATTAATAACAGCTATTTTTACAATAACAACAAAAATTGAATGTAACTCAATTACCTGCAAAGTATTGTAAAAATAATTATAAAGGATTTAAATAAAATTTTTACTATATTTTCTTATATCTTCTCTCTATTGCTCCCCAATTTACTATATCCCATATTGCCTTCAAAAAATCCGCTCTTTTATTCTGATACTGCAAATAATACGCATGTTCCCATACATCTACGATCAAAAGAGGCAGCAGTTTATTTTCCCTTAAAGTCCCATGGTTAAGAGTAGTAATAATCTCTAAATGAGAGGTTAATTCATTATATGCGAGCCAACACCATCCAGAACCTTGGATAGCTGTAGCTTGAGCGTTAAATTTTTCTTTTAAAGCATCTAAGGATTCAAAATCTTTTTCAATGACCTCTAAAAGATCTTTGGAAGGAGAAGTTGCATCCTTTTTAGGTTGAAGGCATTTCCAAAAAAAGCTGTGATTAATATGGCCGCCACCATTGAATTGAATCGCTGATTGTAAAGCAACCATTTCATCGACATTTTTTTTCAGTTCTGCTTCATGATATTTATCTAATGCTTCGTTGAGTTTATCCACATATGCTTTGTGATGTTTTGTGTAATGTATTTCTAAGGCTTCTTTTGAAATAACAGGCTCTAAAGCATTCAAATCATATGGAAGATCGGGAAGCTGATAGCTAGTTTTGTTGTTAGACATAAAGTCCCCTGCATATTTTTTGTGCACTGAGCTGCTTACGATAACAACCTATAAAAATTTCTACAAGAGACAAATTAAATATCTTCTAGATTATTTAAAGCATTTTTAGCTGCCATTTGTTGGGCTTCTTTTTTAGATAGACCGCTTCCTTTTCCCATTTCTTTTTCGTTTAAAAAAACAGCCACATGAAACAGCTTTTGATGTTGAGGTCCTGTTTCTTTTAGGGTTTGATAAACAGGAGCTGTCTGATAGTTTTTTTGAAAAAAGTCTTGAAGCTCGGCTTTGTAATTATGACTAGGCTCTTCGACTCTTTTTTTAAATTTTCCTTCAAAATGTTTAAAAATAAAATCTTTTGCCTTTTTGTGTCCTCCATCTAGAAAAATAGCTGCAATTATGGCTTCAAAGACATCTGCTAATATATTTTTCCTTCCCCTACTAGTAACTTGTTCTCCTTTACCAAGTTGGATATATTTTTCTAAACCTAAGTCTTGCAGATATTCACAACATGAAGAGCTATCAATTAGCTCTGATCGAAGAGTTGAAAGCTTACCTTCTGTTTCTTCGGGTAAAAGAGCATAAAGAAAATCTGAAACTATACAGCCTAAAACAGCATCCCCTAAAAATTCTAATCTTTCATTATGTTCATCGATCAACTTTTTATTTTCATTCACAAAAGAGCGATGAACAAAAGATAGTATTAAAAGATTTTTATCATGAAAGCTATAGCCTAAAATTTTTTCTATATTAGGTAGCTCTCTTTTCAATTCCTCTATAGGGCTCATATTTACTCGAGATTTTTTTCATATTTCTATAATGAGCGATTTGCATTTTTTCGAAAAGTGTCTAATATAGCTATCTTCCAAAGAGGGGCTATTCATGGTAAAATTAAATAAAGATTATACAAAGCTAGATGAGGATTATCTTTTTTTTGAGATAGAAAAAAGAGCCGCTTTTTTTGTCAAAAAAAGTTTATGTAATTTGGGGATTGGAGATATTACTCTAGCTATTCCAGAAGTGATAACAGAAGCCATTTGTTCAGCTACTAAAGAGCTACAAGAGGAAAAAACTCTACGAGGATATGGGCCTTCTCAAGGGTACTTATTCTTAAGAGAAGCAATTCAAAAAAATGAATATATAAATATCCCTATCACAGAAGATGAAATCTTTGTTCAAAATGGGATTAAAAACGCTATCAGCTCACTTCAAGATCTATTTTGCAAAACATCTTATGTCGCTGTATGTGATCCCACCTATCCTGTTTATGTAGATTCTAACGTTATGGCAGGAAGAGAAAACATTGAGTATCTACCTTGTTTAGAAGAAAACGGGTTTTTACCTACCCTGCCACAAAAAAACGTAGATCTTATTTATATTTGCTCTCCTAATAATCCTACAGGAGTTGCTTTTACGAGAAAAGATCTTAAAAAATGGGTAGATTTCGCAAAAAAACAGAACGCATTGATCTTTTTTGATGGTGCTTATGAGGCTTTTATTACATCTGATGATGTTCCCCATTCCATTTATGAAATACCAGGGGCTGATGAAGTAGCGATTGAGTTTAGAAGTTTTTCTAAATCCGCAGGGTTTACAGGTCTAAGATGTTCTTATTTAGTTTTGCCCAAAAAACTAAAAACTGAAGATGGATTTTCTATTCATAAGTTTTATAAACGCCATATCGATACAAAATATGGAGGCACTTCTTATCCTATTCAAAGAGGTGCTGAGAGGTGTTTTACTGAAGATGGAAAAAAAGCACTCGAGAGGAATCTTAATATTTATCGCAGTGGTGCCAAGATGTTAAGAGAGGGACTAATCTCTCTTGACTACAAAGTCTTTGGGGGCACACATTCTCCATATATTTGGTGCAAAACAAAAAACGAAATGAGCTCATGGGACTTTTTCGATCTTCTACTCAAAAAAGCTCAAATAATAGCCATACCTGGAAGCGGTTTTGGAAGATGTGGAGAAGGATTTATTCGTTTTTCTGCATTTGCAAATCAAAAGACAATTGAAACTGCGCTTAACAATTTAGAAAAGGTTACATTATGAAGCCCACAGTGCTCTCTCAACACATTAAATTTTTTCAAAAACACAAATTTATCGAATTTGAAGAGGTATTTTCACCTGAAAAGTTAACTACGCTTGCTGAAGGAATGAAAACCCACTTGGAATCAAAATCAAAGAGACTTTTTTCTGATCTTTCTTTTTTAGAAACGTATAAAAATGGAAGGGATTTTTGGCGATCTTCAAATGCTGTTTTCTCTCTTATTAAAGAAAGAGCTATTTTAGAAATACTCTACCTTTTATGTAACAAAAATACGTTTCGCTTAGCTTTTGATCAGATCCTAAAAATCTCAAGTGAAGATACTCTTCCTTCAAGCTTTTCTAATCTCTGTCTAGAAGAAGTTTCTTCTTTTAGTCCGCTTACAGCAGGTGTTTTGATCTGTGTAAAAAAAGAAAAAGAAAATCTTGAAAACCAAGATCTAATATTTCCCCAAAAGGAAGGAAATATTTTAATTTTTGATCCTTCTTTTTTGATGCCACTACCTAGCCTTATGAAAGTAAAAAATTCACTTTACTATTTTATTGGCTATAGCTCAATTTCCTCTCGCTATGTAGAGAACAAATTAGACCCTCTCACAAATGACTGTAAACAATATGGTTATGGTTTTGGAGATGTTTTATTAGACAAATATCATCCTGTAATGCAAATAAAATAATAATTATAATAAAGTTTAATTTCATTTATTATTAATAACTTGTTTTAATTGCCTAAATTAACTCAAACTTATTGACATAATCTGCAATAAAGCCTTATTATTTCAGCAAATAAAACAAACAAAAGATTAGGCTTTAGTTTATGTTACCATCTTCAGGCCAATTAATAACAATTCCAAGACAAGAGTTTACTAGATATTTAACAAGATGTGATTTATCAGAACCAACAATGCAATCTGAAAAATCATCCGCTAACAGTAGCAAACCTTCTAGCTCATCTTCATTAGATTCTATTGTTAAAAATTCACTTATAGCATCTATTGCATCCGCTGTTTTATCTGGTTTGAAAATTCTTGAACCGATTATTTCAAAAATAATGGATGCAAGACTCGCCACTGCCCTTTCTATGTGGGGAGGCGCCTTAATTATCATTACCTCTTGTTATTCACTTGGTAAAGCTGAAAGAGCATTTAAAGAGGCTCGCTATAATTCAAAAATTACAACGAATTATTTAACTAATTATACAGCAAGAAGATTAGAAATTGATGGATTACCACAAGGTTGTTCTTCAGAAAATGTTCAAAGATTCCTTACCCTCCAAAAACAGGTTGATGATGCCGAAATAAACATGCAACACAAAAAACAATATGCTTTTGGAGGATACATTTTATCTGGTGTATTATTACTGCTTGGAGGAATGCTTACTTGTTCTATTATTACTAGCGCTGGAACCATGCTAATCGTTGCTGATTCAGCTTGTGTAGCTTATGCTCTTTGGGAAAACGAAAGTCTTTACTCTCAAGATAAAGATTTCCATATGGATTTTACTACAAAATATTTATCTCATAATCCTGCTCCAAGAATAACTTATTCAACAGATCCTGAATCTATTGAATATCCATCTCCTTCTAGAATGGAAGTAAGACCAGAAGAGGCAAGAAGAGTTTATCCTTCTAGCGTCTCTGAGGGTCATTTTCCACCAAGACACGTGATAAGAGCAACAGAAAGAACGGTTGAATACATCCCTATGAATACGCAATATTAAAAACTTTATTTCTTAAGTAGTTTTTTTACGATCTGATCTTTAGTAAATCCAAATTTCTTCTTTATCTCTTTCATAGGCGCTGAAATGCCAAATTCATCTACAGAAATAGCGATTCCCTCTCTTCCAATATATTTATGCCATCCAAATGAAGAACCTGCTTCTATGCTTACTCTTATGCCTAAATCCCCGTCTAAGATGGCTTTTTTATAAGACTCTTCTTGTCTTTCAAAAAGTTTAAAACAAGGAAAAGATACTATCCTTACATCACGTCCTTCTTTTTCTAGCTCTTCAGCTACTTCAATAGCAAGAGTTAGCTCAGATCCTGTAGCGAAAAGAGTAAAATCACATTTTTTCTTTTCTTTTTTTACAATGTAAGCTCCTCTTCCAAGCCCTTCTGCAAAAGAAACATGGGTTTTTTCTACTTCTTCTATTTTTTGACGAGAAAGAACAATAGCTGTAGGTCCAATATGTTTCAAAGCAGCTATCCAAGCCATTTTTACTTCCCATGCGCTAGCAGGGCGGATAACTAAAAGATTCGGGATAGCTCTTAAAGCCGCTAATTGTTCCACAGGTTGATGTGTAGGCCCATCTTCTCCTAGAAAAACAGAATCATGAGTAAGTTGATAAATCACATGCCAAGAAGATAAAGCAGCTATTCTCATGGGATTTCTCATGTAATCGGAAAACACTAAAAATGTTCCACAAAAAGGAGTCATCATACCTGTTAGATAAAGACCACTTGAGATAGTTCCCATCGCGAATTCTCTTACGCCATATTTAATATTTCTTCCTGAGAAATCATCTTTTGTAATCATTGGGTATTTATCTAAATACGTCATATCTGAACATGAAAGATCAGCAGATCCTCCATAAATAAAAGGAAGATCTTCTACTAGCTTATTTACAACGCTATGAGAAGCAACTCTTCCTGCGATCGGGGTTTCAATAGGAATCTTTTCGATTTTTTCCTCAAAATCTTTTCCAAGCTCTTTATCTTTCATCTTTAAAAAGTCTGCGTAGAGCTCAGGATACTTTTTGCTATAAGCATCTAGCATCTCATTCCAATCATCTTCTAGTTTTTGCTGCTCTTTTTGTTTTTCTTCGAAATACTTTTTCACTTCTTGAGATATGAAAAATTCCTCATCAGGCAGCTGCAGAGCTTTTTTTGTTTCGACAACTTCTTCTTGTCCAAGTGGTGATCCATGGACTTTATGAGAACCTTCTTTGTGAGGCGAACCTTTGCCAATCGTGGTATTCGCAATAATAATAGCAGGTTTATTTTGATTCTCTTTTAAATTAGAAATTGCTTTATCGATAGCTTCTAAATCATGCCCATCTACTTCAAAAACATCGAATCCATAAGATTTATATCTTTGTTTTGTATCTTCAGAACAGCTTTCAGATAAAGGTCCGTCTAAAGAGATCTTATTAGCATCATAGATCACAATAAGATTATCTAAATTCCAATGACCCGCTAATGAAGATGCTTCAGCAGAAGCCCCTTCCATAATACAACCATCACCGACTAAGCAATAGATCTTATTATTAAAAATAGGAAAGCTATCTTTGTTGAATTTTTGAGATAGAATTTTAAATCCTAAAGCAAGACCAACAGCATTACCGATTCCTTGACCAAGTGGTCCTGTTGTTGCTTCAACACCATCTGTTTCATATTCAGGATGACCGGCAGCTACAGAATCTTTTTGTCTAAAGTTTTTTATATCATCTAAACTTATATTAAAGCCTGCTAAGTGCAGACATGAATATAAAAGCATCGAGCCGTGCCCCGCAGAGAGGATGAATCTATCTCTTGCAAGCCAATGAGAATGTTTTGGATTATGACTAAGAGCTTTGCCGTACAGATAAGCTCCTATCTCTGCGCAGCCAAGTGGAAGACCTGGATGGCCGGAGTTTGCTTTTTGTATGGCTTCCATAGATAGTTGTCTTATGGTATTTGCAATTAAGGAAAATGTTTTTTTGAGCTGTTGATCCATAAAGATCCTCATTTAATAATTTTGAAATGCTACTAGTTGTACCCTGCTATAAGCAAAACTATCAAGAATAAATTTCTTCTTGCTTAAGGCTTACTTTTGACATTTCTAATAGCTTAAGCTACAATTAGTGATCATTTTCAGCTCAAGGGAAATACATATGTTATCCAAAGAAGTACGCAGAAAATTTTTATTATATTTTCAGTCTCATTCGCATCAAGTCGTTCGATCATCTCCAGTGATACCTCCGAGAGTGGAGAGACATC
>Ga0180433_10008237_pt1 | contig 13043 bp, 14 predicted proteins | sample SS_ome_8_FD_132980 | JGI IMG/M metagenome (GOLD analysis project Ga0180433, IMG submission 132980) | Hypersaline lake sediment archaeal communities from the Salton Sea, California, USA - SS_1_D_1 metaG | ecosystem: Environmental > Aquatic > Non-marine Saline and Alkaline > Hypersaline >... | reverse complement strand
TAAACCCGACAGAGGGATCCTACGAGTGTTCTATCGTATGGCTACTTTTTCCGTGTTTGAAAGAAAGCGTCCTGCTCCTGGAAGAAGAGAAAAAGAAATATCAATGATAATTACTGATTGTTTGGAACCAGTTCTCTTTTTAGAACTTTATCCTGGTACAGCTTTTGAAGTCTTTATTGAGGTTATGGATGCTGATGGAGGTACTAGATGTGCAAGTACAACAGTCGCCGCTTTAGCTTTAGCTGATGCAGGGGTACCCATGCGAAGTTTAGTATCTTCAGTAGCAGTAGGGAAAATTGATGGACAATTAGTAACCGATTTATCAGGCATCGAAGACAAAGCAGGTGATGCTGATTTACCTTGTGCCATAACTTGGTTTAATGAAGAACTATCCTTATTGCAATTTGATGGCGATATGAGTATTGAAGAATTGAATGAATCTCTCCTAAATGCTCGAAATGCATTAGATCAAATTCATCAACTTCAATTAACTGCCTTAAAAAGTAAGTATACATCAATCCTAGAAGAAGTAGAAGGAGGAGTAGATTAGAAATGATGAATATTAAACGAGTGATATCAACAATCGAAAAAAACTATATTGCAGAGAATTTAAGGAAAGGAGAACGAATAGATGGTAGAGATTTATGGGATTATCGTAAAATTGATATTTCGCATGACATCATCAAATCTGCGGAGGGTTCTGCGGAAGTAAAATTAGGTGAAACTGATATCATTACAGGAATAAAGTATGAAGTTGGAGAACCATTCCCTGATCTTCCTGATGAAGGAGTCTGCACTATCATGGCGGAATTATTACCACTAGCATCTCCACTTTTTGAAAGGGGTCCTCCCGATGAACAATCAATTGAATTAGCAAGAGTAGTTGATCGAGGAATTAGACATGCTGATTGTATACAAACAAAAAAATTATGTATTAAAGAAAATGAAGCAGTATACATAATTTTTGTTGATATGTTTGTAATGAATTACGCGGGAAATCTTATTGATGCTGGAGGAATAAGCGCTTTAACTGCTCTAATTTCAAGTCGAATTCCAGAGGGTGTGATGAAAGACGGAAATCTGGAGTGGACAGGAAATTATCTTAACGGAAAGGATCTCGTAAAAGAGCTTCCATTAATTATGACATTTGGGAAAATTGGTGATATTATATTTTTAGATCCTAATTTACCTGAGGAATTAGTGTGTGAAGGACGAATCTCTATATCTGTAACCAAGGATAAGATAGTATCAATTCAGAAAAGTGGAGTAGCCACCTTTTCAATCGAAGAAATACAAGGATTAATAAAAAGATCCATGGAACTTGGTAGGGAAATCAGAAACAAATTAGATCTCTGGCAATATAAAGTAGATAAATAATTTTTTTATAAATTATATTTTTAAATATTTAATTAATTTCTTATTTTTCTTAATGTTTCGAAGGTACCGTATCCATCTTCAGTTCCATTTAATTTAAATTTTCCAAATGATTGTATTAGAACTGACTGGTTGCCTTGAAAATCCTTAAATGGGACAGGGATAATCTTACCTACCTTAGCCTCAAGCTTATGTTTGTTCCCATCATTATCAATAATTTCCAATTCTGAACTAATAGGTAAAACACCTTTCTGTTCAAATTTTTGGTTTAGAATGTTAATTTTTTTTAATGGAATATTTTTTCCTTTTTTATAGAGAAAACCTCCCGTTGATAATCGACCATCATCAGTAACAATCGCTGCAGGATTTATGGCTAAATCTTTATTAAACCATACGACATAATAAAACCAATCTCCTACACCAGTCCAATCTCTTACTCCATATGTGTGGTCTCGTTGACTCATAGCATTATTGAATCTAAATAGAGCATCTCCTATCTTAAGATCACCTGAAACTAATCCTATCTGTTCCCAATGCTTATCACCTGATTTTTTTCCTATTTCTAACGATTCAGGAGTCATGTATTCACTATATTCATAAACTTCATTGATCGGAGTATATAAGAAATTCATCTCCACTTTTTCCACTTTCTGAATCAATTTTGGATTTAGTGTAATTTTTGGCAGATCTAACGAATTTTCTACAAAAAACATATTGCCATTAAATTTGAAATACCAATTTCCATCAGCTTGCCAATCATGATACATACCTCTAACTTTTAATCGATTTTTTAATTCTTTAATATGAATTTCTTGATGATATCCAGCTACAGAACCATTTGGTAAGAATAGAAAGAAAAAAGTCATACCCTCTTGTTTATTTGGTTTAAATCCGATTCTTGACATACCCCCAAGTCTTTTTTGATTATCATAAAACACAAAATAATAACTTTCATTCCATTCAGGATGATCGGTTAGTTTTTCCATATGAATTATTCTTTCCATTTTAATCTCCTATTTTAGTCTTTCATCATACAAGTACCGTTAAAACCATTGATAGTAATGGTTTGACCCGTTTTTAAAATTTTACATGCATTTATAACGTTAGTAACAGCAGGGATCCCATATTCACGGGATACTACTGCTCCATGTGATAAAATTCCCCCAGTTTCAGTAATTAGACCGCCAATCTTAGAAAATACAGGTGTCCATCCTGGATCAGTTCGAGGGATCACTAGAATTTCACCAGATTGAACAGTGGGTATTAAGTTGATGTCATTTAAAATCCTAACGGGGGCTGTAACTATTCCATGGCTAGCAGGGATTCCTTGTAAATGCTCACTATTCTCATCAAATTCTATGATATCATTGAACTCATTTGAACCTAAAAGAAATTTTGGTTGAAGAATGTTTTCATATTTTTTGAAATCGCTCATCCTTTCTCTCACAAGTTTTAATAATTCATTCAACTCAACATCCTTATATTCATCTAATATAACTTTCTTAATCTCATTTTTATAGAAAAAGAAGATTTCATTTTTCTCATTTATTAGACCTCTATTTACTAGGATATTACCAATCTCTAAAAATAATTGTCTATTTCTGGTTATCCATTTATCCAAATTGAACCGCTGATTTTCACGAAAAATAATATATTTTCTACTATTTCTTAAAATGGCAGAAAAAAGTTTCCAAAGAATTGGTCCAAACATCTTTGACTTAATTCTTTTCTCTATATTCCTTTCTATCTTCAATCTCTCAATTTCAGATTTACTATTAATCATATTAGTCTTATCTTCTTCAAGAGATAGTGATCTTAGAATGTCAATAATAAGATGAGGCGCTTCTTTCCATCTTGGATAGTAAATTTCTCTGGTAAATCCACGGTCTCCAAACTCTAGGAGAAATTTCTTTAATTCTGCAAGAAATTGAATACAATTAGGATTATCATCCATTTCTATCTGCTTGAAAATTTGAGCAGAATTATCTTGTTTAAATATCGACTTTAAATAAGAAGAACTTTTAATTTTGGACGCCATTTGATGGATTCGGTTATTAGTTTCGGTTAATTTATGATTTAAACCAGAAATTAGGATAGGAAAAATCTTTTGCGCTTCATTTTTACCGAAAAATCTAGTGAGTAGATATTGGGTCATTAAATTCATTCCTATATTATGAACGGGAATTCCATATCGAATTAAGCGAAAATGTGAAATCATTATTTTATCTAGCTCCTCTGCTAATTTAAATAGAGATAATAAATCATCTGAATCTCGAATATTGGTAAGTTTATCATCAAATTCTCTGCAATACGATTCAAAGACTTCTTTTGTCCATTCTTCATACTTTTGTGCTGTTTTAGACATTGCCCCATCCGGATCATGAAATCGGATTCTTAATTCTGATATTAACCTTTTAAATAATCGAAATGGTAGGTTTTTTATGGTATCTTTTCCATAAGGGCCTTTACCCTCTGGAAAATAATTTAAAACATCATCATTCCTTATAAATGATGGGATTTCATATTCTACTTTCCTTTTTAACACATCTAAATTGAAATATACATGACCTTTGTACAACTTTATTAATTTATTATCTATGCGCTCATAACCCATAATACTGTTGAGTTCTATATTAACAACCTTAGTTATTTGAGATCCTAATAAATCAAAGAATAATGGAGTAGTATCATCATTCCAATAATCATCCGCATAACCTCTTGAATAGATTGGGAGATTCTGATTCTCAGAAGAAAGCTTCGAAGTTATAGGACGAGTTTGTACAATGTTAATATTATTATCCTTGTCAATTGCCCATTCAATATCTTGAGGTTTTCTTTTAAATATATCCTCAATTTGAATTCCAATTCTACTAAGCTCAATAATTTGTTTATCAGAAAGAGAAGGCTTCTCATTCAAGTGATCTGGAAGTTCTAAGATTTCAACTCCAGAACCATTTATTGAAGAATGAGGATGAATAGAAATCTTTTTATTACCCACCCGTTTATCTATGATGCTAAGCATGTTCTTTTTCTTATTCTCTCTGCTTACCACAAATTGATCAGGTGATATTTTTCCTGAAGCAATCGATTCTCCTAATCCAAAATTTGATTCAATAATGATTTGAGGTTGTTCCGGATTAATTGGATTAGTAGTAAATAATATACCTGCTGATTTTGCTGAAACTAACTCTTGAATAATTAAAGCAACTTTGAGATTAAAATGAGGGATGCTATTTTTAATTCTATATGAAATTGCTCTTGTGGTCCATAAAGATGAATAACACCCTTTAATATGGTGGATTATATCTTCTTCACCCTTAATATTTAAGTAGCTATCATATTGACCTGCAAATGACATACCTGGTAGATCTTCCGCTAAAGCAGATGATCTAATAGCTAATGGTTGGTTAAAAATAGAGTTTGATTTAGATTGTAGCTCCAAAATTAATGGATTGGGTAATTTCCCTTCCAAGAAGGCATTTCTAATTTTACTTGAACATACTTTGATTGATTCAAAACTTTTATTGTCCATTTTAGATAATTCATTATGAATTACCTTTTCAAGATTATTATATTTCAAAAATAATTCATAAGCATTGGTGCTAATAACATAACCATTGGGTACTTTAATATTATTTTGAATTAAAGTCCCAAGATTTGCTGCTTTCATTCCAATTAAATTCACGTCAACATTATTCATCTCATTTAAATCAATCAAAAGTTTTCCTTCTAATACCATAATTACCACATTTGAATCATAATAATGAATTTGTAATTAAATTCTTCAAATTAACTTCATTTAAAATTGTTTTTAATTTTATTGATTCCTAAATTGGAAAAATTTAAAGTGAATAGATGCTTCTATACACTAATCAATAAAATCAATATCTCTTTTGTGATATCAATGACGAAAAAAGTTGGTCTTTCAGGGCAATTCGGACCCCGGTATGGAGCAAACGTTAGAAAACGATGGGCTTTAATAATGAATAAACAAAAAAGTGGAAAATTAAAATGCCCTCGTTGCGAAACTAAAGGATCCATTATGAGAGAATCAACGGGCATTTGGTTTTGTAAAAAATGTAAAGCCCGCTTTACTGGTGGTGCGTATGATATTTCAACTCCTAGAGGTTTAGAGTCCTTTCGAATAGCAAAAAGAAAACAGAGAGAGTTGGAAGCAATAGAAGAATGAAATTATCAAAAGATCATTTTTCAATTCAATCAAGCATCACTCTAATTTTTAAAAAATCTAATTTATGTGCCTATTGCTATAATGCATTTTATCCAGAATTAAATTCAATAGAATCCAAAAGATCAAAAATATCAATGGAAAAGAAAGATACATCATTAATATTCAGTATTGAAAGCAATGATATCACCGCATTTCGAGCAAGTGTGAATGAAATCATTAGTTTTGGTAAGATTATCGATAATACAATCCGAATTTCAGAAAATTTTTAATTAAAAACAGAAAATTTCATATTATAAATTAGATTTAATATTGTCAAAAAGGTGAGTTAAAAATTACTATAAATTTAGACCAATTGGACGAAGAGACAAAAAAGAAACTTCAGAATTTGTCAGCACTAAGTCAGAGTTTAGAATTTCTTACTCAACAAAAGTTGCAAATTGATAGTTCGATCCGGGAGACTGAATTGGCAATCGAAGAATTGGAAAAAGCTTCTACTGAGACCACTGTTTATAAAAACATCGGTGGAATTATGGTTAAAAGCAATAGAGATAAATTATTAGATGAAAAGAAGTCACTAAAAATCACTTTAGAAATGCGTTCTAAGACTATTGCTCAAAAAACTGAGCGAACAAAAAATAGTTTTGAAACTCTGCAAAAATCGCTTCAAAATGAATTGTCAAATACATAATACGTGTATTTCATGAATTTTAAGAAATTCAATGTTTTATTATCAGAATTATCTAATAAAAAAGTATTAATTACTACTCATGATCAAGTAGATCTTGACGGATTTGCTTCTTGTCTTCTATTAAAATATTTTCTTACGACTTATTATAAAAATATTGAAGTTCATCTATTCTTCTCTAATATATCAAACTTTACCCTCAATTTTATATCAAAATTAAAGAGTCTATTTTCAGATATGGTAATATTAGAGGAAAGTAACAAGAAATACCACAATATTGAATTTCTAATAATCTTGGATACCAACAATTTAAACCAAGCAGTATTACCCGAAAGTATTAAGAAAGTTGATGTAAATATTCCATTCATTTTTATTGATCATCATTTTAAATCAAACCTTAATCTAGTAAACAATTTGGTTGAACATAATATAATTGTTGATGAATTCACTTCAACCGCCGAAATCATTTTTGAAATTTGTAAGTATTATCAAATCCAAATACCTATTAATTTTAGGTACTTAATATTAGCGGCGATTTACACTGATACAGGAGGATTTAAATATGCAAATAATGAAACATTCCATAAAATTTCTGAACTCCTTGATGATGATATTGATTATCAAGAACTCTTAACACTTCTTCAAAAAGAGAGCGATTATTCAAAAAAGATTGCCATAATTAAGGGATTGCAAAGACTTGAGATTATAAAAAGTCATGACTGGTTGATTGGACTTAGTCATGTAAGTAGTTACACGTCTTCTGTCGCATCTATAATGCTTCAGATCGGTTTTGATGTGAGTATAGTATACTCAAAAACATCCTCTAATTACAGAATTACTACAAGAGCTAAAAAAGATATATGTTCCCAAACGGGATTGCATTTAGGAAAAATTCTCAGCGAAATAAAAGAAGGAGAGGGAGGAGGTCATGATGGAGCCGCTTCCCTTAATGGCGAGAACTCATTTGATTCTACGTTAAATATCATTTTAGAAAAAATAAATAAAACTTTAAACAACATATAAATATATTATTAAAAGGAAGGCGTGTAATTTAGAAATAATGTCGCTTGTTAAGTTTAACAATTTTAGTTTCCGCTATAAGGGTAATGAAGAGTATGCCCTGAATAATATTAATTTAGAAATTAATGAAAATTCATTTATTCTACTTTTGGGAGAGACTGGTTCTGGTAAAACCTCATTAATAAGATGCTTGAATGGATTGATTCCTCAGTTTTATGCTGGATATTATAAGGGAACTGTGGAAATTGCCGGGAAAAGCACGATTACCACTCCCATTTCTGATCTATCGACTGTGGTTGGAATTGTGTTTCAAAACCCTGAGAATCAATTAGTAGCCATGAACGTCGAACATGAGATTGCCTTTGGAATGGAAAATTTAGGTATACCCTCAAGCGAAATAGAGAAACGAATCAAAGAGATTATAAAGTTAACCGAAATTGAACACCTATTAGAAAGAGCTCCATTTGAGATTAGTGGAGGAGAGAAGCAAAGAGTTGCTATTGCTTCGGTATTAGTTTTAGAGCCAATATTACTAATTTTAGATGAGCCTACGGCGAATCTAGATCCATTTTTTGCGAAAAAAATTATTACTATGTTAAAGAAAATTCAAGAAACCAAAAAAATATCTGTAATTATCAGTGAACATCGGATGGATCTTTTGGTTCCTTTGGTTGACGATATAATTTTAATGGAAAATGGAAAGCTTGTTGGTTATGATGATAAGAATGTAATCATGAATAGCGAAATATTTCATAAATTGAATATCAACAAACCCAAAATATATACCTTGTTTAAGGGATTAGAATATGGATCTACACATTTTAATGAGCTACCGCTTTCTGTGGAAGACGCTTTAAATTTTTTTAGACAGTTTAAGTAAAATATGAGGATTTAATAAATGACAGCAAATAAAACAATTATTTATATCGATGAAATTGATTATATTTACCCGAATAATACTATTGCATTGAGTAAAGTATCCTTAAAAATTAATAAAGGAGAATTAATAGCTATAATGGGGCAAAATGGAGCGGGTAAAACTACTCTTATAAGAACTTTGAATGGGTTAATTCGACCAACAAACGGTAATGTTTATGTAAAGGGAGAGAATAATTCTACTAAATCTATAGCACAATTATCAAAAATTATAGGAATAATATTTCAAAACCCAATGCACCAATTATTTTCCAACAGTATTGAAGAGGAACTAAAATTTTCATTAAAAAATTTAGAATATACTAAAGAGCAAATTCAACAAAAAGTAGACAGCATTCTAAATAAATTTGACTTTGAAAAATATCGAAATCGTTCCCCTTTCAACTTATCAGGTGGAGAAGCTAAAAAATTAGCATTAGCTACAATAATATGCCGAGATCCAGAAATATTAGTATTTGATGAGCCTACTCTAGGGCAAGATGCTAAGGAAATCAATTTCTTTCTAAAAATTATACAGAGTGAATTAGAAAAAGGCAAAACTATAGTAATGGTCACTCATAATATCGAATTTGTTTTTGAGAATATTCCAAGAACCATTTTGATGGCAAATGGAAAAATAATTGCTGATGGTCCTACTGAACAAGTTTTAACTAACGATCTCTTAGTAAATAAAGCATCATTAGTTCTCCCACAGATTCACCAATTTAAATTAGGTTTAAAAAAAATTGGCATTGATGTACCTAATGAAATTTTTAAAGAACGGGATATGATCTCATTTATAAATAATTATTTGAAAGGAATAATGGCAAATCGATGAGGTGATTTGTGAATGTCGTTTGAATTTTTAAATTCCTTTAGATTTTTAAAAAAGAAATCAATTATTCATCGATTAGATCCACGAGCAAAATTACTTTTCGCTATGATTTATACTATAAACGCGTTAATGTTTACTGAAATTGTTCCATTAGTCTTTATTTTTTTAAGTTTAATACCCTTTATTTTATTAGGAAAATTATTCCACCAATGGATTAAAAGCATACATAGTTTGGCATTTCTTTATATTTTTATTATTATTATTAATACACTATTTATTACAAATAATGGGTTTTCTTTTTCATTAGCTATGATCATTCGAATTACATCAATGATCTCTGCGTTTTCAATTTTTTTTTTAACCGTTGACCCTAATGATTTAGCACTTTCATTAATTTCCATGAAAGTCCCATATGAATTTGCTTTTTCATTTTCTTTAGCATTTCGATTTGTTCCCACAATAGCAATTGAAGCTCAAAATATCATTGATTCTCAACAAAGTCGAGGTTATGAAATGCAAAAAAAAGGAATCATCAATCAAATAAAGAATTTATTTCCATTGCTAGTCCCTCTTATAATAGGATCCATAAAGAGAGCATTCAACGTGGCAGAAGCACTTGAATCGAGAGCCTTCGGTAGTAAAAAAGAACGTACATTCTATTTCACCATCCGTTATTCTGTAACTGACTGGATTTTCACCTTTCTATTATTAATTATTTTAGTAGTCTTAATTTTTATTCGTCTGCAAATAATAATAATGCCTGATTGGTTTAATTGGGGTTTACCGGTATGATTGTGCAAGAATTCTCTTTTCCTAAAGATAAATTACATTATTTTATCGGAATTGGTACTCTAATTGATATGAAAGTTGAATTAGATGACATTTTTGATTTAATCGAACTTCTTCAGAATCGATTTGAAGGTGTTATGCTTCAATTTTTCAATCCAAGACTGATACTTAGCTACAATCATATCTTTTACGCTGCTTATCATACCTTAAAGACTTTTCACCTAAAAACGAATATTTCAAATAAGATGGGAATAGAATTTCTATTATATATGGCAGCAAGTCGCCAAATTAAGAGAGCACTTGAATACTATGGAATAACAATGCAGCAGCTTAATCTAGGTACTATAGATTTTTGTATTATTTCTATGAATACTGATTTAGAAATAATATTAAAGGATCTACTGAGTAAAATTAATGTTAAAGAAAGAGATTTAGAATTAGCTAAAAAATCTTATGCGAAATATGAGAATATTAGAGAATATTTCGGTATAAATGAAAACCAAATAAAAGTGATATTAAAATCCTACGGAGTGAATTTTAATGATATTCTATCTACTAAAAACAAAAAAAACTACTTAAATTTAGCAATTGAAGATCTAATCTGTGAAAAAATGGTTTTATTAAGTTTAGAGAAAATTAGTAATGAATAAGAAACTTAACTAACTGATATAATATCTGAGGATCTAATAAATGAAATTCCACACCTATTCCCTAAGATTTCAATCCAGATAATCTTATCTGGATTAGAAAGATCCACTGGATTTTTGATACCAGTAGCAATTCTATTAATGAATGATCCTCTCTCTACTAATTCACTTTTTCTTCGCTTTAAGTTAATCATAAAGCTCTCATCTGGATTAATATAATCTATATAATATTTTTTGACTATTTCATCAATTATATTAATATCAGTATCACATACAAAATCTATTGGAACAATTTTTAAAATATATTGAAAAAAGGTTGGCTCATTATCTAATATTTTCTTTATTTTTGAAATTATTATCCGAATATCTTGATTAATAAATGCGGTTAATAGCCCTGAATAATTTAAATTTGATATTATTGGATATTTGATCCCACACATCAAAAGGGTGAACCAGAGTTCCGCCTTAGCATTTTCTTCATTAAACCTTGATGTTGAGATTAATAGATTAAAATTATTAATACTAAGCACCATCCACCCTTAAATCTTCTTGATTCAAAACTTCAAGGATTTCCTCTTCTGTAATTGCTCCAATTCGTAAAACTTCAGGACTATTAGATGTACAATCTACGATAGTAGTTGGTAATTTCGATAGAGATTTCCCTCCATCAATGATTAAGTCAATGGGACTTAAAAATTTTTTTGCCACTTCATCTCCACTAACAGAAGGGGGTTCTCCAGAATAATTTGCTGATGTTCCTATTAATCCACCAAAATTTTTTTCTTTTTTTAGGATGTTAAGAATCTCTAAAATAATTTTATTATTAGGAACTCTTATTCCTATAGTATTTTTAAAAGCTGTTAATTCAGGTGGAATAATATTTGGTTCCTTTTTATTCAGGATTAAGGTCAATTGACCAGGCCAGAAGTGTTCAGCTAACTTTTCTGCCATTAAATTAAATTCAGCAACTTTTTTTGCCTCTTCAATATCACTTAGAAGTAACAATAGGCCTTTTGATTGGTCTCGGAATTTAATATTAAAAATTTTATTAATAACCTCAAGGTTTTGAGGGTCTCCTCCAAGTCCATAAACACTATCGGTTGGAAAACCAATAATTTTTCCCTCAATAACGTACTCCGCAGTGAACTCCAAATAGTATCTGATTTCTTCTATACTTCTTCCTTTAACTTTAATTAATAATCCCATTATTATCGGGTAATCTTATTTTCTCTTATAAGAAAATTATTTTGGATAGTAATCTTGGCAACTTAAATCAACTTCTATACGTTTCCAAGTGTGATCCAAGTATTCTTGAAGTTCGATCAGATCTTTTTCCGAAATATTCGCAAATCGCTTTTGTTTTGAAAGATAATCAATAAGGGGAACTCTTTTCGATGGGTCTAAAAGAGGTTTACTAGCACGTGATAAAGTCATGATCCCATTTTCAATTTCATATAGAATCCATGAACCGGATTTTACTGCTAATCGAGCGACATCTATGGTTTCATCTGAACCAAATCCCCATCCAGGGGCACAAGGAGCTAATATGTGAATATATTTACAACCTTCAATTGATTTTGCTTTTTTAAATTTGTCAAATAAGTCAAGTGGTTCACTAATAGAACAAGTTGCGACATATGGGATATCATGAGCAGCCATTATTGCTGGCAAATTTTTTTTAAACCGATCTTTGCCTTTTGTTGTAGTACTTGTCCAAGCTCCATGAGGAGTACTTGAAGATCTCTGAATTCCCGTATTCATATACGCTTCATTATCATAGCACACATAAATTTGATCAGAATTCCTTTCTGCAGCACCACTTAATCCTTGAATGCCAATATCCGCTGTACCTCCATCTCCAGCAAAAGTGATAGCTGTCATTTTATCCCAACCTTTTCCGGGAAACCTATATGATTTTGCTTTAAAAGCTGCTGACATACCAGTGGCGGCTGCTGCTCCAGCGGCAAAAGCCATGTTAGTAAAAGGAAAATTAGGTGCTGTCTTTGGCCATAACCCTACTACTACATTTAGGCACGATGCAGGAGTTACTAAAGCAGTATTTGGCCCTAAAGCCTTCATTGCCCATCTAAGGGCTATTTCTAAACCGCAACCTGCACAACATGAATTTCCAGGAAGAAAAAACTCTTCTTGGCAACTTTCCAACGCTTCCTTTAATTTTGTCATTTTTATTTCACCTCTAATAAGCCATCCCAGTAAGTTCCATGAATAATATCTTCAGGAGCCTCTCCGGTTTCATTAAGTTTAACCAATGTTCTTAACTGTTCTTTTTGCTGTTCTAGAGTCACTTCTCTTCCTCCCAAACCATTAATTATAGGCAATATAGCAGCTGAACCTTCAACTCCATGAAGGGCTGATTTCACTTCACAGCTAACTGGTCCACCTGTTAAGGATCCAAAGGCAGTAGCTCTGTCTACAACTCCTAATAGACTTACCTTTTTTGAAATGTTTATTATATCTTCAGTTGGAAACGGTCTAAAATGTCTTAACTTAACCATACCCACTTTATAACCCTCTTCTCTAACATAATCAACAGCATCTTCCATTTGAAGCGCTAAATCGCCATATATT
>Ga0180433_10008236_pt1 | contig 13043 bp, 18 predicted proteins | sample SS_ome_8_FD_132980 | JGI IMG/M metagenome (GOLD analysis project Ga0180433, IMG submission 132980) | Hypersaline lake sediment archaeal communities from the Salton Sea, California, USA - SS_1_D_1 metaG | ecosystem: Environmental > Aquatic > Non-marine Saline and Alkaline > Hypersaline >... | reverse complement strand
TCATGGCATTCTTAAGGTTATTAAGAACAGGTTTATTTGACATAATATTAGTTAGAAAAATAATATTATGAAATTATTGGTATTTTTTCTTTTCGGCGTCACTTAAGGCTCTCCACATTTCACCTAATTTTTTACCGGTTTCGGGAACGGAGAGGTTAGGGTGTTTCTTCTTAATTTCAGGGCGTTTTTCTTTACAAAACTTCATGAAAGGGTTTAATTTTTTGGGTTTTTTAGAATCGGTTTTTTTAGTGGGTTTCTTTTTTCCTCCATCTTGGTTAGTCATAATATATTTAAAGAAATTAAATTTAATAAATAAAATGGAATACGGAATTTTATCTTTTGATGTGGGAATTAAAAACCTTTCTTATTGTTTGGTAAAATTTAATAGGGATACTAAAGAATTTATTAAAATAGAAAAATGGGGAATTATCAATTTACAAAGTTTTGATTGGATACCTGAAAACCATGAGAAAAAATGTTTAGGTCTTCTAAAGAAACAAGATAAACAATGTTTAAAACAAAGTATAGGATGGATAATGAAAGATGGTGTCCGTCAAGAAGTTTGTCAAAAACATAAAGAAGATAAAACTTACTTTTATGATTTAAACTTATCTAAATGTTCATGTTCTGAAAAAGCCCGTAAAGTAATGTTTCAAGGTGATTTATTTGAAAATAAAACTTACGAAAGTTTTTGTAATAAGTGCTCTAAAAAACAAACGGGAGAATTACTGAAAATTAAAGATTTAATGAAACTTGATGATAGCATTTATCACACTAAACTTTATTATGCCCTTAAAAACTTAACTTTAGAAGGTATAGATGAAGTTGTTATTGAAAATCAACCCGCCTTTAAAAATCCTAAAATGAAATCTATTCAAATGTTAGTTTATTCTTTTTATTTTATTAAAAGTATAGAAGAAAATGCTATTAAAAATGGTATCCATTTTTTTAACGCAACTAAAAAACTAGATTTATCAGAATTAGTAAAAAATCTACTTAAAAAAGAAGTAGAAATTGAAGTAGATGATTATAAAAAACGGAAAAATAATGCTGTTTTAATTGTAAAAAATATTTTAGAAGATGATTGGTTAACTTTTTTTATGAAAAATAAAAAGAAGGATGATCTAGCGGATTCATTTTTACAAGGTTTAGCACAATGGAATAAATTTATTCAACAAGATAAGTGATAATATTGAAATCGTTAGGTTTAAATTCTAGTAATAATGATTCAGGAAATAAAATATTATTTTTTCTCATTGTATCAATGTAATAATTTTCAAATAAAAAATTAAAATTAACAGAGTGTTTAAAGAGTTTTTCTGTATCTATTTTTTTATAGTTTAATTTTCTAACATAAAAATGTTTATTAAAAAAATTATTTATTTTTTCAAATCTAAAAAAATTATTTTTTAAAATCTTTAAAAAGGTTTTATTTCCTTCATATTGAAATTCTTCTCCAAAATAAACTTTTGAACCTTGATTAATAAAATTAAATACATTTTTTTGAATAAAATCTCGTTGTTTAGAACTAACAATAAATTCTTTATCTAATGTGATAATCATCATGTCAGTAAAATTAATTTTAATAAATGGATTATCAAAATAATATTTAGACTTTTTAATTTGGTCAAAATATTTTCTATTATCATCATTATAATCATTTTTATTAGGAACTATATTAACATAAATACCATTATTATTTGGTAATACTAAAACAAACTCCATGACAAATGTTTTGTTGTTATAATTAACTGTTAAATTTTCAATGATTTTAACAGTCGATGATTCTTTAAGAAATGTTATTAAAGAATTTTTTAATGTTTCATCTGTTATTTTATTAATTAAATTATTTTGATTTTCAATACTCTCTATATTTTCAATTTTAACATCATTAATAATTAATTTAATTCTTTCACAAAATAAATTATTTAATAGATATTTAAATAACATTTTTATTTTTAATGCTTAATTTCTTTAAATAGTTTTATCTTTATAATATATAATAATAATGAATAAAAAGAAATGCAAGAAATCATGTAAAAAATTACTTTTTCAATATCAATATTTTTATAATGATGCTGAAATAACTAAATTTCCTAGTATCAATTCTGAAAGTGCTTTTTTTGATTTTTATTGTTTAACAACCGATAAAAAAATTACTTTAGCAAATTTTTATTGTGATACAAGTAATCAAAAAAAATTTCAAGAAAATTGGTTAATAACTGATGAATTAGGAAATCAAATTATATTTGGAGGATTTAGTGATATTTTAAGAGGTCCAATATCCACTGGTACTGCTGATTATGCTATCTCTTCTACCATTGGAGAATTATGGACTGAAGTAAATGAAATTACTATTGAATTTCTTCCAAATGGTATTAGAAATATATTTTTTTATAAAAATAATTGTTAAAAATATTTCTTTAAATTATATATGAGTTATAATTTAATTCAAAAATTTAATTATGATGTAACAACCGCAGAAGTAATTAGATATGAAGGTGATAATAATTTATCTTTTTCCTATGCTTTTAGCGTTTTTTCTACTGATGAAAAAGTATTATTAGCAATTCAATTTCAAGAAGTTAATAATTCAACTAAGTTTTTTGAAAACTGGGTTATTAAAGAAGGTGATAATCAAATTTCTTTTACTGGTTTAACTTATGGTGAAGCAGGGACAGGAATTAGTTATCCTGGAGTAAGTGATTATACAGTTAATAGTAATCTTGGTGAAAAGTGGAAAGATGTGAAAATAGTCTCAATTCAATATAATACTGATTTAAGTAGAATTGTTAGATTATATTCTATTTTATAATTATGAAAGTTATAGCTGAATATAAATATGATTTTACGGGTGGAAAAATTTATAGATATTTAAGTCAAAATAAATATTATTCTACTTATAGTTTTGATATTAATTCATTAGATAAATCAGTAGAAATATCAGTTTTTTATTCTGATATAAATGATAAAAAAAATTATTTTCAAAATTGGTTAATTTATGATAGTTCTAATCAAATTACATTTACTGGAATAACTGACGGTGGAATAGATGGTAGAACATCTGCTTCTATTAGTAACTTTGGTGTGAGAAGTGTTTTAGGAGATAAATGGAAAGGTGCTAAAACGGTAAGAGTTAATTTTGAAAATACAATCAGAATTATTACTATTTTGGGTTAGATATTAAATTTTTTCCTTTAAATAAGGAAAAAAATTCCTCTTTTTCTTTAGGCGGTAATTCATATTCCCCCTCTAATATTTTCTTAACCGCCCTCTTAGTTAACTTATGGTCTTTAACCCATTTACTTCCTGTAATTATGGCCATTTTAGCGTCTTCTTCTGCTTGTTTTCTTGTACAACTTTCTCTGATGTCAAATTCATCAGCCCAATTTTCAAATTTTTCTTTAACTACTTCATTAAAATTCCCATTTTCACCATTGCCGTATAAATCTATAATTTGGTCATATTTTTCTATCGTAAATTGTTCTACAAATTTTTCAAAATTTGTATAATTCCATTTATCACTCGAATTTAAGGTACGTATCAGGTTTTCTTTAATATTATCTAAAATAACATTTTGGTTTTCTGGATGATGTTCATTATAATGAATTAATTTAATAAATTTAGGAATACAAGTCGGTGGATGACTTAACAATTTTTCAACATCATCTCTTGTAATATAATTTAAATTTTCATTACCATAAGTATTTATCTGTATATTTTGTTGATGAACACTTTGGTCAATTTGTTGATTAATAATATAATTATTACCTACTTTTTTTGTTAATTCATTAATGGTTTGTTTCATTTGTTCAATTTGACGTTGATACATTTTTTCTTTTTGGTTTTCGGAGATAATTGTGCATTTTTTCTTATGTTTATTGAGGTTGTATTTAGTTGAATAAAATTTATTACAATATTCGCATTTATTTTCAGCGAATTCAGAGATATTGATGTTATCAGATTGATATATTACGATGGAGCAGGGAACTTTCTTATTAATATGTCGGTCATAATTATATTTTTTAGGAAACATTTTACCACACCTTTCACATTGATATGTCATATTATCATTTATAAGATATTTTTTAAATTATCTTACCCTAAATGCTCGAATTTTATTCCAAAAAATGAGGAAGTATCGTATTATTATTCCATTTTATGATATTAATGTTTATTACCAGATTATGGTAATAATATTTTTGATAAAGATTTTTTTCGTAATATTAGTAAAAATTAATATTACACAGAAAATAATGGGATTTTAATAAAATTATGTGAATAAAAAATATTCCAAATATTCCAAAAATGGAATTTTTAAGAAAAAACGAGCAATCCTTATTTTCTCATTTATTTCATTTTTTTAGTCCATTACCATAATTTTATTTTTACTTCATTTTTTTCACTTTTTATTACCATATGGTAATATCGATACAACTATTTTTATTTTATAAATATTTATCATAAAATTATTGTAAAAAACATTAATTTTTTTTTCTAACGTTTTTTTAAAGGTTTTTTATTACGGTACATTACCATAAATTCAAAAAAAAAAAAATTTTTTCGGTAATTAATTTTTGGCGTCATTTTATCGTAAGAAGTTTTTTAAATGAATACGGTTCATTACCAAAAAACCCCTATAGCGTGTTTGACATTCGTCCAATTTTCCGGTCTCGTATTGATCGTAATGATATGTCTTTGGTAAATGGGGTTTATTTTTCAAATTTTTGTGAAATTCACTTTTTGAAAAAAAAACGAGCTCCAAAGTCCCAAAACGAGTTATCAGTATGATTTTATTACCATAATTTTAAAAAATTAAACGCTGGTTTTAGATTTTTATGGTAAATGGTATTATTACGAGATGCGTTTTTTAGTTGTATCATTGAAAAATATTATGGTAATGTATTTACCTTTTTTTGAGATATTTTTTTTCATGTCGACATTATGGAAAAAAAAACTTGGACGATAATGAAATTTCAAAAATTCTTTTTTTTAAAGAGGTACCTCCAGGCGTGAATTTTTTTTTCCAGGTCATTTTTTGAAATCCACTTTTCACAAACGGTGTCCTACCAAAAAAAAAGTTTCTTCCTGACTGAATTTCAGTCTTTTACTATTACTTTTATTTTATTATTATTTTATATATTTTTTAATTATTATATTAGTAGTAATTAAATAAAAATAAATCTATAAAAAAATAAATAAAAAATAAGAATGGTCAAATTGGTAAAAAAATGTTGAGAACCTTGGGAATTGGTAATGTTTCATTACCATACTGCTTTTCAACACTAAATTTTTTCATTACCATAAATTAATTTATGGTAATATCAATGAAGTTGTAAAAATAAGTTGTTTTAAAAAAAACGAGCTCTTTTTTCTGATGCCTTGTAAAAATGAGGGTTCATCGTCAGGGCATAAATTGAGGGGTTTTAAAATATATCATTACCAAACATGGTATTAGACATTACGGTTATTTAAAAAGTGTTAAACTTCTTTTTGGTAATAGATTATGGAATTATGGTAATAAAATAAAAATAAAAAATAAAAGAGAAAAATAATGGTAAATAAAAATCACTGAAAAATAGTGAAAAAATAACACTAAAACTATAGGATTGAATGAAACATATTTTTTATTACCATTTATGGTAATAAAACTGATTTGAGAATTTTTATGTTATGTCCATGTATTACTGAAAAATGGTAATAAAAATAATATTTTGTAAAAATTACACCTTACGAGATGGTAAGGAATTTTTATCGTAATAAACAAAACATTTGGATTTTTGGTATACATGACACCAGAGAAGCTTTTACTAAAAATGGGGGTTATTACCATAGTATTACCAAACGCGTGATGATAATTTTAAAAAACGAGCTTCCATTTTTTCAAAAATTACCATCTTTCGTATTGTTGGAAACGTTAGAAAATATATTTTTAATAAATTAATTAGTTTTATAATTAAAGAATATTTTTTTTTTTAAAAAGTTGTGTCGTAATAGTGAGAAGTTAGCACTTTATGGTGTTAAGTATACCATAAAAGAAGTTATTTTTTCTTTGTTTTATTACGATGCATTATGATAGCATTACGGAGATGCTCTTCTTTTGGTTGCATAAAATTGGGTGATCGTCGGGTTTTTAATACGGTGTTTTTGATTATGGTAAAATTCAATATGCATGTCTGATTTTTTGGGGTTAAGAATATGAAATATGGTAATTGAAAATGAAAAAAGTAAAAAAAAAGATTACGATAAAAAAAAACGTTAATTACCATGAGATGTTTTTAACGCAGGTGTATACCATAAAAATGGTACTATTACATTTTAAAAGGTCAGTTGTGGTAATGATGAAAAAAACGAGCTACCCTCAGGCGTGGGAGGTGTTTTTTGGTAAAAAAAGGGTAAATTTTGAAAATATTACCATAATTTTTATGATTTGAAAAATATAAGGATGGGAAATGGGAAAAGTGGTCTTCTAAACTTTCAAAAATGAAAATGAAACGCCAGGTGCGTAAAAATCAAATTTAGGGGAAAACCTTTAGAAACTCGAAAAATAAACGCACCTTTTTTTTTCTAAAAAAAACGCAATTGACTAAAAAACCATTGTCTAAAGGTTTCAGATTTCAAAACTTAAAATGTGCATGAAAAATGACCAAATGTGCTCATTTTTCATTTTGGGGTGATGGTTCTTAAATTTGCTTCTCCTAAATTTTACGCACCTTCTGTCAAATAAGACTAAAATACGCACCTGCTAAAATTCTTTTTTCTAAAGATTATTTTATTCCTAAAATTATGACCTTGTTATCTTTAGATAATGCATGTACTTTAGAACACTTTGATAGTAACACTAAGATAATTGATAATTTCACTTCTTGTAAAACTCCTGTTATGCCTTTACCTACAGAACCTCCTTCATTTACCAATTATCATTGGAAAAATGATTTTTCAGTCTCTAATAGTTTAACTAATGGTCCTTTTGCCGGTTCTAAATATTATGGATTAGAAGGCGAAGGAACTTGTCAATACTCATCTATCAATTTCGGAAATTCTAATCAAACTAACGAATATAACACTTATCATTATGATAACAAATTATTAACTAATAATGAAACTAGAAATTTAGTAACTAATAATTCAACTGTTAATACTGGAGGAACTAAAGTAATAAATTATCCCATGATACCAACTCAACAGCAGATACAAAAAGACTGGAGTAATCCAGTTCCACCAGAATTAAGGAAAGAATATAAGGGGTCATTAGATGTTCAGGAAATAACTAATGATTATCCAATAAATTATACAGAAGAACAGGTTAATCCAAAAATGCCAGTTTTGGAGAAAAAAGGTAAAAAAACAATTGAAAAAATGCAGAACCAAGTTAATCAACCGACTGCATTTTGGATTATTTTAGTGGTAATATTTGTTTTAATATTAATAACTGTTATGTTTAGGAATTCTTCTTAAGGTTAGAACCTAATCTGACGAAAATATCTAAGGCGAAAATAAGGAAGATACCGACGATAATAATAATCAGGATATCTTTAGCATTATAATCAGATTGAGGTATTGGATTTTGAAATCCCTCTAAAACTTTAGGATTTTCATCTCTAAAGTTTCTAAATTTTTTCTTTAATTTTTCTTTATATTTTTCAGCTAAATCTAAATATTTTTTATAAAGGAAATAATCATTACTATTTAAATAGTTTGGTTCATACTCTGGCACAACTTTTCTTTGTTTATCAATAAATCTCATATCACGGTCATCATCATCTAAAACATCTAAAGCACTATCATTATCAGAATTTTCATCTTCAAGAGAAATTGGATGAGTAAAATTTCTTGAAGCATTATCTGGAAATTTAACTTCATAAGGAACTATTTTAGATTTTGCTTTAGACATATTAGTAACTAAAGGTGGTCCGGAATAAGATGGAATAGTTTCGTCATGGTTTTTAGTATGAACCTGTGGAACTTGATTATTATTAATAGAATTGAAATTGGAAAAATTTTCTCCCCAGGCTTCTTCTAAAGAACAATAGGACATTACCCTACTAATTATTATTAAGAAAATAAATAAACAAATTTTATATCATGAAAGTATGAAAGATATAATCAATAATTATTTATCTAAAGTTTTTAATACACCCATGTATGTTAATACTTTGTATTTAATGTGTGTCATTTATATTATTTTTATTGCACCTGCTATTTCAGAAGAATTTATAAATATTTATTATAATATTGTTATTCAAGTAGTCTTATTAATATTTATTTTTGTTGTTACTAATTTAAATAAGAATTTAGGAGTTATTTTAATGTTATCTTATGTCATTACAATTAGTTATGTTTATGTCAATCATTTTCAACAGCAAAAAATAGAAAATTTTGATATAGTAGAAGATGACCTTAATAATATTATTGTTGCTGAACAAGATTCATTATTAAAGAGATTAGAAAATCAAGATGAAAATGTGGTTGGAATTTGGAGTAGCAGTGTTTTAGGAAAAGAATTAGGTTTAGATAAAGGATAAAAAAAATATTATCATATATTATAAATGGTCGAACCTTATATAATATTCAATGCTATTATTTATGCATGTATAGTAGCTTATATTTTATATATAAATTTTGCAGCTTACTATAATAGTGGAACTTCATTCTTAAATTGGTTAATTAGATTAAATCAAAGTTGGATATTTAGAACAATTTATTTATTGATTGTGGCTTTCTTTGCTTTAGATTATTTCCCTTGGGGAGGTTTTACTCTTGCCATCCTTTTAACCATCGCTTTCTTAAATACTAATATGTTAATGTATAAAAAAGATTTAAATGAGAAATTTACTAATAAAAATTTAGCTTATCATTCAGAAGAAATTAATTATCAAACAACACCACCAGCAGAAATGATGACGACACCTCCAGCAGAGATGATGACAACACCTCCAGTAGAAGAATTTCAAAATGAGGGATGTTCTAGTTGTCAAGGATATAAACCAAAATGTAGAACACCATTTAATCCTCAACCTTATAGACCGGATGAAACTTTATTAGTTCCGGGTTTTCCAGATAATTTACCAAAAGATAATGAGATGTTAGCACCTTATACTCAAAGTGGTATAGGATATGAGTTTAATATGGCGTAATTATTGTTAAGAAAATTTTTAAATTAAAATAGATGAATTCTATTTTAATATCAGTTTTGTGTGTGATGGTTGCGATATTTATTTTTTATACACAAAGTGATTTTAGTTCATTAAGTTTACCTAATAAAGATGCTTCACTAATTTTATTAGTTTTTGGGGTGTTTGCTTATGTTAATAAGCATGAGATATTATTTTTGATATTATTGGTTTCATTTATGATAATATATTTTATAGATACTAGTAAAATAAAAACTTATATCAATCCTATTTTTAAAATTTTTTCAGAGAAGAAAGAAGAGAAAAAACCAAAAGAAAATAAAATTATACCAGAAATAGAGACAACTATTAATACAGAAAATACAAATGAATTTACTATTGATGATAATATTGACGAATAAAAATCTATATTTATTTAAATGTTAGATTTATTAAATATTGTATTAACTCCTAGTAAAGTTTTTAATGGATTAGCCACATTAGCTTTACATATTGGAGGAAGATATGTTTCAGCAGAGGTTCCAAAGAACATGGAGAATGTTTTTAATCAGCCTCTTTTCAGGAGAATTTTTGTTTTTTTTGTAGCATATATTGCCTTTAGAGATTTAAAATACGCAGTTTTATCAACTCTCATCTTTATTTTAGTCTTTAATTATTTATTAAATGAAGAAAGTATAATTTATTATGAAAAGATATTTGGGATTTATCAAGGAAAAAAGACAGAAAAGATAACACCTGAAATGTATCAACAAGCAAAATCGGTAATGGATTTATATAATCAACAAAATGCGGTTTAATTAAAGATTTTTTATCATTATAAGGATAATGAACAATTTCAAAATTTCCAAAGACGATGATAGCAAAAATATCAAGATGAATTCTTCTAATATTAATGCTCCTAATATTAGAGTTGTTTCTGATGATTTAAAAGAAAGTGTCCCTAATATAAATAACGATTTTATGAAACCAAGATTAAATGAGAGAGATGTGGATTCTGAGAAACCTGTAAAGACTAATTTTAGAATGATGGAGGATGATTTAATGGCTTTTGGAAATGCTAAAAAAATGAAAAATTTTAAAAGTTCTTCTGAAGAAGAAGAAGATGATGACGAAGAAGATTATGACGATGATGAAGATTATGATGATGAAGAAGAAATAGATGATGAAATTCAAAACACAAATGAAACCTTAGGCAGTATGGATGATGATGAAGAAGAAGAAACTGAAGAGGTTGGAGGAAATTCTTATAATGAAGAAACTCAAGATACAGAAGAAACTGCATCAACTACTTCTAAAAGAATGCCTCCTAAAAGACATAAAACACCAGAAGAGTTAGAACAAGAAAAACAAGAATTTATTTATAGATTAGAAAGATTAGAAAAAAATGGATATAAACCGGCAAAAAGATTTACTATGGCTTCAAATTATGAAGATGTTAAATTTGAATATGAAAGATTAAAGAAACAACGTGATGTTGACAATAGTATTAAATTCCAACGTAAGGTTTTAATGGCTGTCATCACAGGTGTAGAGTTTTTAAATGGAAAATTTGACCCCTTATCCATTAAATTAGACGGTTGGTCAGAAAGCATTTATGAAAACTTACATGAATATGACGAAGTTTTTGAGGAATTACACGAGAAATATAAAGAGAAAGGAAAGATGCCTCCCGAATTAAGATTATTAATGATGGTTGCTGGTTCTGGTTTTATGTTTCATCTTACCAATAGTTTATTTAAGAGCAAAATGCCTGGATTAAATGATATTCTTCAACAAAACCCTGATTTAATGAATAATGTTAAACAAGCTGCAATGAACTCAATGAGAAATAATATGGATGGTGAAGAAAAACAAGCATTTGATTTCATGACTTCTGCAGTTCCTCAAGGACCTAAAAGAGAAATGAAAGGACCTAGTGGTGTTGATGATATCTTAGGGAGAATAAATAAAAAAGAGGATACTAGTTCATCAGTTTCTAGTAATCAAAGTGTCAAAAAGAGGATTAAAATCAAGAAAAGTCAACACGTAATAAATCTTGAATAATTTTATTATTAATTACAATGATTAATAATGAAAAAATTTTTATTTCAATTGCATGTTACAGGGATGAAGAGATAATTGAAACAATTTTGGATGGTTATGAGAAGGCAAAAAATAAGAATAATTTAGTTTTTGGTGCGTTTATTCAGGTTGCTGAAGAAGATTTAGATATGAGTAAAATTCCCAGTAAAATAAATATCAGAGTTTTGAGAAAAGATTATACTAAAGCGAGAGGTCCGGCATATGCTCGAGCGATCATATATGAAAAGCTTTATCAAGGGGAACTTTATTATTTACAAATAGATAGTCATAGTCGATTTGTGGAGGGATGGGATGAGGGATTGATTGAGATGTTGAAGAGTTTAAAGGCTAATTCGGTAATAAGTACTTATCCGAAAGGTTATCAAAGGGGGAAGCAGGTTTATCCTTATAAGAAGGTTAATGTTTTAAAGTTGAAAAAGATTAGAGATGGAATTCCAATTTTTTCATCGGCGATAGATATGTTAGAAAAACCAAAAAGGAATTATTTTTGGGCGGCGGGTTTTAGTTTTTGTTATGGGGCGATATTTAAGATAATACCGTTTGACCCATATTTGAAGAATTTATTTTGGGGGGAGGAGTTTTTGATGTCATTAAGGTTTTATACACATAATGTAAAAATTTATACACCACATAAAAATTTAGTTTATACGTTATGGAGTAGAGATTATAGACATACCTTTTGGGAGTTAAAAAAGGTTTATGGGTCAAGATTTGAGATAAATGGATTTATAAGTTTTTTGAGATTGTGTTTGATAGCAAAATTTAATATTAAGGAAGACTATGATGAGAAAGTGAAGATTGAGATTGATAAATTTGGGATAGGAAAGAAAAAGAGTGTTGAGGATTATTTTGAGAAAACTGGGATAAAAGAATTAATAAAGGATTTGGATTATGATATTTTAATTAATAAATATTTTAATTCTTTAAATTTATCTCAATTTTGATTTGTTTTTTAAGAACTATTATGGATTTAAATAAATTTAATAAAATATTAGAGAAAGAAAAAATAGAAGAAACAATTACTAACCAATATTTATTTCTAATGTTTTTTTTAGAAAGATGTCAATTTATTTCAAATTTAATAAAATTAATTGATCCTTCTAAAACTGATTCTTTAGTTTTAGGTATTAAATATAATATTTTATATTCAAAAGATTTTAGTAAAATATCTAAAAAAATTAAAGAATTTAAAAAAGAATTTGATAAAACTGATTTAATTAATGAAATTTTAAGTTTTATTAAATCATCTATTGGAGTAAAAAATATTGATGATGAATTAACTACCAAAAAAAAAGAGAATATAGAAAAACCTTTAGTTTCTAAAAATAAAATTAGAAGTTTAATTTATTCATTTGAAAATTTAAACGATTTAATCAAAGAGATTGATAAAAGTTTAATTATCAAAGATAATGATATTCATTCTTTTTTAATCGAAAACAACTATCTCGTAATTAATGATATTAATTTAATGAAATTAGAACGTGATATAACTAAAATGGAATTAGATTGGATAAAATTTAAAAGAAATAAAAAGCATTCTAATAAAATTTTTTACGAGGTTTTAAAACCTTGGTATAAATTTTAATATTTTTATTAAATAAAAATATTTTATATTTTAATGGTAACCAATAATAATTTACAAGATAATTTTCAATATATGGAATATACTTATGTTCAAGCAGAAAAAGATAAAACCATTTATTTATATGATTTAACTTTAAAAGGAATAGATTTGAATAAAAACAATGATGTTATTTTAAAAATGAACCAAATAGTTCCAAATATTAATATTAATACTGGTCTTTGGACCTTGAATATTAAAAAAGG
>Ga0180433_10008235_pt1 | contig 13046 bp, 8 predicted proteins | sample SS_ome_8_FD_132980 | JGI IMG/M metagenome (GOLD analysis project Ga0180433, IMG submission 132980) | Hypersaline lake sediment archaeal communities from the Salton Sea, California, USA - SS_1_D_1 metaG | ecosystem: Environmental > Aquatic > Non-marine Saline and Alkaline > Hypersaline > Sediment... | reverse complement strand
CGGCCGGCGCAGGACTCGCTGTATGGCAGAAGCCAAGCGCCGCCAGCGCCCGAGGCGCCCCAACAGATGCCTGTGGCACCGACGGAGATGGCAGGGCCGCAGGCTATGCCGATGGCTCCCACGGAGGCGGCCCCCAATATTCCGATGCAAAGACAGGGGGCCACATTCGCGCCAACTTCCCCGATGTCCCAACCCTCGCTGCAGCAGCCGCGGTATCGCCCGGGGCAGGTCAACCGCGTTCAAAGAAGGAATGTCACCAGCCCGGGAGTCAACATGGTCGACAAGCCCTTCTCCACCTACAGGCCCCAGCCGGCAGTAAGCCCCTACTTGAACCTCTTCCGCAGCGGCGGGGGATTGGCGAACAATTATTTCAACCTCGTGCAACCGCGCATGGAACAGAGGGCTGAAAGCGCGCGGACGCAACACAAGATTCGCCAGCTCGAGCAATCGACACGTCGGCAGGGCCAGGCACTGGAAGATATGAGTCGGCAGGCCGAAGGGGGGGTCATCGTGACGCCGCAGTTCAGCCAACCCTTCCAAAACGGTTATGTACCGCCGTTCAGCCGGTAGCCTTCTCGCTTCCGCGATCAAGTCGTTCTGACCCAAACGATTGCTCGCCAGACGCCGATACCGCTGGCCAAGCCGGCCAAATTCTCAAGCAGATCGCGGAATTCCACGGTTCGCGAGGGCACCAGGGCCTGCGCCGCCTCGACGCCCACGGCATAGGTCAACAGCAGGCCGAGGATCCAGCGTCGGCGAGGAAGACGGCTGGCGGCGACAAGTAAGGCCAGGCCGGCGAACGCCGTGAAATGGACGCCGACGCCGCCGTTGCCCGGCAATCGCCGAATGCCCAACATCGCCAGCGGATCGGGTACCAGTAGCAGCACGGTCAGCAGCACCCAGTAGCAGATACCAAGCAGTCGGATTATCGCCAAAGCCGTGTCCTCGAATTGCATGGGGCGTCTATTGGCCGGTTTGACCAACTTAGCACTTCGGCAGGTTCTTCTCGGCAAACACCTGAGTGATGGAGTATGGGGAGTCGGAGGTGCAGAGGCGAAGATACCTCCAACGGCATTCGCATTCGCCAAGCACAGTGGCCTGAGTAATCCAATACTCCCGTATTCCAACACTCCATCATTCCGCCTCACCGCCGCGCAGGGACATGAAGCCCGTGGAGACGCGAAACAACTGAATTGGAAACGGTTGCCTATCGCTCGACTGCGTACCGCTGCGGGTCGGCCTGAAATTTCTTCAGGCTTGCGGCTGACGAAAACATGTACAGCCGGTTCTCGTACCGGGCGCAGAAATCGGTGCGGCCGGGGGTTCGCCGTCCGTGCTGTTTCAAGGCCACGCAGTCATTGCCCGAGGCGGCCGGGGCATAGCGGTGTGGAGCAGCGAGGAACCGGTGCAAGGCGGTTTCGTCGCGGAGTTGGTAGGTCCGATCTTCATACTCCACCAACAGTTTCGGATCGCCTCGCACCCAGCGCTCGCGATCGCCGAGTGCGACCGGACAGAAGCCATCCAGAGACAAGGGAGCCGGCTGGCTAAACGACGCCCTTTCCGCGGCCTCGCGATCGGTGGTGGGTTTGGCCGTGCGGTCGGTCGTGGAGTCCGAGCGCCGCGGCTCTGCCGACCGCCATTTCAAGCGGTCGGCCACCTGTAATGCCTCGACCGGCTGCCGGTCAATCAATCGGGGGGCCGACAGCGAGGGCCCCGATGCTCCAAACGGCGACGGCTGCCCGCCGGGAAGCGGCGGCATCGGCTGCAGATCGCCGGGCTCCGCCGGTGGCAAGGGGCTGGATTCATCCTGCAACCCCGGCAATCCCTCGGGCAGGACCGGCTCGAGTCCGGGAAGCGGCCCGGGAAGCACCGGCTCGGCATCGTCGAAACGCAAACCGCCGGGCTGGGGAGGTGTCGCTTCTTCGATCCGCGGCTCACTGGGCAGCGGCTCGGCCTTTCGATCGGGGCGGGGCCGCGCTCTCGGGACCGGCGGCGGCGCGGCCTCGTGCGGACGCGGCACGGGGATCGGCTCGCGTCCGACGGCCTGCGGGAAGGTCTGGTCCGGACGCGGCTCTCCCGGCCATTGACGCCAGAGCGTCGGAAAATGGCCGTAGTTCGCCACATTCGGCACGCAGTAGCAACCGCTGTGGTACGAGAAGCCGTCGCAAGGTCCTTGCGCCCGGGCCGCGACGCTTGGGACCGCAACCGCAATCACATTACCAAGGACGAATGAGATTGTCCAACGCATAGCTCGTCTTCCTGAGTTGGCATGAGGGTGTAGCAATCAGGCCGTTAGAACTGCTGGAACCGGGCACTGGAACTGCCGAGTGCCTGGAAACTGCGGACCGTCGAACTCGTCAAGGCTGCGAAGCCGGCAATCCGCTCGAACGGGCCGACGATCTTGCCAATCAGGTTCGTCAACACGATCGTTTGATCCTCGGCGATGAAAAGCCGGTCGCCCGGCAACACCTGGTAATTCGTCGCGGTGGCAGCACCCCGCGTAATGGCGGCGTAATCGACCGGAAGAATCTCCTCGCAGCCCAAACCGGCCCGCGCGGGCCGCGCGATCCACACGCGGGTGCTCGAAACCTGGGAGAGGCCGCCGATGTTGCTGATCGCGTCGAGCACTGTTTCGTTCCCGGTGACCGGCACCCGAACGACGTTGTCGCCCAGACCCGCCCCTTCAGTGATGACGTAGTAGACCTTGCTGTTGTAGGCGAGCACCTCGAGCGAGACCTCCGGCGAATCGAAGAAGTTTGCGAGCTGCTTCTCCAGAGCCAACTGGGCTTCCGCGACGGTCTTGCCGGCCATATGAACCGAACCGTATTGCTGCAAGTTGATCGTCCCGTCCGGAGCAACCAGATACTGGCCGCTGACCTGCTGCACGCCGGCAGTTCGGGCTAGACGAACGGAGACGTCGGGCTGGGTGAGAATCTGCTTCAGGTGAGTCTCGATCGTCGCCGCGGCTTCGTCGATTGTCATCCCCTGAACACGGACGCTCCCATAGGGCGGGCCCAGATTGACCGTGCCATCGCCTTCGACCAGATAGAATTCCGCGATCGGCTGGTCCAGCAGCGTGCCGGCCACCTCAATCTGCAGGACATCGTAGATCTCCGCGCGATAAGGAGGCAAGGGCACCAGCTTCAGCACCTCGATCTCCAGAACGTCGGGCGGTGCGATGCGATAGGCCGGCAACGAGACCATCGATAGCTCTCGCGGCGGCTCCACGGCGGCCGGAATCGGCTGTTGCGGCGACTGCGTGTAGAAATCCAGTGGCTGGCAGCCGGCCAGAAGGCTGACCGCGGAAGCCGCAAAAAGGGCTATCCGGGACATCTGCAGGAAGTATGTGCGTTTCATGGGGGCGACCTAGGCGGTTTGCGTACTCTGGAGGAATTACCAAACCTTCCGGAGAGATGCTTCGCGTCGATACAGCATCCCCTAAGGTCGCTGTGATCGATCCTACCGGGATAATCGGCAAACTCAACCTAATACTTGAGGTCCGCCTAGATTTCGCGATTCCTGGCCCTATCCTCCAATGCGCCGAAACAAGCACAATCACCGCCCACCTCCGGCCACCAGATTGGTGGCCGTTTCGTTAAGGTGTGGTATACTCTACGGAGAGATCGATATAGCGGAAGACGTGTGCGGACCACATGTCCGTGAACGACGTGACGACTTTTCCACTAATCTCGAAGGAGCATTCCGTGGCTGAGACACCTGAAAACCCCCAGAGCGACGATCCCCAAGGCGCCCCCCAACCTGCCCAGCCGGAAGCCGGCGGCGCCGCTACGGGTCAGCAGCAAGCCAGGCCGCAGATCGAAATCGACGACTCGAAGACGATGGCCCTGTACGCCAACTTCTGCCGCGTCATGGGCACGCCCGAAGAGCTGATTATCGACTTTGGGCTGAATCCGCAGCCGTTCGGTGTCCCGAAGGACCCGATTCCGGTCACCCAGCGGATCATCACCAATTTCTACACCGCCAAGCGGATGCTGCACGCTTTGCAGATGACCATCCAGCGCCACGAAGCCACCTTCGGCGTGCTGGAGACGAACGTGCAGAAGCGGGTTCAGCCCCGCGGCGGTTGAGGTTGACGACCGTTTGTAATACACCCGCACACCACGGCGATGCTCCGCACCGCCGTGGTGTGTTTTTGTTTTGCCCGTCATGGTTTTGCCCGTCATTCCCGCGCGGGCGGGAACCCAGCCGAATGCAGTGTGCTGCCGGACTCCCACCTGCGCGGGAATGACGAGCAAAGGCTGTGGCTATAGGCGCATCGAGCCTGTACGGCTGTGGCTTCCCGACCGAGCCCCCAGCAAGCCTCCGTTTCCGATGACGAACGACATGTCCTCGAACACGCCTCCCTCCCGCGACGAACTGGCCGAACGCTACCTCGACCAGGTGCCTTACGACCTCTACCCCATGCAGGAAGAGGCTTTGCTGGCGTGGTTCGCTTCCGAGCAAGGAGTGCTCGTCGCCGCGCCGACCGGGACCGGCAAGACGGTCATCGCGGAGGCGGCCATGTTCGAGGCCCTGCACACCGGACAGACCGCCTACTACACCACGCCGCTGATCGCGCTGACCGAGCAGAAATTCCGCGAAATGCAGCAGCAGGCCGTCCGCTGGGGTTTTTCGGCCGACGACGTCGGGCTGGTCACCGGCAACCGCCGCGAGAACCCCGACGCCCGAATCCTCATCGTCGTTGCCGAGATTCTGTTCAACCGGCTGCTGCACCGCGAGGCGTTCGACTTTTCCGACGTTGCCGCTGTCGTCATGGACGAATTCCATAGCTTCAACGATCGTGAGCGGGGGATCGTCTGGGAGTTCACCCTTGGCCTGCTGCCCGAGCATGTTCGCGTGTTGCTGCTCTCGGCCACGGTGGGCAATACGATGGAGTTTGTCCACTGGCTGCGGCGGAGCCACAACCGCCGCGTCGAGGTCGTCCAGAGCGACCAGCGGAAGGTCCCGCTGACGTTCCAGTGGGTCGAGGACGCCCTGCTGACCGAGCACATCGAGCAGATGGCCGCCGGCGACGACGAAAGCCGCTTCACGCCCGCGCTGGTCTTCTGCTTCAACCGCGAGCAGTGCTGGACGATCGCCGAGCAACTCAAAGGCAAGAAGGTCCTCTCCGACGGCCAGCAAGAGCGGCTCGTCGAGGAACTGAAGCAGTACGACTTCTCCCACGGCGCGGGCCCGAAGCTGAAGCAATTGCTCTTGCGCGGCGTCGGCGTGCATCATGCGGGCGTATTGCCGAAGTATCGCCGCATCGTCGAGGAACTGTACCAACAGAAGCTCCTCTCGATCGCCACCTGCACCGAAACCCTCTCGGCCGGGATCAACTTGCCGGCCCGATCGGTCGTATTGCCGACGCTCCTGAAGGGCCCGACCGGCAAGAAACGCGTCGTCGAGCCGAGCACGGCGCACCAGATCTTCGGCCGGGCCGGACGCCCGCAGTTCGACAGCCAGGGTTATGTGTTTGTCCTGCCGCACGAGGACGACGTGAAGATCGCCCGGTGGAAGAAGCAGTACGACCAGATCCCCGACGACACGAAAGATCCGAACCTGCTGAAGCAGAAGAAGCGGATCAAGAAGAAGATGCCCAAGCGGCGGACGACCGAGCAGTATTGGTCGGAGGCCCAGTTCGACAAGCTTCGCTCGGCCCAGCCGGCGAAGCTCGAAAGCGCCGGGCCGCTGCCTTGGCGGTTGCTGGCGTACATGCTCGAGGCGTCGCCCGAGGTCGAACCGGTCCGCCGGCTGGTGGGCAAGCGGCTAATGGACGGCAAACGCTTGCAGATCGCCCACGAGCAGTTGGACAAGATGCTGCTGACGCTTTGGCGGGCCGGTTTCGTCACACTCGAGCCCGAGCCGCCTCGCGATGGCGACCCGCAAGCCGCCGCGGAACCTTCCGAGAAGCCCAGCGGCACGCCCCTGCTGCAAGCGTTGGCCCCAGAAGGGGCGAACGGAAAGGAATCGCCGGCAGAACCGTCGTCGGAGCCGAAATACCAGCCCGAGCGGGCCCATCCAACGCCCGAGCTAAGCAAGCTTCTTATGATCCGCGGCGTCAATCCGCTGTACGGGCTGTTCCTGGTCAATCAGTTGGGCATTGCCGACCGGGCAGAGCGGATCCAGGCCTTTGAGAGTGTCATGGAATTGCCCCGGTCGCTGGGGCGTTCGATCTGGGTCCCCCGGCACGACGAGCTGCCGCCGGGCCCGTTGGCGACTTCCCGGCTGGACGAGCAGCTTCTGCGGCTGGGACTTGTTGTGCCCGAGCAATTGGTCGAGCCGGACGAGGAGGAGATGCACCAGCCGCGGCGGACGTACGACGAAGAGCGTCCGCGAGTGCTCTCGCTCGGCGAGAAGCTGCGGATCCTCTTCGACTATGACTTCCCCGACGTCCACGACGTGCGGACCAATGCCGTCTGGGCGGCGGGCGAGGTACTGGCCTTCGGCGGCGACTTCAACAAATATATCACCAGCAAGCAGCTCCAGAAGCAGGAGGGCGTGCTGTTCCGCCATCTGTTGCGGCTGATCCTGCTGGTGCTGGAACTGAGGCAGCTTTGCCCACCCGACACGACTGAAGACGAGTGGCGGGCCGATCTGACCGACATCGCCGATCGGCTGACCGAGAGTTGCCGCGGCGTGGACCCGGCGAGCACCGAGAAGTCACTCGAGCAAGCCCAGGCGGCCGCCGCGCTCGACGCGGCCGATTGATCCGGTGGGATTCCCACCTGCGCGGGAATGACGGTGAAAGTCGCGTAGGGGCGGGACGAGCGTAGCGAGCCCCACCCTACGCAAATTAGCAGGTCCATGACGGACCCGGCTCAGGAGAGCCAGGCTACGGGTTCTGTAGCTCGGCTCTCCCGAGCCGAGTCATGACCGGTTTGTAGATGGTGTGTGGCCATGCTACAATGGAAGGCCGACGTCGCGGACTTGAACCGGGCCGGCATCGTGACCAAATGGTTTCAGTCGTTTCAGCCGACGGTCGGATGTCCCCTCCTAGCCCGTCTTGAATAGGCTCCCACCGAAGGACAATACCTGATGCACAGCACGAATCGCAAGTGTGCGGCCGCGGTTTTGGCGGTCGTTTTGTCGGCCGGCGTTGCCCAAGCGGCAACGTACCATGTCTCGCCTGATGGCTCGGACGCGAACGAGGGTTCGAAGGAGAAGCCGTTTCAGACCATCGCCCGAGCACGCGATGTGATGCGATCGCGGGGAGAAACTGGGACGGTTTTCCTGCGCGAGGGCACGTACTACCTGGCTCAACCACTGGTTTTCTCGCCGGAAGATTCGGGCAACGAAAAGGCACCGGTCGTCTACTCCGCCTACGAGGATGAAGACGCAGTCGTCAGCGGCGGTGTGAAGCTGGACCTCACATGGCAGCCCTACCAAGGCGGCATCATGCAGGCGAAGACGCCGCCGGGCGTGACGTTCGATCAGTTCTTCGTCAACGGCAGACGTCGGCACATGGCCCGCTACCCGAATTACGATCCCGAGAGCAACCGCCCCTACAACGGCTGCGCGGCCGACGCCTTCAGCCCGCAACGCGCGGCGAACTGGGCCGATCCAGCCGGCGGCTTCATCCACGCCCTGCACGCGCATCACTGGGGCGGATTCCACTATCGCATCACGGGCAAGAACGAGAACAACGAAGTGGCCTACGAAGGCGGTTGGCAAAACAACCGTCGGATGGGCATGCATCGTCGCGATCGTTTTGTGGAAAACATTTTCGAGGAGCTGGACGCTCCGGGCGAGTGGTTCCATGACGCGAAAACGCAGACACTCTATTTCTATCCCGCCGAAGGGCTCGATCTGAAGGCGGCGACCTATGAGGCCACGCGATTGGATCACCTGGTCGAGCTGCAGGGCAGCCGAGAGCGGCCGGTCCGGCATATCGCGATTCGGGGGCTGGCATTCCGCCATGCCAACCGCACCTTCATGGAGACGAAGGAGCCCCTGCTGCGTAGCGACTGGACGATCTACCGCGGCGGCGCCCTGCTGATCAACGGTGCCGAGGACTGCCGGGTCGAGGACTGCGAGTTCGACCAGGTCGGCGGCAACGCCGTTTTTGTGAACAACTACAATCGCCGCATTGCAGTGCGGGACTGCCATTTCCACGAGATCGGTGCCAGCGCCGTCTGCTTCGTGGGCGATCCGAACTCCGTGCGCAACCCGCGATTCGAATACGCCCAACGGAATAGCTACGACGAAATCGACAAGACCCCCGGCCCGAAAACGGACAACTACCCGGCCGACTGTCTGGTCGAAGACTGCCTGATCCACAACATCAGCGTCGTTGAGAAGCAGGCCACCGGCGTGCAGATTTCGATGTCCAAGGGCATCACCATTCGCCATTGCTCGATCTACGACACCGGCCGCGCTGGGATCAATATCAGCGAAGGCACTTTCGGCGGGCACCTGATCGAGTTCTGCGACGTCTTCGATACGGTTCGCGAGACGGGCGACCATGGGAGTTTCAACTCGTGGGGCCGCGATCGCTTTTGGCATCTCCGCGGCGCCCCGGAGTCGGAGTTGCCCAAGCTGGCGCTGCTGGACGCGGAGAAGAGCGTCATCCGCAACAGCCGCTGGCGATGCGATCGGGGCTGGGACATCGATCTGGACGACGGTTCCTCGAACTACGATATCTACAACAACCTGATGCTCCACGGCGGGCTGAAGCTGCGAGAGGGATTCCATCGCACGGTGTACAACAACATCACGGTCAACAACGGCCTCCATCCGCACGTCTGGTACAAGAACAGCGGCGACAAGATCTACAACAATATCTGGCTGACGGCCGCGAGGCCCATCGGAATGAACGGGTGCGGCAAGTGGGGGGATGAAGTCGACCGCAATCTGTTCGTGCGTGAATCGGACCGCGCAAAGCACCTCGCATACGGTGTGGAGATAAACTCCATTGCCGGCGATCCGATGTTCGTCGACCCGGCCAAGGGAGACTACCGCGTGAAGCCGAACTCGCCCGCGCTGAAGCTGGGCTTCCGCAACTTCCCGATGGATCGGTTCGGCGTCATGAAGCCGGAACTTCGGGCCATCACGCGGACGCCGGAACTTCCGGTGCCGAACATCCCCAAGGATATCGCGGGCGTCTCACCGCCGCTGCCCGAGACGCGTGCGATCTGGTTGGGAGCCGTCGTCGAGCCGCTAATCGGCGAGGCGTACTCGGCCTTCGGAGTCAGCAAGGAAGACGGCGGCATCCACCTCGTCGAGGTCTCCAAGGACTCGAAAGCCGCGCAGGCGGGGCTGAGGCCCGGCGACGTGGTGCAGCGCATCAATGGGACCGCCGTCCGAACCACCGCTGAACTGCTGAAGGCAACCACCGACGCCTCGCTCCTGAAGGTCGACTATGTGCGCGGTCAGAAGCAGCATCGGCTGACGATCGGCAATTAGGCCGACGCCCCGCCACTCTCGCTGATCGACAACGACCGGCGGTCGAGGATGGCGTCGGCGAGGAAGTGCAGCAGATGGGCGAGCGGCTCGCAATCTATCTGCCTTGCCGCTTCGCGGGCACGGTCGTGATGCTTGCTGACCAGCTCGGCCGCCTTGCGGAAAACGTCGGCCTGGGCGTAAAGGCGGCCGGCCGCTTCGAGCCGAGCTGCGTCGTCCAGCGGCGAGGTTAGCAGGTCTTCCAGCCGTTTGCGGTCGGGTTCACCGAGGCTCTCGATGGCCAAGGCCCAAAGGACCGTGGGCCGGCCCCCGAGCAGGTCGGTGCCACTGTGGCGCTTGTTCGGCTCGTCGGCGTCCCAATCGTCGAGGTCGTTGACGATCTGGTAGGCCACGCCGAGATGCCGCGAGAACCGCGCGGCCGCCTCGCGATAGGGCTCGATCGGCCCGGCCAGTCGAATGCCCGCCATCAGCGCGGCCTCGAAGGCCGGGGCCGTCTTCAAGGCGTAGATCTTCAGGGCATCCAACGGCGTCAGCCGCTTCGTCCGGGCGTCGCGCCAGATCAGTTCGGCCCCTTGCCCCTCGCAAAGCTTCGTGTGGGCGGTGGCGAATTGGGCCAACAGATCGGCCACCACCTCGGCCGGCAACGCGGCTCGCTGCTCGGCCACCAGTCGATAGCCAAGGCCGATGAGGTAATCGCCCACATTGATGGCCGTCGCCGTGCCGTATTGGCGATGCAGGGCCGGCCGGCCGTAGCGGAAGGCGTCGTCGTCCTCGATGTCGTCATGCACCAGCGACGCTTTGTGGAATGCCTCGATGGCCAACGCCATGGCATGCACGGCGCCGGGCAGTTGGGCGACATGCTCGGCCCCGTCCGGCTGGGTCGACGAACCGCCCCGAAGCGCGTCGTACGCGGCCAGCGTGATGAACGGCCGCGAATGCTTCCCGCCGGCGGCCAGGAAGTCGTAGGCAATCGCCTCGGTGCAGCCGATCGGGTCGAGCCCGGCGATATCCGCCCCGTTCTCCATGCTTGAGGGCGTTCGTTGCCGCGGCGCCAGGCGATGAAGCCGCTCCGGCTCGAACATCCCCGCCGCCGACCGCATCAGGTGCAGATAGGTCCGCGTCTGCACGGCCGCCGGTCGATGGGGCGTCTGCACCATCCGGCGGATCCAATCCTCATCGACCTCGGTGTTGCGGCAACCATTGACCAACAACGGCACCGCCATCGCCGGAATGCCGGCCAGGAGGATCTTGTCGAGCGTCTTTTCGAGCACGTCAAGGCAGGCGACCCCAAGCACCGCGTCGGCCTGGCCGCCGAGGATCAGTTGCATCACCGCCGGTGAGCCCTCGGCGATCAGCACCTGGTAGCCTTGCCGTCGGGCGTCGGCACGGAGGCTCGTCAGACTGCACTTTCCACAGTCGCGGCAGAGCAGGCCGGTCTCGGTATATTCGGCCGGACACGCGGCGTCGTCGCGCAGGCAGCGCGGCAGCAATAGCAGTCGCCGGTGCTGCGGCACGGCGGCCACTTGCTCGTGCCAGAAGGCCGAGGCCAACGCCACCATCGTCCAGCCGATGTAGGTATCCGGCAGTCCATGCTGGGCAAGCAGCGCCCGGGCGTGGCTCTCCATCGCGTGCCGTGCCAGCGGACGCGACTTGTCCAAACCGGCCGCCAGCGCCTCGGCCGCCCCACGGATGCGTTCGCGCAGCGCCTTCGGCCGCGGCACAAGCTTCAGGGCGTCCGTACCGCGAGTGAGTCCGTTCGCCGGCAGCCCGGCGTGGTCGGTCGGTGGGTTCGACGGTGAGCGGGACGGGCTTGGCGCCACGGCGGCACGTGTTTCACAAGGGTGGGTTTGTAGTTCCGCCTTCAGGCGGCGGCCGAAGAGATAGAACTCGCAATCACTAAAGCGGCCGCCCAAAGGCTGGACTATGAACGACGCGGCCGCCCGATGGGTTTGACGAACAATATGGGTAGTGGCCCGATTGGTGGAGTCCAAGGTAGATGTCCTTCATCACACGGAGTGTGATGACTACATTGGAGCCCGGAATTCGGTCTTCGGCCGATTTCTTTCGTACTCATTGCCCGTTTTGTCCATCAAAGCGCACAAGGCGCGGCGACCCGCAGCACGCTACTTCCGCGTCGGCTCGTCGTGCAATCGGTCGACTTCGGTATCGGTCGTCGGCGGGGCGTGTTGACGGATGGCACGCCCCAGAGCCGAGACGGTGAACATCAAGGGGTACAACTTCTCATAATACCAAAGTTTGGCGAAATATAAACCGATGGGCGCGGTTTCGCGATAGCGCGACGACTCCACGGCCTCGATGAGCCAGCCCATCCCCCCCGAGGCAGCCTCGTGCAGCGATTTCATCTCGGAGGCCGCCAGGAGAGCCTCCACCGCCAGGGCCGTTTCCTCCGAACTGGACACGCCGCCGGTTGCCGGCCGCGGGACCGAGAGCCCCGAGCCGCCCCACCCCCCGTCGGGGTTGCGGTTCGCGGCCAGCCAGCCGAGCCCTCGCCGCGCGGCAGGGTCGTCGAGCCGGTCGAGGTCGCGATAGGCCAGCAACACCCGGCCCGTGCCGTAGACGGGATTCTCTTCGCGCGGATGGAACTGGTTGCCGAACCACAGCGGCGTCCAGCTTCCGTCGCTGCGTTGTTGACGCGCGAGATACGTGAAGCCCCGGGCGACGGCCTGTTCCAGGCGGGGGTCGTCGGCCGTGGCACGCCATGCCCAGAGTGCCCTCAGCGCGTGGGCGGTCAGGTCTTCGCCGCTTCGGTCGAAGGGCAATCGCCCCCATCCGCGACAGAAGGTCGGCCAGCCGCCGTCGTCGTTCTGTAGGCCCAAGAGCCACGCCGCGCCTGCCCGAGCCGCCTCTTCGATCCGCTGGCGTTTGGCCTGGGGGCTCGATCCCCATAAGGCCGACAGGGCCAAAAGCGCAGCCGACGTGTCGTCGACGTCGGGCACCGCGCCGCTTAAGTCGCTCCAACCCCAGCCGCCCGGCTCGGCGTGGGTGAAGGGGTGCAACTGCCGATGCTGGCAGCTCAGCAGCCAATCGATGCAGCCCAGCGCCCCAACATCGCCGGTCGCCGCGGCCAATGCCCCGACCGATTGGCTCGTGTTCCACGTGGCCAGGTTGACATCGATCGGCCAGGCCCCCTCGGACCGAATCGTGCCAAGCAGGAACCTCGCTCCGCGCCGTGCGACCGGATGGTCGGCCCGACCGCTGCCGGCGAGGCTCATCACCACAAAACTCGTCAGCGGGATCGCCTCCAGATAGCCGCCGCTGGCCGGCTGCATCTGCTGAAGCGCTTTCAAGCTCTTGCCCACCGACAACCGGCGCACCAGCCACGCCAACGGATTGCGCGGCCTGCGATGGAAAAATCGCGCCTGGCCGACCGCGACCAACGCGGGCACGGCGTAGCTGACCACGGGCAGACGCAGGAATTTCAGCAGCGGATAGGGGAAACAAGCCAGCTCGAACGGCAGCGAGCCGACCTTCTTCCACGGCACCAGCCCCGCCAACGCGCAGTTGGTCAGGATCGGCACGGCGAACGTCTTGTCGACCCCATAGCGCTGCCGCAATGTCGGGATGCCGCCCTGGGGTCGACAAGACGTTCGCCGTGCCGATCCTGACCAACTGCGAACGTCTTG
>Ga0180433_10008233_pt1 | contig 13048 bp, 4 predicted proteins | sample SS_ome_8_FD_132980 | JGI IMG/M metagenome (GOLD analysis project Ga0180433, IMG submission 132980) | Hypersaline lake sediment archaeal communities from the Salton Sea, California, USA - SS_1_D_1 metaG | ecosystem: Environmental > Aquatic > Non-marine Saline and Alkaline > Hypersaline > Sediment... | reverse complement strand
TATACTTTGATTACTCATAAATAGTATGTATTATTCGGAAACTATCTAAATATAGGAAAAGGGGAGAGGAATATGCCTATTTATGAATTTGTTTGTAAATGTGGGGAAGAGTTATCTAAATTAGTTAAGATGGATATAAAGACCACTAAATGTCCTTCGTGTGGGCGAAGGATGAAGAAAGTGATTTCAAGCACCAGTTTTATATTAAATGGTAGGAACTGGGCTAAAGATAATTATGGTTTAAAGAAGGAACAAAAGAAAGGGGTGAGTAAAGGTGAGAAGAGGATGGGAGCTTGAATATGAAAACGGCACAATAATAAAAGAAGATCAAATGGAATGGAAAAAAGCACCTAAGGTAGGTATAATTAGGTTAACTTTACACTATGATGGCCGTAGGTGGGATATACATGATAAGGCTGCTTATTTACAGAAAAAACAAGGCTCTATGGTGCCTGGTATAGCGAGTAGTTTCCAAATAGAGAAACGTTCTATAGGTTACTATGAGGAAAATACGAAAGTATGGTATACTGTAAACGAGCATACGGGCCAGATGAGGATGGAGGTAGTGGATATAAATGGTTGATGATAATTCTCACCTTGAACATTGGGAGGACGAGCCAAGTACTCCGTATAATATAGAACCTGATGACATAACGCATGGTATTAGGTATACACTTAACTCATGTCAATATTGGGTTAATAACTTACCGAATAAGTGTAGGTATTGGAGTGATGGCGACCCAGGAAAATGTACGTTTAAGAAAAACGATCCTGAGCATGGAGATCCTTTAATACCAAGTGGTTGGAATAATACAAGGTGTGATTTTTTAGGTAGAAATATAGGGTGTAGTCAGTATAGTGGTTCTGATAAACTAGAGGATGAGTATACATGCGTAGCACCTAATCCGTTTATTTCTGGATTATATAAACCAAAAACAGTCGGAAAAGATCTTATCCAATATACAGCAGTCCCAAAAGCTGATATAGGTGGATATAATGAAGGTAAGTGTGATGGTTGTGGTGGTGGTAGAGGCTCTGAAGGTCATAGTATAGTTGGTAGTGATTGTGCTAAAACTGCTAATACAGAGTACAGGAAGATACCCGTAATATGTAAATATTACAGACCATGGCATATGGGTTTTGGAGCCATAGAGCCTAAAACTACTTCTAGAAAATTAGAAACAGACAAAGATGGATTTTATAAAGACCAACGCGATGAAATGGAGTATCGCGTTCCTTTCAACTTTCAAGTCTTCAACGCTAGAGCAAAACTTCAAAAATGTGCGTATTGGGATCAAGATTATGGTACAGATTTTGTAATAAGTCTTCAGGGGCTTATCTATCTAGAGTCAGAAGAAGAAGATCTTGATGCTTCAGACTTATGTACTTGCCCAGATTCTGCATCTAACCCATATAAAACACTTAGTGACGATATCCCAGCCCAATATGAATTTATAATGGCTAATGTTTGGTCTGAGGCAGGAGAGCCAGTTTGTAATGGTGCAAAGCCAAACTGTCCTTGTTATACCGGGCATTGGATTTATTGTGTTGAAGAGAACCTGGAAGAGGGAGATAAAATTTCAGCCCAACAAATAATGGAATTGCGTTATTGGATGAATGATTGGGCAAGTCAAGCAGAATATGATAGGGTGTTTGAGCGTAAGCCAAATATTAATGATGTGTCTACTTCTGATATTTATACCCATTGGAAGTGGGAAGTTATAGGAGCTACCGCATTAGATCACTTACTAAAAGGTAAAAAGGTACATATGTGTTTACCTTCTTATAGAAATGAATTTTCTAAAGACATACTCCAAGTAGAAGAATTAACTTTTAGAAATATTCATCATAGAAAGAAATCTACAAACGCCCCAGAACAAAGAACATTTCCTAATCTTGTTAGAGAATTAGATTTTATATACACTAATCAATTAAATATTGTGTACCCTTATGCATCTAGAGATCCGTTTGAAGAATTTTTTCCCTGTGAAGAAAGAGAAGACCCTCCTCCATGTTTAAAGCGAATGAATCAAGTAGAGGATGACAGTATTGCAGTTTTTGGTAGTACAGTTAGAAATATAACGCTGTATGCTTTTAATGAGGATTTAGTAAGAGAGAAAACATGGATACCCCCAGAGATGCTTAGTAATGATATGGTTTTTAATTTAACTAGTGACTCAGCAAAGGAAGCTTTTTATGAAAAGATACCTGATTTTATAGAAGCCTTAGAAAAATTTAGTGTAGGGTATAGCACAACATCTGATATGGATGGTGTGTTTCAAGCTGGCCCTGTGCCATTAGAGTACCAAAAAATTAATACTATCCATGTATTAGCTGTATTTGGTGATGGTACTTATGATTTTAGAAAGAGAAAAGTATGGTCTCAATGGCATGGCGGGGTGGTTATACAACAAAATAGCACAAACAACGCTTTCGAGCATACTTATGCTGGAGTTGATTCAAGTGTAGTGAATGAAAAACAATTTGGATTTGGACCAGCAGCAAAAGCTTCTGGTAAGGCTGTTGGATTGCTGGGAGCAAACAGGGGCTACCCAGATGATTTAAATACTTATGTTGCAGGAGTTACCAGTGCGTATGAGGACGTCCTTACTGATTTATACGGTCAGCAGACATATAGATTTTCTTATTGCCAAAAAAAGATATCAAAGCAAAATGAACAACAAACAAGATGGAGAAAACTAGGAAATGCTGGCCACGTTCTTGTTGAAGTAGACGATTTAAATTTATCGTATGTTCTTGGTTGGTCTTTTGAAAGTGGTAAAATGAGAATATCTGATGAAGAAGGTAACACGACAGATCAGGTTGATTTAGAACTGGTTTGGCCAGATGGAAGTGTAGTAGAACAATATAATTTACCACCAAACATGATAATATTAAAACCCAAAGGAAATGAGAAGAAGGGGTTTTTCAAAGGACAAGATTGGGAATTAGAAATAGATTATTTTTATTATACCTTTGCTTTTAATGATGATGATAGTGAAAATGAAGAGATAATGTGGCCTAACTTTGATTCTGATGGTGTGCAATTCGTTTCTCCTGGGTATTCAGTAGACGCTCCTAGTAGCGGGGATAGTCCGGAATTAGATTTTTCAGTTGATAATATAAGATTAGAAACTGTAGGGGTAATGGGGATGTTTAAGGATGACGAAGGAAGACTAGTTTCAGTGTTTGGTACAAAGATGGCTGTGGACGTAACGAATGTTTATTGTAGAAGTGTAGAAATAAAATATGTTTGGTCAAAAGATGCTACTTTATATATGTTAATGCCAGATGTTGGATGGATAGAAGAATTGAATGCACCAAAATCGCTTGGTCCAGTTACACATGTATCTACTCCGTTTTGTGGAGATCATGATGCAAGTTTTTTGTCTGGTAATGGACCAATGTGGTATCCTTTTAACAACTGTGAGCGGTGGAGCTTTTATGATGTATGGGCTGCTGGAGGATTTTGTGCACAACCACATGAAGATACACCTAGAGATGACCAGAGAATGAGAGGGCCGGAAGATTATGATGCACGCGCAGCTTCAAATCCTTCTGCAGGTCAGACTTGCGCGAGTGAAAATTTAATGTTATATAGTGAAGCTTCTGGTAGTGATAAGTTTGATGGTTGGGTTAAAATAAGACTAGCTCAACATCCTTCTTACTATAATGCTTTTGGGTGGTCCTTACCGCCGTTTGGTAATGTTTCAAGAGAATTTACAGAAAAGTATAGATGTATAGATAGTATGTCTCATATTTCTTTTGCAGCAGAAAAACCGTTCACCTCACGTAGGTGGATGCCTATGGTTATGAATGGTGATTCGTTGTATGTAACATATAATACAGTAAAACCAAATGGAGGAATATATTTTGTAAACCCATTAAACTTTTGGTTGCATTCTGGTATAGGAGAAAGTGTAACTGAAGGTAGAAAGGCTTGGGATGATCTTTTTGAAATGAGAAAAATGATTTTAGCGTCTTACCCACCTCCTCCAATAGATGATGGAGGGCAATACCCAAAAGTAACATTTTATAAGTTTAAAGATGAGTCAAACGTATGGGCATGGCAAGAGTGGTGGAAAGAAGTAGAAAGAGGAAATAACAAACAGTTTTATGTGGAGTTTGAAAGGCCTGAATATGTGTACGATATGTATGGTGCTGAACATAGACTAATAATAGATGAAAGTGAATCTGTACAAGTTAAGTTTACTCCTCCTACGATAGACACAGAAAATGGGGAATTAATAAAATTTCCTTCGTTGGCAATAGCTGGTGGTCCAGAAAGATGGTTTGATATAAGATATAGTGATTATGAATCCGACTCCGGCCAAGCAGAATGGAGAGATGAAGACTCAGGTTTCGTAGATGGGGGTGGAGGAGACCCAAACCCATATGAACAGACTTCAGGGTCAGATTGGCTACACGATGAAAACATTTTATTTGATGCTAATTATGATACAGTAGTACAGGCAGCAAAAGATAATGATAAAGAGGTAAAAACTGGATATGAGATGTTTGAAGGTGTAACTACTAAAGTATATAATAGGGGTCTTATAGCAAATATATCTATTAATAGACTTAAATATTTACCTTATGATGATACAGACTCAGGAGCAACATTACAAAGTGTGGATCCTCCTACAGATCTTACTGGCGAAGCTTCAAAGTTAACTGGTGTTTATAGATGGTATAATAAACCGTCTGTAGAAATTATATTTAGTACAGAATCTTCTATATGTTTAAGTAAGATAGAAATTACTGGTACTATGGGAACAACTAGTTATAGAGGGCAAACTATATCTGTATGCAAACCTGGTGTTGGTGTTTCCACAAGTAAAAACCCTTCAGGAGATGATTGGGATTCTTTAGGTAGTACTACTTATACAGTAGGTGTTACAGAAGGATTAGAATCGTATGAGATATCCAGGACTTTTACAGTGACCCCTAATAAAATGATATCAGAAAGACAGGTAAGGGTTAAAATAACTCTTACCGCACCAAGTGGTGATGGTATAAGTATTAATTCTATATTATTATATGGGGCTAATTATAAAGATTCGATAGAAACTATAAAGGTTTGGGAACGAAAATATTTAACATCAAATGGTGGTACTGGTACTATAAATATAAATGGTCCGAACAGTCCTTTAATGTTTGATTTTAATTTAAGTAATTCTGGTGTTTATTTTTTACCCACACAATCCCCAGGAAGTACTAATGCTAATGATAAAATGAGAAGTTTTCATGGCGAAGAAGCAAAAACAGAAGATGAAGAGAAGGATGTTGAAGGAGCAGGAGCAGTACAATCAGCAGAGCAGACAGAGCAGCAACAACTATATGAAAAGGCGCTTAATGCTAATGGTGCGTCTGATGATACAAATTATTCTGTCACTGCCCCACCAGGGCATAGAGAATTTTTTGGCGATTTAGGAATAAATTTTCCCAGTGGAAGTGTTACCATAAAATCGGAAAGATTGCCTTGGACTAAACATTATTTAAAGCAGGATTTTGAGTCTCATGATTTATGGAATCCAGGAGGGCATTATTGGGTATGGGAGGGGACTGTTCATTTATACAAATGTTGGTTTAATACCGGAGAAATTTTTCAAATTTATAGAGGACAGTTTGTACATAGACACCCTGCAGGGGCACATAAATATGTGTATCCACCACACCCACTAGTTACTTTGTTTTGGGGAAGAGGTGTGTTTTTGTCATGTAGAGATGCTAATAATACACTGTTAGGAATACAAAAAAGAGGTTATGATTTATCTGATGTTTGGGGGCCTCCACCGGTTTAAAGGAGTTTAATATGTTTGAAGGAATTATGAAACATTTAGAGTGTGAGTTTTGTGGAAAACCCACATTACGTTTTGACACACAAGCTACTTATCATAGTTACATGGATCCCAATCTTTTTGTTTTGGAGAATGTTGATAAACTTGTTGATGGGATTATCGGTGAGTATCTTATGTATACATGCCATAACTGTAAGTCTTCTGGTAAGTATACATTAAAAGAGATAGAGAAGAAAATTAGAAAAGAGATTTCTAAACAAGTTTTAACTGCTGTAGCAACACAACAGATGAGAGAACATAATTTTTATTCAAAGGAAGCTAAAGTATTAATTTACTGTGGTAAATGTAATGGATTAGATGGTAAGGGTAGTTGTCTTACTGACATGTATAAAAAATGTAAAATAAAAAGGTTGCCATATGAGTTACAATTTTATTCATAATGCTGAAAACGCTACTGTAACACAGGAATGTGTGCATGATACTAATGTAGGGTACGAGGCAGACTTCACAGTTAATGGTGAGGTAGATGGGTGGGTTCAATACCCAGGGATACATACGTATGGATGTTGGAATGGATTTTTATTTGGTACTTTTTATGGCTCATCTGCTTATATAGGACGGCAGAATACATTTACTCCTGTGCCTGCAGAGACACATTTTGTTATAAAAATAGCAATGAAGTTAAACAGTACTACTGCTACTACAGGAAGAATAAAATGGAGAACTGTAAGCAATCCGACATGGACTGATGACAAGACATTGGATTTTACCGTTAATGGCGACAATCAATGGCACACCTATATATTGGAGATGGATGAAGAGCAGTGGTGGCAAGGAGATATAAATAATCTTCGTTTTTATCCAATGATAGATGGTGAAGCAGATGATGAGTTTTTTATTAGAGCTTTAAAGATATCTTCAGTTTCTACTTATGATTGTAACTCACCAACATGTTCATTTTATAATAGTTACGAACATCCTTGCCAGGGTATAGGGAAAAGAGGATACTGTCTTGCTAAAGGACTGGAAGAAAACTACTTTACCATTGAAGAGGGTGTTAATGATCAATTAATAGTCAACATAAATGAGTATGGAAACGAAATAATAGAAATTCCTGCCATGGTGAGTGGAGCAGGTAATTATATAGCAAAAGAAATGACGAAAGAAATTTCAAAAGTAGATGTTGGAGGGTATGCTGAATGTGAGGTTACTTATTCTGAAGAAGGAAAATTTAAAATCTATTCAGGTACGTGGACTGATGACAGCCAAGTAGCTGTTACTGGTGGTAGTGCTGCAACAACTCTTGGTTTTGATGAGACTACAACAGATGTAGGCGAAACTCCTGCTTCTAATTTTAGTCCTAAATCATCTTTTAAAGTAAAGACATTTCAGGTTCTTTCTTTATTTGATAATAATGAAAATTCAGTGCTTGAGTTTAATCCATTCATGTATAATATAGAAGGCGGGAGAAGGGATGTAACGGAAAATGGTTTGGGTACTGCAAATGTTGTTATAAGTAGTGAAGATTCAGAAATAACAACTAGAGATTATGAGGTACTAGACAACGAGGGAAAAACAATAATTGATTTTGACCATCCGTTTAATGCTAGCGGAAGAATAAAGAAAGTATATTGTTTCTGTACGATAGACGACGCAGATGGTAATGAGAGAACTGACTGTAAAATAAAAGTACTTAGACCAAGAAGAGATGGTACTATGATAGTAGTAGACTCTCTAGACATACCTCCGAGGCAGGGAGGGGGTAAATTATATTCTTGGATACAAGAAGTAACAGAGATTGATTGTGATATATGGGTTAATAAAGGAGATTTATTAGGGGTATATAATGCTCTTTTGTATGTAGGTAAATCAAAGTTTGAAGGTCAGACCGATGCTTCGTATTATCAAGTAACAGGAGATGTTACCGGTGAATTTGACCCAGGTTCATTAAATGGAGATGGTAATGCGGGTTTAGGAATATACGCAAGAAGCGACGTATTTCAAAAGAAAGTAGTTATAGATATTGATTTAGGTAATAGAGTTAATATACGAGATATAGTTATTAATGGTTCTACAGAATCTATAAATCTTGAGTATAATGTAGCAAGATGTTTAGATATTAATTGGACGATAGATCTTTTTGGGGGAACACACGACACTGGGTATTGGGATATTTGGAATTCTGAATGGGATAATTTTAACCATGCTAATGTAGCATACGGAATAGATAAACTAACAGATGGTATTTATACTGTACCAGAAGGGTTAGCGGCAGCTGGATACTCAGCTAGTAATAGCACAGGTGTTGTACCCTCTAACCCAAATTATTTTTGGGTGAATGGGGATGCTGAATGGTTAGGCACTCATTTTCATATTCCTGGGCAGTACCAATCTAATCCTTATGTTAAGAACTTTGATCATGACCCAATACAGTTTACTTTGTTGTTTCCTAATCTTAGAAAGAAGAATATTTATAAGTCTAGAATTTATTTTAAAGAAAGATATAATGCGAGAAACTTTTATTTGGCTTATTATTTAGGGCCTGATGATACAACAGGGACAACGGATAGCCCTAATTGGAGTTATATTCCAGAGTACAGTGCAGTAACTCTTGACACTTTAAAGTATCATGAAGATATGGATTTGTATGATCAGGTTGATGATTATCTTTTTGAGAACCCCTCAGCTGGCGGCGAGCCTGTGTATGAAGGCCCTATAGTAGTAAATGGTACACAGGAAGTTACTAACTTTGATGCTTATGTACAGGCTGTTGCGTTGGATTGGAATGTTCTTACTCATGAATGGGAACCAATTAATTGTGCAGGTTTTAGATTTTATACGGATTTTCACAAGTCAACAAAAATAACTGAGATGGAGTTGTACTGTTCTGTTGGGGATATAGGGTCTAGTATGGCTGGGTCTATAACAACAATATACAGCCAGTATGAGGATATTTGGAGTACTGCAGATTTAACTGAAACTTCTACGTCCGTTACGGCATATATAGGAGATACACCTAGATATTTCCAGCTTGAAATAGAGCCAATTTCTACTATAAGACTAACAGATATACTATTTACAGTTACAGAACAAGATGTTTATGTAGGTCCGAAAGGTTGTGACTACACTATACAGATGGATCATGCTAAAACTGGGGTAGAAAACCAACCTCAGCAAGTAGAATTTAAAAACGTGTATGGAGATAACTATTCATTAGAAGTTGATATACCTGCTAACAGTGAATATGATCAAGGATTAATCTTTTTTAACAAAATGAATAGTCCAGATGAGGTCAATAACCCTACAGTTGGGCCAGGCTGTATTTATAAAAAGAAGGAGCACTACCCTTTAGTGAACCAGAATCATAATTGCGCAATAAATTGTGATTGTTGGGGATTAAGAAACATAGTTGATGGGAAGTCGTCATATTATTCTGTCGAAGGGGATAGTTGGGACTTTTTTAGTACGGTTTATAGTGGTACTTCTGTAGATGCTCATAACAATAAAATTATTAGAAGAACTGTTGCGTATCTACCTACTATGTTTAGAACACGGTATTGGAAAATAGGATTTACATGCCAAGATCAAACAATGAACATGAGAGAAGCAAAGATTTTTGGGTCTAGCGGTGAATTTGATGCTACATGCTATCATGACCCTGGTGTAGTGTGGGAAGACCCAGTTTCAGAATTAGCGCCACACTTAAATAACGGATCTTTAACTGGAAGTTATTATGTAATGGAGGATGAAAGTTATATAACTTTCGATGTTGGTGGACAAGAGATAGTAGACCATGTAACTTTTTTCAACGATAATGTAACCAGTGATTATAGCAACACAGGCTGTGGTATAGATAGATATACTAAACTTTGTCTACACTGTGACGATATAGATGGTCCAACTAATATTTATGATAGTTCCTATTTCCCTAAGACGGTACATGCTAGAGGAAATGCTGTGCTTACTAATAGTCCTGGGGCTAAGTTTGGTAATACTTCTGTGCAATTTGATGGTCTTCCGACTACCTATCTAGAAGTAGAAGCTGATGATGATTGGGATTTTTACCATTATAGATGGACAATAGATTTTTGGGTAAAATTTAATAGTTACCCACAAGAACAAACAGATTGGCTATATACTGTTTCTGGTACCGGACCAGCAGATAGAACAGGTATAGAAAATTGTACAGATCATGATAGAAACTCTTATTTTAATAAAACATGGAGCACGATTAGTTTTGTGTGGGGTACTACAAGACCAGTTAATGCTATTTATCTAAAGTATTATTGGCCAACAGGTAATACTTATAGAGATTATATGGATTCTAGTGGTAATTGGGTAAACTTTAGTTCTGGCGGAGGTAGTGGGGGTTTAACTGATGAATGGTCTAAGCTTAATGGTACATATAATATTAAAGGGATAAGAGTAAGGAATTCAGCTAGTGGCCCTTCTGAGTTTTATGATATAAGAGCTATTCAAATAGATAATTCTAAAGACATGGTATTAGCTTCTAACTGGGTTGGCCAGCACCCAGCTCCTGGGTGGGATAGATATGGAGGCACCTCTGGAATGTCTTGGATATTTTTATGGAGAGATTACGGAGGAGGCTTTCGTTCACTGGAACACTATGTAAGAGGGTGGAGGCCTAGTTGGGGTTGGATTGTGTTTAAACGAATAACTTACAGAAGTCCAAGCCTTACTAGCTGGCAGCATTTAGCGTTCATTTATGGACCACAGAATTATACACATGATACTGGAGCAATTTATGTTAATGGGAGTAGCAAAGTATTAGGAGAGGACCAGATAGATTATATACAAGACACAAACAATCCCCTTATCTTTGGTCAGGGGTTTGATGGTCTAATGGACGAAATAAGAATTTCTTGTGGGGATGTATATAATCCAGACTATAATGACACTACGTATGGTGGATCTAGGTATGGAAATAGTTTTACCCCATTTACTCATGCTTATGAGAAATTTTATGGTATGACTGTGTACACAAGTGACGACAACATAACTTATAGTAAGTTTGCAGATCTTGAATTAAAATATGATATAGATGATGATGCATACTATTATGCTACAAATAAATGGAGTCAGAATTTTTATTCTTACTGGGCCATAGATCTTGGTAAGAGATATGCATTACAGATAGTACGAAATTATGCTGGTTCAAATTTATTAGTTTTTAACCAAGACAGTTCTGTAGTTACATATTCATCAGATAATACTAGCGATGTTAGCTCTGTAACTTTTAATGATGATTATGATGATGCTAGATGGATTAGAGTAGCCTTATATAGTGGGGATTCTACTGATAGATATGTAAGAAAACTCGGTGTGTACCCAAGCTTAACAAACTATTTAGCTCCTGGAGGAGCCTACAATCATCTATGGGATGAGTTAGGGTCTGCTGTCACCATGTACGGGTCTGGGATAAACATAGCTCTATTAGCTACAGTAAGTGGGTCCAGTGAGTTTGGAACCATGCAAGTTGGCAGAGTGACAGATGGAGTTCTTGGTACTACATTGACTGAATGTTGGGGGTCTGATAGCAGCGCTACACAATGGGTTGAGATAGAATTAGATACAGCACAGATAATTTATAGGGTAAAAGTTTTTCATGGATATGATGATGAAGATCTTAATTACCTAATAGAAGACTATACTATAGATATATCTGAAGATGGTCTTTCATACACAACGGTTGTTGATGTAACTGGTAATAGTGACTTAGAAAGGATTCATGATTTTACACCAGCCAGCGCAAAGTTTATAAAAATGAACATTACTAGTTATGTTAATGATCCTATCTATTTAGCAACAGAAGATTCTTATGATTGGTTCGAGGGAGCTGTTTTAAGAGAGATACAGGTGTTTGAAAATTATGGTGAGCAAATTATAAGTAGTGAAGAGTATCCAGTTATCTGTATGAATATGAAGGACCAATTTTTTGTAACAGGATATTCATTGGTTGGTATAAATGCTGAAGACACAAGCACAGATTGGAGTAATGCTGATTCTAATTTTGCATATTCAGATTCGGTTTTAACTGAACCAAAAAAGATTTCATTTGGAGAGTGGGGAGGTTCACCCGATTTAGAACAATGGGTGGCTATAAAAAGGAATACAGCTACAAATTTGAGTAATGGGCCTGATTATTTAAAAAACGCTAAGATTACATCAGTAACACAACACAATCCTTGTGAGTATTCATGGTGGTGGAGATCTAATTTAAGTACATTAAGTAATGATTATGATCATGTTAAAGATACCGTTAGATCTTTACAAATAGATTATCCTGCTAGTGTTTTACCTGATGAGATTGCTTACATAGAAGGGGATAATTTTGGAGTAGATTCAGATGCTGGATGGAGGGATGGAATATCTTTATGGTGGTACATGGATGATGTTACAAAGCTGGATAGAAGTTATGGATATTTCTATTTAAGTGGTAGTGTAGATGAACACCCAGTAGAATACCAGTGGGATATAAGTACAATGTCTGGGTCGTTAGCAAACGGATGGAATTATTTTTATCTTAGACCTAGGCTGGCAAGTACTACAGAATATGTGCCATATGAAGATGAGGCTGAAGAAGATGTTAGAATAGTTAGTAACTTAACATTAGAACAAATAGGATTAAAATTTAGGGGTGTTGGTGAAGCATTCACCATGTATTTAGATGGGTTTCAAATAGAAAGAAATCAGTTTTATGATTATTCTAAATTTGATTATGGGTTGTACTTAAGTAAAGAAGATATGGTTACATGCCCATTAGGAGAGTTTGATCTATCAAAAGGCACAATCGAGTTTTGGATGAGGCCTGATTATAATAATGTAGGTAGTGATATATTTAATAGGTTTAGGTATAGAACTTTATTTCATTTTTCAAACGTTGTTAATGACATCTTTGGTGCTATGGTAGGTCAAGATGGTTTAAGTGTTTATTATGGTAATGTTAGTGATGGTGTAAACATAATGAACACCTACATACCTTTCTTAGGTCTTGACGTTTTAAATCACATAGCTATAGTGTTTTCCAACGATGGTACTGCTATAGGGTCGGACAGAAGTACCATAAGATTATATGTGTCAGGCTTGTTGGCTAGTAAAATAACAGATACATGGGAAGTTAGAGATAATAAATTTTTTAAGTTTACAATTGGAGGACAAGCCTTTGCCGCGGTTAAAGAGGCTTTTGAGTCGTCAGCTGTGGATGCTGTTTTATCTAATTTTAAGAT
>Ga0180433_10008232_pt1 | contig 13048 bp, 11 predicted proteins | sample SS_ome_8_FD_132980 | JGI IMG/M metagenome (GOLD analysis project Ga0180433, IMG submission 132980) | Hypersaline lake sediment archaeal communities from the Salton Sea, California, USA - SS_1_D_1 metaG | ecosystem: Environmental > Aquatic > Non-marine Saline and Alkaline > Hypersaline >... | reverse complement strand
CATCAATGCAATGTCCGGAAATATTACCATTTTTCGTAAAAGATAAAGATATAGATTTACATTATGACGATAATATATTATTATATAATTCTATAAATACTTGTCAAATTGATATAATTAAGACATTAATAAATGCGGGATTTGATTTAAATATTAAAAGCGAAAAGTCATTTGGTAGATTTTCACCACTATGTGAAGCTATATTTTTAGCAATTTCAAGTTTAACTAGAAAAAATAATAAGACAGAAACTTTTTCGGAATATCTAGAAGTGATAAAATTACTCTTAAGAAATGGAGCAGATCCAAATTATGATAAGGGTTATGCAGGGGATATATGCAATATACAAGGGAATAAATATAATAAATCAGAAATATTAGAAATAGCAGAATATTTATTAGAATATGGCATAAATCCATCTTGTCTTTTGTCGGTTTATTCTAGATTTGGAATAAAGGAAAAGGTAATAAGATTATTAGAAAAAGGAGCAGATATACATAATAACCAAGATGAAGCTTTAAAGTTATCAGCATTAAATGGTCATCATGAGATAGTAGAACTTTTAATAGAAAAGGGTATAAATCCAAGATTACATGATAATGATGTTTTATTTTTTTCAGTTATTAATGGACATTTAGAAGTAATAAGAGTTCTTGTTAAATATGGAGTGGATATAAAAACGAATAAAAAAGAATTACTAATTTTAGCATCTCAAAATAATCATTATGAAGTAATAGAATATATAAGAATAATTTCAATTTCAGAATATTTAATAAAACCTGATACAATAAAGGTTCGTGATAATTGTACAATTTGTCCAATTACACTCCGACCTTTTGTTTCAGATAAATTAATATGTAGTGAATGTCGAAATTGTTTTAGTAAAGAAGCATTAAATGAATGGTTTATTAAAGGAAAAGACAATTGTCCAATATGTCGTAATGAAAGTACTTTTTATTTAATTCCAAAGATTTATAATATTTAATTTCTTTTATATAAGATGGTGATACCTTTTTTATTAAGTTCTTCTTCTTTATTGGAAAGTTTTGCAATATTATCTAGAAAGAATTTTCTAATTTTATCACTATCAATAAGTGGCAATATAGGTTCAGCAGAATATAACATAAATTTTTCATATAAATCAAGTTTAAATTGTCTAGGGTAATATTCAATGATAGGGCTTTTAAAATCAACCATTCCCTTACCAAGAACTTTTGGTAATAAATCATTGTTCTGAGGTGGTAATACCATTAATAACTGTTCATAAGCAGTATAAGGATAATCAATAGGAATATTAACACTATCAAAATATATTTTCTTTTCATTAATATATCGCCAAACATCACGCATAAACGGAGCATTTAAATAAGGATTATACCATTCCCAACTAATTAATCTTTTAAAATAATAATTTCTAGTAAAAATTAATCCTTCAATATATTTTTGACAAATATCATTAATATCACCATCATCTAGTAAGAGTTTAGAATATTTTTTTCTATAATCTTTATCACCATTATAGTCAATAACATTCCAATATTTTTTAAAATCATCATTAAGAGGTATTCTATCACTACAAAATTTATCTAATTGATAATTATCAAGATGACTAGGAGGTGTTAATCTTCGATTACTTCTTTTTTGTAAATAAACAAGGTTTTGATGCTCATTTCTACTAATAAAAGACAAAATTAATTCAAGAAATTTTTGATTAATATTATAGTTTTTATCAAGTATATACTTTCCAATAAAAAATTTACAATATGTATTAATAAGTAAATCAATTCCATTTTCACCAATTTTTAATGAAGGAGTACAATGACAAAAATCATTACCAACTAAAAAACCTAAAAAACAATAATCATTAATAATTCCTTGGTTAATTAATTTATGTAAAGGTAATAATTTTTGAAATTCTTTAACAATTGCATCACCTAATTCTCTAATATATACCCATAAAAATTCAGCATCAACTCTATCATTAGTATTTTCACGTAAAAGAGTAATATTATATCCACTTAACAAACTTAAATAAATTAAATCTGCATCAAGACCATAAACACAATATTTACCTTTTATGTTTTGACTACGTAGATTATTCATAACTTTATGTTCTCCTTCACCTGGAACAGAAGTATCACTTAAAAAGAATTGTAAATTACTATTTTGAAAACCAAAACTAGTTTTCATTGCATTTTGAATACCTTGAGATAATTTCCACATAAATTCTGTTCCAGGAGTTATACAGTTCGTATCCCAAATTTTTTCTTTAAATATTCCGTATTTTTCAGCAATATTTTTATCAATTTCATCTAAAACATCTTTTTTAAATCTTCTAAATCTTTGTTGGTTCATTTTTGCTCTAGGAACTGTACCATCAAAAGCTACATATACATATTGTTGTGGTTTTACAATATCAAAAATAATTCGTTTCAAGTATTTAATTACTTCTTCTATAATTCTATTTTCAATAAATGATTTTGGTTTATCTTTTAATGTTTCATATTCACTATATGATAAATCACGCCATACTTGATAAATGAGACAATTAAAATCCATTAATAAGGCATCACAATCACCATTATATCCAGATGAAACAATACCTTTATATTTACGGCTAAGCCATGAGAAAAATTGAGGAACACCCATTATTATAATTATAATAAGTTATTTAAATTCATTTTTTTTTGCTTCAGCCTGATAAATTCGGTTACGTAAATTGCTTGTACTATAATCGTGGTCACGTCTATGAAAATGTATAGGTGTTGGTAAATCCCATCCAGTATATTTTTTTCCTTCCCAATCACTTCCTAAAATTCTAATATGAGGATTAACGGATTTTATTAATTCATATAATTCATTTTCTGATTCATATTTAGCAACAAAATCAACATATTTACAGCCATTAATTTGAATAAATCTTTCAGTATAATCTTGTATTGGTTTATTTTTATTTTTACCATCAGTAGAAACACGATAATCTTCATCAATTGTAGGATCTGTTTGTAATCCTACCATTAATACGTCACATTGGTCTTTACTATCTTTTAACATCAAATAATGTCCAGCATGTAATAAATCAAAACAAGAACAAACAAAACCAATTCTTTTACCTTCATATTGTTGTTGGATAGTCCATTTAATAGTTTCTTCAATAGAAGCCATAATAATTTGAATAGGTTAAATACTTTTAAATTAAATACAAGATAATAATATATAATATGAGGATAAACAATATATTAAATTCGCTAAATACCATATGTATAAATTTGAAGGAACGAAAAGATAAGAAGACATATATGAAAAAAGTTTTTAAAAAGCAGAATATAGTAGAGAGTTTTTTTAAGGCTAAATTGCATAAAAATCCTAAAAGAGGGTGTTTAGAATCTCATTTAACAGTTATAAAAGAGGCAGTAAAAAATAATAAAAAGCAATTATTAATTTTAGAGGATGATGTGGTATTTAAGCGTCATATCACATCCCTATTATCACCCCCTGAAGATTGGGATATGTTGTATTTGGGAGGAACAGTTAAACATGTAATATCAGATAAAAACCCTGATTTTCCAAGGGTTCAAGCTTGGACAACACATGCATATATTATAAATTTGACAAATAAATCATTGGTAAATGATATTTTAAAAATGGAAGAATATGAAAATGAAATTGATAATTTTTATGTAGAAAACATACATCCTAAATATAATGTTTATATGACAAATCCGATGATGTGTATTCAGAAAGATGGATATTCAGATATTGAAAAGACCAATGTAGATTATAGTTTTATGGAAAAAACTTTAACAGGTCTTAAAAAACCCCGACATTCAATAGAAAATGGAGGATATAGATTAAAATTGAAGCCAGTTCCTGATAATGAATTACCAAGAGTATCAGTAGTAACAATAACATATAATCGTAGAAAATTTTATCCTTTATCATTAACAAATTGGGAAAATATAATGTATCCCCGAGAAAAATTAGAATGGATAGTTGTAGAGGATCCATCAAATTCAACATGGGAAGGTGTAGAAAAATTTGCACGTTATGTAAAATTAGATCAAAAATTATCAATTCCTGAAAAAAGAAATATAGGTTGTGAGAAAGCAAATGGTGATATTATCGTATTTATGGATGATGATGATTATTATCCTCCAGAGTCGGTCATATCACGTGTTCGTATTCTTTTAGAATATAAATGTGATATTGTTGGTTCTTCTCAATTAGGTGTTTATAATATTAATTCTAATCAATCTTCATATATCTCTGATGGGAATTTATCATTAGCTGAAGCATCAATGGGATTTTGGAAAAAAACATGGAAAGAACAGAAATTTGATGAAACACAAATAACAGGAGAATATAGGGGTTTTTTACAAGGAAGAATTGATAAATGTATAGATTGTCCTTTTGTTTTTATATTAGTAGCTCTTCAACATAATATGAATACAACAGAGAAAAAAATAACACCTATTAGGGATTTAGATTTTTCAATATTGTTTAATGATAATTTTAAGAAAAACTTGGAAAAAACAGTACATATATTAAATGAGAAGAATTGAATTATATTAGAAATATTATTTTTTAATATATTATAAGATATGCCAGAAATAAAATTAACTGAATATATAGTTAAACAGTTATGGACTGATAAACATCCTTCACAACAATCGCCAATAAAATTTAAGCCTAATTATATATTAAAGGTGGATCAATTTACAAAGAGACGAGGTAAAAAGGGTTTAATATCATTTCCAAAAAGTCAGGAAGAAATAGATGAGACAATAAAGAAATGGGAGGGTTATAATAATTTTATATATGAGCCATTAGTTGAACATGACAGAGAGTATTATATATCATTAACAAGACATAAAACATATTTTAATGTGATATATTCAGAGGAGGGAGGAGTTGATTTAACAAATCCAGAGAAAGAGGGGATAAATATAATCATAGAACATAATAAAGAGGTTATACATAATGAAGAGCCATTAAGGAAATTTTTAAAAAGGGCAATCGGATTTTGTAATAAATATTATATAAATTTTTTAGAATGTAATCCATTAGCACTAAAAGATAATGAATTAATACCTTTGGATTTTGCAGTAGAAATTGATTCATGTGGATTATCATATTTATCAACTGAAATAAGAAGAAGAATAATAGAAAATTCAGAATTAGTTTTATTAAATCCTAATACAGTACCATTATATCCAGTAGAAAAGATAATAAAAGAATTAGATAGTAATACTGGTTCTTCATTAAAGTTTAAAGTATTAAATCCAAGTGGTAAAATATGGACATTAGTAGCTGGTGGTGGTGCATCCGTAGGATTTACAGATGCAATAACAAATAAAGGATGGTTGCATGAATTAGCAAATTATGGAGAATATTCAGGAAATCCTTCAAAAGATGACGTTTTTCAGTATTGTGATGAAATATTTAAATTTTATTCAAATCAAAATTATGATTTTAATACTTCATTAGATCATATTAAATTATTTATAACAGGTGGTATTGCAAATTTTACAGATGTAGCAAAAACATTTGAGGGAATACGATTGGCAATATTAAACCATAAAGATATGTTTAAATATAATAGGGTTCATATATATTTACGTAGAGGTGGATTAAATGAAGACGAGGGTATTAAAAAAATTTCAAATTTTTTAAGTTCATTAAATATACCTTACACACATTACAATAGTGATTTATTTATAACAAAGATAGTAGATGATAATTTAGAACAGAAGCCAATACCACCAAAGATAATAACAGAAAAGATACCGAAGATAGAATACGAAGTAACAGAATATGATTTTTTTGGCAATTCATCAGTGATAGTAATTGGGCAACAATTAGGGGCAATACAGCGCATGATAGATTTTGAATATGCATGTAATAAGGAAAAAACAAATATTGAGTTTATATATGATACAATGATATCTAAATGTAGGTCAATATCATTATTTTGGGGTTCAAAGCAGATAACAATACCTTTAATAAATAATGCAACATTAATAACATCGACAGATTATGTAGCAATTAATTTTGGATCATTACGTTCAGCACCTCTATTATCAGAAGAATTAATAAATTCAAGTAATCCACCAAAGGGAATTGTAATAATAGCAGAAGGAATACCAGAATGGGAAGCAATAAAATTAAGTAATAATAAGAAAAATACATGGATATTAGGACCATCAACGGTAGGAGCAATACATTCAGGAAATCAACGTTTTGGTAATACTGGAGGAGAGATGACAAATATTGAGCGTTGTAATTTACACGAAGAAGGGAATGTGGGAATAATAACCCGTTCCGGTGGGATGTTAAATGAATTAATAAGATATACAACCTCAAATAGTTATTTAATAAATAAAGCAATATCAATAGGTGGAGATAAGTATCCTTGTACAAATTTTCTGGACGTTGCATTATATTATGAAAAGGACACAAAAATAAAATTTTTAATAGTACTAGGAGAAGAGGGAGGAATGGAGGAATATAAATTGGTACATGCATATAAAGATGGTATAATAACAAAGCCAGTAATTTTATATTGTTTAGGTATAACGTCATCACATTTTAATGAAAAGATAGAATTTGGACATGCAGGAGCATCATCATCATCAGAATTGGAACAAGCACAAATAAAGAATTATTTAATAGGAAAGGAGAAGAACTTTTACGTTCCCGATACATTTGAAAAATTTCCAGAGGTATTAAAGGAATTTGAAATATATAAGATAAAATCAACACAATCAATAAGGAATGTTCCAATAGATTATAAAAAGGCACTTGAACAGAATTTAATAAGGAAATCTCCTGAATTTATATCAACGGTATCAAATGAAAAGAATGAATTATATTATCGCTCAACAATACTAAGTGATGTTTTAAAACAGAATAATTCATTAGGATATACTATAGGTTTATTATGGTTAAATAGAGAATTAGATCCTTGGGCATCAGTATTTATAGAGAAAATATTAACAATATGTGCTGATCACGGTCCAGCAGTATCAGGAGCCCATAATACAATAGTTACATCAAGAGCAGGAATGGGATTAAATGCATCATTGTGTTCAGGGTTATTAACAATAGGACCAAGATTTGGTGGAGCAATTGCAAAATCAGGTGAAGATTTTTATAATGCATTTATAAATAATCAAACTCCTGAAGAATTTATATTATCCAAAAAAAAATTAAATCAGTATATAATGGGTATTGGTCATCGTATTAAATCTTTATATAATCCAGATAAAAGAGTAGAATGGATAAAAGAATATGTAAAATCAAATTTTCCCTCACATTCCCTATTATCATATGCAGAAAAGGTTGAGAAAATAACATTATCAAAACGTTCAAATCTAATATTAAACGTTGATGGAGCTTTAGGTTCATCTTTAGTAGATTTATTGATATACTACAAAGTGGATTTAAAAAATATTTTTGGTTCAGAGTTATTGAATGCTTTTTTTATGATAGGGCGTTCAATAGGTTTAATAGCACATTATCAGGATCAGAAGGAATTAAACGAGGGATTATATAGAGTAGATATGAGTAATATTTTTTATGATACAAAGAGAAAATGATTAAAAAATTGAATAAAAAGATATCAAATGGGAGTAAATATGGATTTATTAAGATATTATAGAGATAATAATAAACGTCTTCAAAACTCGCAACCAATCGGTTTTGATGATAAAAATGTATGGATATTTCATCCTCAAAAAGGATTAGTATCATTTGAAATTGAAAAAATATTTGAAGAATATAATGTATTTTATATTGCAACAACAAACAATTATTTAATAGAAATAAATCATAAAATATTTTTATCAACTACATCATATTATATAAAACAACATCAAACTGTCTATATAAAAGATTATATAAATATAATAGATAAATATATTGGTATATATAATATAGGAACAAATTATTTTATCTTATTTTCAACAAACAAAATAGGTTCAATCCTAGAAATTAAAAATAAAACAATCTTTTTTGAGTATAAACAAAAATTCTACAAAATAGAGGCAATACCAACAACAATACACCCTATTATCAGATTAGAAAAAGATATTAGATTAGAAAAAGATATTAGATTAGAAAAAAATATCAGATTAGAAAAAGATATTAGATTAGAAAAAGATATTAGATTAGAAAAAAATATTAGATTAGAAAAAAATATTAGATTAGAAAAAGATATTAGATTAGAAAAAGATATCAGATTAGAAAAGGAAAATAGAAAACCGAATATAAAATATGATAAAGATAACAATATAGGATTAACCGATAAGAATGGTTTTACAATATATTATACAAATTATAGAAAATTTAATCACGCAGGAAATGATTATATAGAAATAGATGACAAGATAATATTTGAGATTTATAAAAATTGATTTTTTCTAATGTTCTAATTAAATATATTGTTCTTATTATATACATAATGATATCAAAATTAATTCCAAAGTTAATTGAAACTGCCACTAAATCAGATAGTCAAATGCGTCTTTCAAGTTGTATTTTAACAAATACAACAAAACCCCAAGCTTTATCCTGTAATAGTGAAAGGTCATTGATAAGAGGGATAAATTGTTGTTCATTTCATAGTGAAATAAGTTCAATAATGAAGTATTATGGGCGTACATTCCAACGATATCATAAAAATTGGTATATTTTATGAGGATAAAAGAAAGAAGGTTAATTTATTGATAATAAGAATTGATAAGGATAATAGATTAAAAATGGCAAAACCGTGCTTCCATTGTTTAAAAAGTATTAAACAACTAAATACAATAAAGAAAATATATTATTCAACAGGAAATGGAGATGAAATAGTATGTGAAAAAGTTTCACAAATGAGTACAACACATATTTCAAAGGCAAATAGACATTTAAAAAATATATTGATTAAGCAAATCTAAAAATTTATTTTTAAATTCATAATTTAAATTATTATTTTCTTTAAGAAAATTACGAAATATTTCAGAAATATTTTTAGGAACATTAAATTCATTATAATATTCTCTATAGTATTCAAGCATTTTAATACAAAATAGTTCAACATCGATTAATTTTTCTAAATCAAGAAGTACATTAATTTTACTTTTAAATTTAAGTTCTTTATTTTTAATGTTTTGAATTCTTAATTTATAATTATGATTAATTTCATTGATTTGATTAATTTTTTTAGTATAGTTTGTAATTTGATTTTGGTAATCAAGATACATTTTTTTAAACATAAAGCATGTTTTATCAGAATTCCAATCACTGCTTTCAATAAATTTTTTCATAATATCATAATTGAATTCCATAAATAATATTATAGATAAATCATAAATATCTATTAAAATATTTTTTTAAATCTATACCAACTATTTTTATTTAGTTCATTAATAAGTTTAATATTCTCTTCTCTTAACTGTATATTTTCTTTATATAGATTGAGCATTTTTTCACCAATTTTTTCTTGAGCATCTTTATTATCACTTTTATATTTAGAGAAATCAAGTTGAAGTTGATAATAGTCATTTTTAAGATTATGATAGAAATTAACTTTATTTTTAAGTTGTTCAATCATTTTATGATTTTTGTTATTAATATCAGTTTCAATAGAATATTTAAGTTTTATATATGATATAAATTTTTTTCTATCAAAGTATCTTTTAATAGAATAAATGATTAAGTGATAATTATCAAAGTCATATATATAATTTTTCATATTAAGTAGTATTTTAGTATAATGTCCTCTCCATATTTTCTGAATTTTTATACAAGCTTTATTTTTATTTTTAAGATTAATTAATCTTTTTTTACAAATATAATTAAAAATATGTAAATTAATATAATTTTTAGCTTGAATTCTTTTTTTAAGAATATTTCTCCACCACATCCCTATAATCATTCTACAACATTTTTTCTTAAGAAATGTATTTAAAATTAGTTTTTTGAAAATCCATTTTTTAAATAATTTTTGAAGAAATATTGTTTTTAGTTTTATTTTATTAAATTTATTTTTATGATAAACCATAATAAAAAAGTATTGTATTTTACAAGCATTTTTGTTTTTAAAATTTATTAAAATATCGTCAATATTTTTTTTAATAGAAAAGTCCATAAAATTGTAATTTTTACCATAGACAATATTAAAATTTTGAATTAAGTAACTAATGCAATCATATTTTTTTGTAAATAGTCCTTTTGGAATTCGTACTGGGTATATTTTTCTAGTTAAATTAATAGCATCAACAATACCACAATAATTCATTTGAGTTTCAATTTTATTTTCATTCCATTCATCAGGATTAGAATTATCATTTGGTTTAATACATCTTATAAATTTAATATTATTATTTTCAATTTTATTGATAAGATTAGACAAATCATTTTTGTATTTATATAAAATAGTATCACGAGCAACACTTCCTCTTTTATTTTTATTTTTTTTGACATTATTTTTAAAATCATTAGCGAATAGTTTAGTATTAGATAGTAGATTACAAATAAAATAATTTATATCAAGATTATATTTTTCATGATTTTTAAGAATAAAGTCGGAGCTATTATAATGAACAGAACACGCATAGTGATTAATAATGAATTTATCATCTTTAGCATATACAAAATTATTATTTTTGATATTATTAATAAAATCGGCAGAATTTTTTTGAATCATAGTAATATCATCAGCATTTTTGATAATAATATTATTTATATTAAGTAATAATTGGTCATTATTGTCAAATTTTATTTTTTCATTAAGTATTCCTTCATCTTCAAATAGTTTAATTTCTTCGATGAAGATATGTTTATTAAATATATTTTGTAATTTTTCATTAGTATAATTAATACAGAATTGTTCAAAATAATTTTGTTGGAAATTTTCAAATCCAAAAATATCAAGGATACCATAATTAGTACAATGTTCAGTTTCACCATTAATAAGTGAATTAAATAAATAGCTTATTTTATCAAAAATTTTATTATAAATAATTGTAGAAATAGTTTTAGAGACATTTTTAATAGAATTATTTTTTTTAACGACTTTTTCACCAGCGATAATAAGGGTATTAAATTGAAGAACATTTAATAGTTCTTTTTGATTGATATTCCATAAAATACAACAATCTTCATAATTATTATTAAGTAAATAATAGATACCTTTTACTAAATTAATTATTTCATAAAATAGGTTAATATCAAAGTATTTTTCCCAAACATTATTTAAATTATTAATTTCAAGATAATCAAATTTCCAGTTATTATTATAATCATTATTAAAATAGGTTGGTATTTTATTGTTTAGATTAAGAAAATTAAAAATATGGAAATTGATTAGATTAGTATCGGCAATTCTACAGGTTTCAAGAAGATAAGTAGAAACATTAGCACTAACTTTTTTACCAATTTTAATATCAATATACTTACCAAATCTGGAAGAGTTTTTATTAAACTGTGTTTCAGCATTACCGAATGCTTCAAGGAAATAATTAAAATGTTCAATAATTTTTACAGTATGATTATCATAGGAAAGGTATTGAAGAATTTTTTTAGTAGTTTCAGTTTTACCAGCTCCACTTTCACCACTAATAAGAAAACTAGTATTTTTATTTTGAATAATATTAAAAAGATGTGATATTTCAGGATTAACATCATTATAAATATCAATATTTTTAAAAGGGTTAAAAGCAATAAGTATTTGACCAGCGTAAGTATAAATTATTTTATTAAAAAATCTTTTTTTAAGATGAAAGAGTAATTCGGGTGTATTACAGTATGTTAATTTTAAAAGATTTTCAAAATTTTTATTAGAATCATCAATTGAGTGTTGTAAAAGACCATTATTAGATAATTCCCAAAGGTCATTTTTAATCCAGAATTCCATTATATTTAAATAATATATAATACTTTAATGAACCCAGTAATAATATTGATATTATCCGAGATATTATTATCATTATATCCATTAGTAATTAAAAATACACGATTAAACTATGAGTCATTAGCATTTTTACGCATAATGATATTTGCAATAATATCATTATTTTTTATAAAATTTACGAGTATAACAGTATTATTTTCATTTATGGGTATAATAATAGGTTTATTAAATTACATTCATATACAATTTATATATAAGGGTTATAAGGAATTGAAAGAGCCAGTATCAAATACAATATTTTATACTTATCCATTATTCATAGCGATATTTGGAGCAATATTTTTTAGACAGGGGATAACTATTTTTCAAATAGTATTATTAATAATATCATTAATAGGTGTTTATATGATAAATTATTCAACAATACCAGATGATAAGGAAAACATAATATATGTTTTATTAGCATCAATATTAGAGGCATTTTTATTATTAATATTAAAATTTGGAAATCTGACAGTGATAGAATATATAGCATCAATGTATTTTTGGAGTTTAATATTTTCAATTATAAGAAATAGAAAATCAATAGATTTCGAAAAAATATTGAAAAGTAAAGATATAATACCATATATATTATTTATAATTTTAGTAGGTTTTACAGGATTGTATTATCGTTTTTATTCAGCAGAGAAATTAACAACATTTCAATTTTCCCATTTTTCATATTTGGCAGTAATATTTAGTTTTATTTTTGGGATATTATTAACAAAGGAGAAAGTGAATAGGAATGATATAATAGGTTCATTAATAATAATAGGTACAATATTATTAAATAATTTTGGCAACACATTTATTGGTTAATAGTTCATTTTCAAGAATTTTTTTATCATTAATACATTTTTGAGGTAATTGATGACATATATGATCTTCAGGTAATCTGTGTTTGAGACAGAATTTTTTAGAACAAAGATTGCAAGAAATAGTAGTAATAGAACTAATTTTTAATTTACAATTTTCAAGAGAACACCTCATATAAAATAATAGATAAAATAAGTGTTTCGGTATCCTTAACAGAGAATATGAATAAAAGATATGTTTTGTTAGATGCTAAGAAAAGGGGAATAGAATTGAAGAAGAAAATAAAGGGAGAGTAT
>Ga0180433_10008231_pt1 | contig 13049 bp, 9 predicted proteins | sample SS_ome_8_FD_132980 | JGI IMG/M metagenome (GOLD analysis project Ga0180433, IMG submission 132980) | Hypersaline lake sediment archaeal communities from the Salton Sea, California, USA - SS_1_D_1 metaG | ecosystem: Environmental > Aquatic > Non-marine Saline and Alkaline > Hypersaline > Sediment... | reverse complement strand
TATCTCAGCCCCGAACGTTGCTCCTGTGGAAAAGTGCTCCCCATGCATGGTCCTCTTCTAGGTCGCACGGATGACATGTTCATCATTCGAGGAGTAAATATTTATCCTGGGCAGATTGATAAGCTCCTTTCTAAGGAACGAAGGGTGGGTAGTGAATACCAGGTGATCCTCAAGAGGGCTTCAGGGAAGGACTATATGACCATCCGGGTTGAGCGAGGCGAGGCGACTGATGCGTCCGAGGATGAAGCAATCACAGCAGCGCTTGAAGATGCCATCAGGCGACATCTCCTTGTTCGGGGGAAGGTAGAATTAGCGGATTACGGGACCTTGCCCCGCACTGAGAGGAAGAGCAAACGGCTTTTTGATGAGAGGAATAACGCCTAAGGGGTTCTCTTTTAAGATTTCTGCCAGTCCGGAAGGCCAAAAATATCAAGGATGGGCGCTGGTCCTGAGTGAACCTCTTTCCTGATCCTTTCGCTGGGCTTTTTCTACCTCCTCCATTCGGAGGCACCACTGCCTGTACTTACAGCTCGATTGGTCGCAATAAGAGCCTGCCGTGCCAAAGCAGTCGAAATTGCCTTCATTCAGTTGTTTCTTGCGAATGATGGGAGAGATGACCTCCCTGAAACAGGCATTGCATAGGGAGGAGCTGATATCGTCAGGCCCCCAAGAAATCACAGACTCTTTTTGCCACTCCTTGCCGCATTTAACGCATTTAACGCGCAATTTGTTCATGGCCCCCATTACACCACCCGCCAGCAAGCCAGTAGCAAATCCAGTCCGGCCAAAGCGTCGAGGCAAACTTCCTATATAGTTTTCTAACAAAAGTCAAGTCTTATTTGTCTCCTCCCCCTTTAAGTGTTTTGCTAAATCTGTCGATAAGATCCACGAGCCCCGGCGAAAGCCGTGGAAACATGGTTTGTCAAGAAATGTTTCAAGGGAAAAGGCATTTCCCCAGTTCGGGTGCCTCCATGGGGAAGGACATTCGAAATCCCATGAGGGCCCCGAGTCGTTCTTCCATATGGAGGAATCAAGATGAGTCCGTATTACAGGTTTTCCGACGAACTTGAAGAAACACTGGGGCACCAAGAAACAGGCTACGACACCAGCGAATGGCAACGTTGGGACGAGGAGCTCGTGGAAGACTTCGGCCGGTGGCTAAGCCGAATTGCCAAGGCCTTCACCATCGTACTCCTCGCAGGTTCCTGCCTCATTGTGATTGTATGGCTCTGGGGAAAATTTTAGGACAAGATCTGTTTTCATTCCCCAGAAGGCAAAGGCCCTTCCTCCTTGGCCTTGCCAGTTCAAACAGTCTCTCAGCCGAGTAAGAAATAGTCTTCCTGAGCCAAAGCCAAATGGCACCACCGCCACCTTTTGGATTGTGATACTCTTTATTCCTGATTTCAGCTAAAAGACTTTGCCAAGTTTGCTCCTCCATGATATATAAAAAAATTTTGAACCGATTAAGCGAGCGCATTCCCCGCTGCTTGCAGCGGGGTTAGGGAGCGTATATAAAACGGTCGAAGATTCCATGCAGCTTGCTGCAGGGTCTTCAATAGATTAGTGTTACACGACTTATGAACTTCTTGCACAGGAGGCTTCTAGATCATGGCAAAAGTCTGTGAAATATGTGGTAAGAAACCCATGACTGGCAACAATGTGAGCCACGCCCACAACGTGACCAAACGACGCTTTTACCCAAATTTGCAGCAAGTTCGCGCGGTCCATCAGGGGCGGGTCAAGCGAATCAGGGTTTGTACCCGATGCCTACGCTCAGGGTTAGTGGAAAAGCCGGCATAATTATAATGTCGTGAAGATTCTAACGGTTATCAGGGGAGCATGAAATGGTTGGCGTTGTCACTGGGCTCTTGCTCACACAGTCAAGTGCAGGTTGTACGTTGTCAACATGCGAACAGGGTTGTGCTCCCCGTCTCTATGGGTGTTATTAGGCCTCGGTGCGGATCACCCTGATCACGTGCTTTATCTTGTTCACGGATTGCATGGTTTTTTCTAGGTGCTCCGCCCCTGACACAGCGACTGTAAAGTAGCACTCTGCCCGGCTGTCGGCTCGCGTTTTCACACTGGCATCCAGGATGTTGGCCCCTGCCTCGCTTAACGCCCCAGTGATACTTGCCAGCAGTCCCATCTTGTCGTGGCAAAGCACATGGATTTTTACCGGGTAGAGCTCATCAACTTCCGGTGCCCATTGGAGTTCGATGCGACGGGCTGAATCCATGCTCATGGCGTGAGGACAGATTGTGCGGTGGACCGTGATTCCCTGACCCCGACTGATATACCCAACTACTGGATCACCAGGCAAAGGGTGGCAGCACTTTCCATAGCGGACCAGGATATCTTCCACCCCCCTTACCAGAATACCTGACTTAGGTTTTTGGCGGCGGATCCGCTCTCTAAGCCTGCCAACAATAGATTCTTTTGGTTCCCTTAAGGCAGACTTGGGGACAAAGTATCGAACCACCTGAAGAGGCGTGACCTTGCCGTATCCTACACCCGCAATGAGGTCATCGGCTGTCTTGTACCCAAGCTCCTGAACGGCCTTCTCAATGTCACCTGATTTTATACACTTGTTGAAGCTCAGGTGGTACTTGCGGAAGGCCTTTTCACACATTTCGCGCCCGAGGGCCAGACTCTGTTTTCTTTCCTCGGCCTTAATGTGCTGGCGTATTCTGGATCGGGCCTTTGCCGTCTTGACAAAGCTTAGCCAATCTTTGCTGGGCCTGTGGTTGGAAGACGTGGTGATTTCAACCCGCTGACCGGTCTTTAGTTCGTATTTCAAGGGGACCATACGGCCGTCCACCTTGGCCCCCATGCACTGGTTTCCCACCTCAGAATGAATGGCATAAGCGAAGTCAACCGGTGTAGCCCCTTTTGGCAGGGTCAACACATCTCCCCGGGGCGTGAAGATATAGACCTCGTTCGGGAAGAGCTCAATCCGGACGGTCTCCATGAATTCACCTGGGTCCTTGACGTGTTTCTGCTCCTCTACAAGTTTCCGGAGCCAGGCAAAAACCTCGCCGGCTTCTTTGTCAGGGGTCTCCCCCTCTTTGTACTGCCAGTGGGCTGCAATGCCGTCCCTGGCCACGTGGTCCATCTTCCTCGTACGGATCTGAATCTCCACGCGCTCGCCGAAAGGTCCGATAACCGTGGTGTGGAGGGACTGGTACATATTGGGCTTGGGAATGCCGATGTAATCCTTGAAGCGTTTTGGGATAGGTTTCCAAATGGAATGTATAACCCCCAAAGCCTCGTAGCATTGCTGCACCGTGTCAAGGATGACCCGGAAGCCTAGAATGTCATATACATCGTCAAAGCTCACCTGTTGAACTATCATCTTTTGGTAAATTCCATAGAGATGTTTGTGGCGGCCCTGGACCTCACAGTCCAGGTGGGCTTCGGCCATTTTCTTGTGAATGATTTCTTTGATGTTATCTATGTACTCTTGTTGCTCCTCTCTTTTTCTGGCCACCTGATTTGCAATGTCTCGGTATTCGTGGGGAAAAAGGTACACGAAGGAGATATCTTCGAGTTCATTCTTAATCCAGTAAATGCCCAAGCGGTTGGCGATGGGCGCATAAATGTCCAGCGTTTCCTGGGCTATCTTGATTTGCTTAGGTTCCGTGTGGAACCGAAGGGTCCGCATATTGTGAAGCCGGTCACAAAGCTTGATTAAGATGACACGGATGTCATCGGCCATGGCCAAGATCATCTTGCGAACGCTCTCAGCCTGCCGGGCTTCAGAGCTTCGAAAAGACAGACGGCTCAACTTGGTCACGCCCCCCACAATGTGGGTAACCTGGGGACCAAACATCTCTGTCAGTTCCTCGGCCGTGGCGTTCGTATCCTCTAAGGCATCGTGAAGGAGCCCGGCGGCCACACTAACCGTGTCCAGCTTCAGTTTGGTCAATAGTCCGGCCACCTCAAGGGGATGGGACAGATACGGTTCGCCGGAGAGTCTTACTTGGCCATCATGAATCCGAGCCGAATAGACATAAGCGCGTTCCACCAGATCCAAATCTGCTTCCGGGTAGTAAGCACTGATGCGGTCCAGGATGTCGGTGATACGGATCATATCACAAGGGTTTGTCAAGTCGCGGGGTGGTTAATAGGCCTTGGCAAAGACCACACGCCCGCTGCTTTTGCTCCCACAAACGATGCATGTTCCGGTTTCGATCTCATGGGCAAGGGGGATACAGCGAATCGTCACACTTAGCTCCTCCTTGATTTTTTCTTCACACCTTGGGTCACCACACCAGTGGGTCATGGAAAACCCGCCATGGATTTCGGGTCTTTTCGGATCATTGGGTGTGAAAAAGGCATAGAAATCATCTTTCGAATCAATACGCACCGTGTTCTCCTCCCTCAATCGCAAAGCTCGATCAAAAAGATTCCTTTGGATGTCATCCAACATGAACACAATGGTCTTTAAAAACTCGTTCCGGTGGATCGATGTCTTATCTCTCGCCCCCCGATCTCTGCGTCCCACAAAGACCGAGTCTTTGGCTATATCCCTCGGACCTATCTCAATGCGCAGGGGAATGCCTTTCTTGATCCAATCCCATCCCCTGCCGCCCGTTTTTCTTTCATCAATCTCGACCGTGATCTGGCGATGATGGTATGTCAGACCTTTCAACTCACGGGCCAAGGCATTGGTGTAGTCCATCACAGCATTGGCGTGGTCCGCCTTTTTTACAATAGGCATGAGCACCACGTGAGATGGTGCAATCATCGGCGGCAAAACCAGGCCGTTGTCATCACTATGTGTCATGATGATGCCGCCTATCAGGCGTGTGGAGACGCCCCATGACGTGGTCCATGCGTACTCTTCCTCTTCTTTCGCGGACTGAAACTTGATGTCTGAGGCCCTCGCAAAATTCTGTCCAAGAAAGTGAGACGTCCCTGCCTGAAGGGCCTTTCGATCTTGCATCATGGCTTCCAGGCTAAAGGTGTTGACCGCCCCTGGGAATCGTTCAGAGGCTGTTTTTTCACCTTTGATGACTGGCATGGCAAGATAGCTTTCTGCCAGCCTTGCATAAATATCCAGCATCTGATGGGTTCTTTCCATCGCTTCCTTCGGACTTTCATGAGCCGTGTGCCCTTCTTGCCAAAGGAATTCGCTCGTTCTCAAAAAGATGCGGGTCCTCATTTCCCATCTCACCACATTACACCACTGATTAATGAGTAGGGGAAGATCCCGGTAGCTGCTGACCCATCTGGAAAATGACTCCCCAATAATCGTTTCAGATGTCGGCCTGACCACCAGAGGCTCTTCGAGCTGGCCCGCAGGGACCAGCCCGCCATCTTCAACGCTTTCCAAACGATGATGGGTCACAACAGCGCATTCTTTGGCAAAGCCATCCACATGTTCGGCTTCTTTCTCAAGAAACCGTTTCGGTATGAACAGAGGGAAATAAGCATTCTTTACCCCTGTTTCCCTGAACATGCTATCAAGAACGTCCCTAATGTTCTCCCAGAGGGCATAGCCCCATGGCTTGATGACCATGCATCCTCGGACCGGCGAGCTTTCAGCCAAGTCTGATGCCCTGACCACCTGCTGATACCATTCTGGGTAGTCTTCGTGCCGCATTGGCGTGATGGCTGTCTGTTTTTCTTTACCCATGTTACTTCCTTGTTTCATAGGCCTCGACTTCTTGAAGAAGGGTTTCCACGAGTCTATCTTCCCGCACCTTACGCACCACTTTGCCTTTCTTGAACAGCACCCCGTGTCCCTTGCCGCCGGCGATGCCGATGTCCGCCTCTCGGGCCTCGCCAGGTCCATTCACCACGCATCCCATAATAGCTAGCTGCACGGGCGTGGTCTTTGTGAGCAGGGCAGACTCCACGCGTTCCACCACATCCACCAGGTCGATGTTGCACCGGCCGCACGTGGGGCATGAGATAATGTCCGGGCCCCGCTGTCGGATTTTCAAGGCCTTTAGTATCTCAAAACCGACTCGGACTTCATCCACCGGGTCGCGGGTGAGAGAAACCCGTATGGTGTCGCCAATGCCTTCAGCAAGGAGAATGCCAATGCCCAGGGCCGACTTCACGGTGCCCGAGACCAGGGTGCCGGCCTCGGTCACGCCCACATGAAGGGGAAGATCGGTTTGAGACGACAGAAGCCGATACGCCTCCACAGTGCGGGCCACGTCCGATGCCTTGATAGAAAGCTTGATGTCGTGAAAGTCAACTGACTGCAAAAGCGCCACATGGCGCCGAGCACTCTCCACCATGGCCACGGGGGTGGCAGCGCCATGTTTCTTGAGGAGGTCTTTTTCAATAGAACCTGCATTGACGCCTATGCGCATGGGAATACCACGCTCCCTGGCCAGCTTTGCCACAGCCTTGGTCTTCTTGGCCCCGCCAATATTGCCTGGGTTGATCCGCAGGGCATCTGCCCCGGCCCTGACCGCTGCTAGCGCCAACCGGTAATCGAAGTGGATATCGGCGATCAGGGGAATGGAGATCTGTTTTTTGATGGATCCAATAGCCTCAGCGGCGGCCTGGTCGGGCACAGCGACCCGCACAAGTTCACAGCCGACAGCCTCCAAGCGATGTATTTGTGCCACGGTCGCAGGAATGTCGTGGGTAAAGGTATTGGTCATGGATTGCACGGAAATCGGTGTACTCCCTCCCACCTTTACGCCCCCGATCGATATCTGCCGGGTTTTTTTGCGCCTTGCAATGAATGACATCGGTTCTATAATAAGAAAGAGTTAGAATATGGCTGCAATGGATGAGTGGCGGTTCATCCCCAAGGCTGTTAGATGTTAAAAAAGTATCAAACTCACGCTAGCACTTCAAGAAAAAACAAGCTCTGACCATGCGTTACGAAGGCCCCATATATCGTCCTCCCAGCGAAGCCGACTCCTTATTGATCCAAGCCACTATTGGATGCCCCCACAACCGGTGCACGTTCTGTATGGTTTACAAGAACGGTCCCAGATACCGTTCTCGGCCCGTCGATGACATTAAGGAAGACATCCTGAAAGCAAAAAGTGTCTACGGCCCAGATGTGCGGACCATGTTTCTTCCTGCAGGGAATACCATTGCTATGAAGACAGAAGATCTCGCTGAGGTGTGCTGTTTTGCGAAAAGCACCTTTTCATCCCTTGAGCGGATCACGGTTTACGGATCTTCACAGTTTATCCACAAAAAAGGCCCCAGACAACTGGAGCAATTGGCCAGGGCGGGCCTTGGGCGTATTCATGTGGGCCTTGAATCAGGCGATGATGTGACGCTGAAACGCATTCGTAAGGGAACCCATGCTCAGCAGCAGATCGAAGCAGGCAGGTGGGTGATGGCCGCCAACATGGAACTGAGTGTGTATGTGATCTTGGGTATCGGGGGCCAGGACAGGACCTGCCAGCATGCCGAAGAAACGGCTCGCGTGATCAATGAAATCGCCCCACATTTTGTACGCTTGCGTACTTTTGTACCAAAGACCAACACGCCTCTTCTCGAAGAGGTCATGGCCAGGCGTTTTCAAATGCTCACCCCTCATGGCATCCTAAAGGAAACAAAAATCCTCATTGAACGGCTTACCGTTGCCACGAACCTCACCAGTGATCACTACACAAACTACATCAACCTGCAAGGTCGACTGCCTGATGACAAGCCAAGGCTCCTGGATGAGATCAAGGGTGCCTTTGAAAAGGACGAGTCCTGGTTTCGACCCTTCTTTGTTGGAACCGAGTAGCGGGGGGAAAGGGTTCAGAGCTCGGTCATCCCATGAGGGTATCGTAGGCCTTCTGAATGGCTACGAACTTCTTGTGGGCAAGTTCCTGAAATTCCTTGCCCAGGTGCTGGACCTTGTCGGGGTGGTATTGGGCAATAAGTCTCTTATACGCCGTCTTGATCTCTGCTTTGGACGCATCCTTTTCAATGCCTAGGGTCTTATAGGGGTCCTCATCCTTGAAAGGATCCTCCTCGGCCCGCCGGTCGGCGCCAGGGGGCTCTTGACGATTTTTCTCCCCTGCCCACGGCCCGCTACAAGTCTGTTGGGTCCTTTTAAGCCGAGATGTCCACCACCATGCTAGGGCCAAGACACCGAGGTCATCGAGCCAACCAGGGCCGGTCACAAAATCTGGTAATATATCATAAGGACTTAGAAAATATAGAAAGGCTATGAACCATGGCAAATATGTCCTAATCATGCTCATTGACTCATCCGTAAAAAGGACAAAAAGCCTTGCAATACAACAAGGGATGGTTATTAATAAAAGGAGATGGCTGATTGCACTGTTCCTTCGTTTTACAAGGCGAACCGTATCCAGGAGGAATAAATGCCACTATACGAGTTTCGATGCCCACAATGTGGCGAGGAATTTGAGAAGATTGTCTTTTCATCCGATGAGGTGCCTATCCAATGTCCAAAATGCGGCGCTTCCAATCCTGAGCGCCTGCTATCCATGTTTTCCTCGGGCAAAGCGGCCAGCCATGTCGGAACGTCTTCAGCTTCGTCTTGCGGACCGTCTTCTCGAGGGTTCTCTTGAGCGTAGATTCATTTCAGCCGTGGGCTGAAGGAAAAGGAAATGTCTGAAATATTGATTTTGCTGGCGGTCTTTCTTGTCTGGTTTTTACTCCAGGCCTATATCCTGCCAAAGTTTGGCCTATCTACATGACTCAGAAACCCGTGCCCGGTCGGGGACCAGGCAAAAGAGACAAAAAAAACACGGATTCCTGAGACCTCTGAACAGGGCCCCCAAAACTAGCCCCTTCCTCCAACTCAGGACGCAACCCTCAGGGGCCCCCAAAATGTTCACGGAGTGAGTAAAATCGACTTTTTACGAAACCGTCAGCTTTGCCATTCCTCCAAAAAACTACCCGTTGCCCATGGGCAAACGTTGTTACCAGATGTAATCCTTCGCGATCTCACGTTTGTCTTTGCCTGCCAGGACATGGAAAGTGCGTATCTGCTTAAGCTTGATGGGGGAAAGCTGGCCGATGGGAATGTACACGATATGTCTTCCCCATCGGGTTGCCAACTGTTTAATAAAAGACCTGGGCGGCGACTGTGCCACGTAGACCACATGCTTCTCCAGGCTGTATTCCAAGCCCGCCAGCAGGAGTCGCTCCGCCTTGGTCCTTGCCCAATCGTACTCAGGGTCTCCCCAGACATCAGTCAGTCGAAGGGGCGGGTAGGTCATCACTGCGCCTCCGTAGGTACACCTTGAGATGCCCGGCCCCACGATATGCTCGGCAGGATCCGTGGCGTAAAAGGCCATGTCCGACTCCTGTTCGTGCTCTCCCAGCCATGTCATAAGGTAGGGGTATCGTTCCCCCTTTTTGTCTTCATCAAAGACAATCACGACCGACCCCACGCCACCCTTGACCCTCTTGAACTCCTTGACGTAGATACGGCCCTCATGAATGTGACGGGCGGTCTCGCGCATATCGATCCCGTCTAGAATCGTGGTTTCAAAAGGGACGCTGACCGCGTCATCGGCTGACAGCACATGGACACCCTTGTTTTTGAGAAAATCGCCGTAATTTTCAATGACGAGGTCTTCAGGCGGATATGAGCAGATGTAGGGGTCATCAAAACCCTCCAGCCATTCTCCAGGTCTGTGTTCCTTCATTCGGCGTTTCTTTGGCACGTACATAGGGCGACGCCGGAGCCTGGGAAGCCGCCTTCGGATGTTAATCTTCCGTTTCCCCAGCCAGAGCATTTCCCCCCGCATACGGATGGTAGCGATGGAAGCCTGGGCCTGCTGCCATGGATAGAAGGACCCTAGGCGCCAGAAGGCATAGCAGAAGTTCTCGTCCACACATCCCCTGGCTGCGACCAGGAGCTGATAAAAATCCGGCAAAAGCCCTCTTTCCAACAGAGCATAGTTCCTTGAATAGCGAAAAAAAGCCCTTTTCTGCCATCGGTACACCCTTTCTCCCGTATCCTGGCGGTAATGCCGAGCTGCCTGCTCAAAAAGGCGCAAGCTCACCATCTGGCGGTCCACAGCGCCCGGTTTGATGTGATGCACACTCCACCGTACAGACGCATCCAGGGCGTCCTCTTCAGAACAGGTGTCTTTTCCGCCATGCATCAGCGCGAGGATGCCAAGCCTTTTTCGGACTGTGAAATCAGAGAGTTTGGGTGCAGGCGGAAGCCTGTGCCGCCGGTATTCATAGACGGCGGCCAAAAAGGGATATTCGGTGACGATCTCAGCCAGGTCGTCAGGGTGAAGGTTGAAAAGGCTTACCCCCGTCCGCTTGATTCTTTCAAGGGGTTCAGCCTGCGGACGGAAGAAACCCGCCCTCACACCCTCAAGATGTGCCAGGCCGCAAACAAAAAGAATCTTCTTGTGTTTGGCCGCGAGCCTCTGCAGGTGGTAGGCCATGCCGGACTCTCGCCGAAGATCTGGGGGTGCCTTTTTTAATGTGGGAGGGATCTGCTGAGCATAGATACTGTAATAAGACCCGATCCCCAAACGGTGGGCGGCATAGGTATCGGGCACATAATCGCGATATGAGGGATATTCATCCAAATCCAGATCAACGAAGTAGACCGGGATATCCGTCTCCAAAGCAGACCGGATGGCCTCCGAGAGAGGATCGGTGGGTTCAATGGGAATATAGATGGTTTCACCCCTGTTATTCTGGTACAGGACGACGGAGATCTCAGGCAGCCGGCGCACGCCCTTCTGGACCACGTCCTCAATAGAGCGGGGCAGTTCTATGGCTACGGCATCCGGCCTAACGTGGTGAAATAGGTGCCGCACGGCATCGGCAAACTCTAGGCTGTAATGGACGATAGGGACGGGGAAGATGGGACCAAAGGGTTCTAAGGATTCATTGGGCATCTCTATTCTTCGTAGCGGAGGGCCTCATCACCAAGGATATTGAGGATGGCATGGTGAATGGCTTCTTCTCTTGACATCCGGGTGCCGTGCATCATCTTTAGGGCATATCTGGCCATATTGATTCCGTCCCGCACAGAATAGACCTCATCGGCCCCATGGGCACGCTGGAGTAAATCGACCATATAGTTCAGGATGTCTTCGTCGGCAAAGGGCAGATTTTCCTTTAGGATGAGAAGTTCGTCGTCCCGGTCTGGAAAATCGATAAATATTTGGGGCTGCAGTCTGGAGTGAATGTATTCCGGGATTTCGTAGGTAGAAGCGTCTTCGTTTATCGTAACAACAAACCTGAAGTCAGGATGGGCTGACAAGGTTAAACCTGTGATGACAGACTCTGTATATCGCCGATCGTCAAGGAGTGGAGCCAAAGATGCCCACGATTTCTCGCTCATGCGGTTTCCTTCATCCAAGATACACACCCCACCCCTAATCATGGCCGTGACCAAAGAGCTGGCAGCATATTTGACGTGACCATCACCCCCCATCACAGGGGTAATGATCAAATCCTCAGGCCGAGTGTCCATGGTGGCCTGAAACAGATACACCTGCCGATTGAGCTGCTTGGCCGCAGCGTAGCCGAGGGTGGTCTTGCCAACGCCCGGTTTTCCAACAAGACGGGGGTTAAAAGGCACATCTTTTTCGTCAATGACCATCCATGCGGCCAGCACCTGCTTAATGAGTTCCTTCTGTCCTACCCATTTCAAAGGCAACTCGGCGGGCTGGGCCAGCATAATCTCTAAAGAACCAATGGTCACGGTTTCGCTTTTCTGAGATGCCATGGCTGTGCCCTCTCATCGATAGAAGAGGTTGATATAGGGATTTACCCACATCAAGTCTAAACGAGCGTTGCCTTGTTGTCAATCACGCCCTGCTTTGCCTCGGCCCACCTTTGGAAACCAGATGTGAATATTAGGGCCACGACAACCCCTACCCCCATAACAACCGCGCCACCCACAAAAGCCAGCGACAGGTCAAAGGTGTCCATCATGAAGCCTGCCACAATAGGGCCCGTCAACATGCCCATGCTGTGGCCCATGGTCAACATGCCCATGATAGAGCCCATGGACCCTGTGAGGCGTCCTATAATAACCGTCATGGCCAGGACAGCCGGTATGGCAATGCCTCCTCCGACACCAAACAAGACGTTCGCCACAAAGAGCCCCCAAAATCCTTCAGTGTAAACAAAGGAAAACACAGCGCCGGCAGCCAGAGTCCCGCCCAAGACGATTAGGAACCTTTTGTCGAAGCGATCCGCTAAAAGCCCCATGGGCGTCTGCAAGAGTCCGGTGGTGAGCACTCCCAGCATGACCAGGATCCCAACAGCCGAACTCGAGAGGTTGAAATTAAGACCCGCGAGAAGGGGAAGGAAGGCCCAGACCATCCCGATGGACGTGGTGAAGGCGAAGCGGAAGAAAAAAAGGGCGCCGAGATATCGATTTCTCATAAGGGTCCGGTAACGAACCGGGGACCTGGTCGGTACGAGAGGCCTTTCCTCCTTCCTGGGAGGCAGTAAAACAAGGCACAGGAAAAAGCCTGACAGCGATACCACGCCCATACTCAGAAAGGAGGTCTGAATGCCAAAGGCGTCGTTGGCCACGCCGCCGACAACCGGTCCAAGACTCAGGCCCGCGTAAAGGGAGATGTTGAACACACCCATGGTAAAACCCTCTTTGTGCTTGGGTGTGATTTCCCCAATATAGGCCTGGGCCACCGGCAAGATCATAGCCGATGCAATTCCCTGGAAAAAACGGATCAAAATAAAGAGGTTGACGCTTTTTGATAACGTAAAGCCTATGGAGACCAAAGAATAGGCCAGAAGCCCTGTGGTAATGAATGGCTTTCTTCCCTTGAGGTCTGAAAGACGGCCGAAAAAGGGGAGGAAGGCCGTCCTTGTGAGGGAGAAGGCTCCAAAGATAAAGCCTATATACAAGCCCGTTGCCCCAAGTTCGTGGGCATACACCGGCAGCAATGGAACCACCAAGCCTACCCCCAGGGTGACGGAAAACACAGCTAGAAAAAGCGTCGCGAATATCTTTGCATGCATGTGTAAGAAGACCTTTGCATAACCTCGTCTCGCTCTTTGGTATGAGGTTTTTGACCCATCAACGTGCTCACTTACTAAATCGCAAAAACTCGGCCTAAGGGCCTCAAACAGTTTGCGATTTGCCCACTAAG
>Ga0180433_10008228_pt1 | contig 13052 bp, 16 predicted proteins | sample SS_ome_8_FD_132980 | JGI IMG/M metagenome (GOLD analysis project Ga0180433, IMG submission 132980) | Hypersaline lake sediment archaeal communities from the Salton Sea, California, USA - SS_1_D_1 metaG | ecosystem: Environmental > Aquatic > Non-marine Saline and Alkaline > Hypersaline >... | reverse complement strand
TGCATCTTTGGTATTTCATTTTGAATCCCCTGAGTAATACCTTCGACTAAATTTTCCCCCCAAGTAATAATATTTCTAAACGGCCCCTCTTCCGATGGAGAATGAGCAGGCATAAATCCCATTACTGCCTTTGCTACATCAGAAGCTGCTTTTTTTACAGCTGCTAACTTAGCTTTTAAACCATCAATTATACCCTGTACAATATTTGAACCCCAGCTTAATGCTTGTGATGCTAGATTAGTAAAAAAGTTAGTTATAGCTTCACCCAGTGAGGTAACGGCATTCATTACAGATTCTTTGGCAGAATTCCATGCGTTTGTCAGTGTTGTTTTTATTGCTTCCATCGTAGTTGTAATAAAAGTCGAAATAGTAGTCCAAATCGATTGAATGAATTCCCAAATCGAATTTATAATTCCCATTATTGCATTATAAATATTTGTCCAAATTGAAATATAAGTATTTAAAATACTGGTCAATAAATTAATTATAAAAGACTTTATACTTTCCCAAACATTAATAAAAAACTCCTTTATACTATTAAGTATTGCTGAAACGCCTTCTTTGATATTTGTCCATGTATTGACAATAAAATCTTTTATTGCATTGAATATATTGACAAAAAAGTTTTTAACCGCTGTAAATATAGAAATTGCCATGCTTTTATAAGCCTCCCACATTGCAACTGAAAATGCTTTTACTTCTTCCCAGTGTGATACCAGATACCAGCCGATTGCAATTAAAGCTGCTATTGCCAAAATAACCAATGTGATTGGAGAAGTTAAGATTGCAAAAACAGTGCCTAAAACACCTATAGCTGCTATCAATCCAGGTAATATCATCAAAATAGGGCCTAGAATTAACATTAATGCACCAAGAGCAGTAACAACTATAACTATTGTCGATGTCAGTTTAGGATGTTCCTTCGTCCAATCGATCATTTTTTGAATAACTGGTCTTATTGCATCAACTAAACTCTGTAATGTAGGGATTAAGGCAAATCCTATCTGTTCCATGAAATCTCCTGCAATTCCGCTTAAAGCATTCATTTGACCTCCAAAAGTTTCCATATTTTTAGCTGCTTTTCCTCCAAACTCAACTGCCAATTCATCTAAAATGACTTGTTGCGCTCCTACAATATCCCCTGCATCAACCATTGTTTCGATCATCTTCTTTTGCTCTTCTGTAAACTTAACACCAACTCTTGTCAATGCTGTTATACCTTCCTTCGGAGCATTTAATGCCTTCCCAAGCTGAATTGCCTGTGCTTTTAATTGCTCCGAACTCGGAGCTGCACCATTATTCATTGCCGTTGCCATATCTAATAAAGTCTCAGTAGTTTGCGGAAAAACTTCTTTTCCGATACTAGTAAAAGTTAAAAGCATATTCTGGCCAGCCAGAACTGTTTCATCTCCGATACCAGTCAAAGCTTGCATTTCGGAAGCAAGTCCTGTCACTTCTTTAGCAGTCATTCCAGCTGCTCCTCCTGTACTTTCAAGAGTAGCTGCTAGTTGAGCTTCTTGCCGTTCCTGTTCAACAGCTGCTTTTACTGCAAGCCCTGCAAAACCAGTGATTGCACCTCCAGCTATTGTCAAATTTCTGCCCATTTTCTTTATTTGCGCAGAATTTTTTTGAACAGCATTACCAAAACCTTGCATCTTTTTGCTCGCTTCATCCCTAAGCTCTAATATTAAACGTAATAATTTATCTGAGGCCATGTGATTTATTTGTTATTTTTTGCTTCCTTCGCTTCTTTGTTCTCTTTTTCTACAAACAGGCTGTAGATATAAAGATGTAATTCTGCCTTATTCGCATCTACCTCTTCAAGCTCCTCTGGTGTACAATGATATATTTCTTTGCACAAAATATATTCGCTTAGTTCTTCACTTTCTATTGAGGAGAACTCGTCAATGATGATTGCTCGGAGGTCGTCTGCTTTTTTTTTAGTGCTTCATTAACAAATAATTCTCCAGCTGCTTGCTCGCAAACTTCCCAGTCTTCATCAGTAAACATTCCTTCATCATTCAGTCTTTCAATCTCAGTTCCAGGATATTCTTTTCCCTCTATAACAATTTTTTCTGCCAAGATTTTTAATGCAGTCTCATTAAAGTCTTCTATTACTGGAGCCATTAACTTATCGAGTTTTTGTGACTGCAAATCAAAACCTACATCTTTCAGAGCCTCTTTTTTAAGCTCTTTTTTCAGTTTGCGAGTTAGTTTTTTAAGGGTCAATTCCCCATTTGAAAGCTTAATAATCATATCAATATTGTTAATTCTATTAATAACTTGTTTCGGTATTCACAACTACAATTTCGATTGCTTCTGCATCAGCTAATTTGTAGTGACATTTAGCTTTTAATTTAATACGAACAATTTCCTCTGTTTTATAAGGCTTATCCATACCCTCAAAATTTACTGCATTTAATTGAATAGTAATACTTGGATTTGTAGCTGCACCAATAGTTACATCAGTATTTTCAAGTTTCAATTCAGCTGCTTGCAAAGTTCCAGCTGTATATAAGGCTTGATAAGTAGTATTATCCATTAAAAGCTCAACTTCCATCTCAAAATCCATACCTCCATTATAGATATTTACAGGAGTTGTATTGCCTAGTGAATCTTGTTCCAGAATCTCTTTATTGATTTTAAAGGTCAAATCTTCAACATTTATAGCACTTGCACCAGAAAGAGCTGCTTTCGTAGCTGCTAATTTAAAACTAACATGTCCACTGTTAAAATGATATTCATCAGTATCGTAAGCAACTGTGTTAGTGTCTGATTCTTTCTCTTGTGATACATATTTAGCAGAGTATTCAATTAAAGATTTTCGCTTGTAAGTAATAACCAGCTCTTGCAATTTGCTGTAAGGATGACAATAGTCTTCATTCGCATCTTTAAAAGCGATTGTATAGGATGGATGTTCTTCACTGTTTAAGATTGAAAAGGTATGTGTATTTACACCAGCCTCTGGGTCATCAGTAGAAGTTGAACAGCTTCCCAAAGCTGCTAAACACATGTGACCAAATATTTTATCAAATATTAACCCCTTAATCTCTGGCTCACCTTTACTGTAAACTGGCTCAGATTCGACAGTTTTTACAATTGTTCCATAATCTGAATCGTTAGAAGCATATTCAACAGTTATATTTGGCATTTTTTCTCTTGCGGGAACCCAGTGCGTAGGAGCAACCGCAGTGCCAGGAGTTGATTCCTTACCGATACCAACACCGACACGTTTTCCGATCATTTTAGACATAATTATTTAGGTTAAAGTTATTATTCGGCTTTTTTATCTAGTTTTCCTATAGCATCTTCTAGGCTATCCGCTTCGATTGTAACACCTTTCGATGGGAAAAAATAGCATTTCTTTGTTGATATTTTCTTTATATCCTCTTTGCTTTTAATAGCCTTATCTTTTTTTGGCTTATCCATGATATTTATAAAATTAATGATTAATTATTCTAAGACTTGTCTCATTTGCTTCAAAATATAAATTCTCAATATCCCTTCTATTACTCTCATATCTCCCGATTCCCCAGGAGCATAAACTCCTTTTAGGTATTCCCAGTTCATATCATCAGCATATCCAGTCAATGTAGGGTCAGCATTTATTTCATCTTTCATCTCATCAACTACTGTTAAGACTGTTTCCTCGGCCCACTCTGCACCTCCACTTGATACATCCTTATCCATATTAGCATAAACTCTTATTCGCCATTTAAAAACTTGATATTTATTTACCTCATCAGCATCTTCTTCTGTTTCATCGAAAAACTCTAGTGTTATGTAAGGATAGCCAGTTGGCCTTCCTGTTCCTGCTTTTACTATAGTCACATCGACAGTATCAAGTGCTGTTAATAACTGATAAAGTCGTACTCTTTGGTCTAATAATTGTCCCATTCTATTGTTAAGATTTAGCTATTTCATTTGCGGCTGCTTCTAAGGCACGCTCATAATTTTTCAATACTGTATGTTTTAATTCCGCTATTGTAGCTTCTACAAAGGGTTGTGCTTTTGTTCCATGCTCTGCAATTGCTTTTGCAACCAAGAATGTTGGAATACCCTTTGCTCTTGCCCACCTATCAAGTGACTGACCAGCATAACTTGGAGGCCAATGTGGCTGTGTTCCCTCTTCGACAAAAAGAGAATGTTCGGCAGTTGGTACAACGGCTCCCCAGAATACAGTATAACTAGGGTCAATTCGTATTCCTTTGCGCAAAGTGCCTTCGTTAGAGGGAGCATTATCCTTCATCCCTTGTTCAAGGTCTTTCAAGCTTGTTTGCATAGCTACAAGCGAATGTTTTAAAAGAACTTTTGGATTTCTACTCAGATAGTCTGCAAACCTTTCTAAATCTTGCGAATTTAAGGTTATTGCACTAGACATCTTTTTGTTCAATTATAAATTTCTTGTGTTGATTATATTTTGAGCCTATTTCAAATGTTTTTTCCTCTTTTACAAAATATGTATTTGCTAATTCTCCTGTACTTGACCTTAATCTCATGCCTGGTTTTATAATCGTATCTAACTTTGTAAAAATAACAAATGATTTTGATAGATTACCACCGATTAAAGCTGCATAAGCTGCATCCATAGGCTGTAAATGTACATACTCACTACCAATATTAGTTTCATAATCAGCTTTATTGTGGTCTATAGTCAATGAGTAAACATCCATTGAAACCCTATATTTATCTCGTAAACCCATTTTTTTTTAAATTACATTTCCTTTATAAAAATCTAAAACATCTTTTAGGTACGATTTTTGAGAAACTATATTTCCTACTGCCTCAATACCGCTTGATTTACCATAAGATACTGATATTTCTCCTACCCTTTCGCTCGCTACGTTTCCATCAGTTCTAGCTTCATACATAAACCCTGCCACATCAATACACCACTGCTTTAAGTCTTCTGGTACAGTTGCATATCCTCCTTGATATGTTATTACAACCTTTTTATATCCACTTGTCCAGTAAACATCATTCCTTAGAAAGCATCCATCTTCATCATAATAGATATAATCTTCATCCTCACCCTCTGTTAATGTATCGCCATCCTCCACAACACTTGTTATTGAAATAACAGGAAAATTAGTAACAAAAAGCTCTTGTGTTTTCATAGGGACATCTATAGATTCTGCCAAATCTTCGCCTCTGCCTTTTATATACCTCCCGATATAATTCTCAGCATACTTTGTAGCAAGATTTATCATGTTTTCAACAACGGCAGTTTCATTACTATCGTACGAAGTACCTCCATTGTATTGTTTTTCAACATCACTGACTGCACAGAGTGCATAAGCTAGTAGAGCCATTATTCTTTAGATTTAAGGGTTACTTTTTCCTCTTTTTCTGCTTTCTTAGATGCTTTTTTGGCATTTTCAGCTTGCTTTTTACGCTTAGCTTCATCAGCTTCTTGTGCTTTTTTAACTTCTGCATCATGTTTAGCTCTTTGTTTTAAAGTAGCTTTTTGTGAAGGAGTTAAAATTAAACCTTCCTCAACGCCATCATCTTGCTTGGCAACTACTACATCATCTCCAAGCTGTTCTGCTTCCTCTTTTGAGATTTCTTTTGCATTTTTTGTGCTAAGCCACACGTCACCAATTTTAATTTTGCGAGTACATCCCTGTCTAATTTTGTATTTAGGCATAATATTTATGGTTAATTATTAGCTTTATTTGCTCCCCCTTTTTAAAAGTATGGAGGGGGAGCATAAAAACCAACAAAACCTGATTCTTTTTAGGAAGCTGCTGTTTTCAAGGTTACGAATGCAAGAGGAGTTGGAGCAATACCAGAAACTCTCTCAACCACTCTCAAACCTGAGCTATCTTTTTCAGCAAGATTAGTACTTCCGACTGTACCCTCTCTCAAGATAGTAGAAGTCATTGCTTGACGATCACCGATAATATATTCTTTGAAATTACCGAATGCTAAAAATTCAGTTGAGACTGCATCGTCTCCTGATTCTGGCATCTGGTCATTTTCAATAATCGGATAACCAAGCAAATAAGCTGGCTCACCTTCGGTTGCACGACTCCAAATTGGACGATTTTGTGAGTCAAGTAATTTCATTACAAGGCTTGTAATGTAAGAACTGAAACACCATTTAGCACCCTGTCTTTGTTTAGCTCCAAGAGTGTAAATTACATCTACCAAATCAGTATAAGCCATATCAGCAAAAGAAGTGTCACCACTACCCATAGTTACTGTATTTGTGGTATCTTGCAAAATACCAGTAACACCAGAGGCAGAACAAGTATTAAAGAATGCTTCATCTTCTGAATCGGCAATAGCCTCTGCGAACTTCTGAATGTTATAGTTGACTAAATCAACGTTAGCATCAGCAAGCACTTCATTACTCATTGCTGTGATTCCTGCCAGTTTTTCAGCTGTTAAAGTCTTACGACCAAAAGCTAAATCGCTAGCAGTAATTTGTGCACCCTCTGAAATCCAAGCTACAGTTGGCTTAGTTGCTAGAGTTGACAGGTCAAGAGTCATTGAACTCATAGGAAGAACTGTCATTTCACGTCTAGCATGCCCAATTGCAGTGATGATTTCATAGATACGATTGGAAAGAGGAGATGGAACAAGATAACCACCCTCTGAGTCAGTACCTTCGGAAAGGTCTTTAACCATCTTGTAATCATGCAAATACTGGGCTTGCAGATACTTTGCGATAATAACATCCTCAGCGAATTTCTTCTGAGCTGCTTTTCCAAGTCCATCAAACCTTTTCTTTTGAGCGTTGGTCATTAAGTCCATCGCTTTCTTTTGAATGTTATTTTTGCTAGGCTGTGCGAAAACCAGAGGTTGATTTTTCTTGAAAGCTGTAAATTTTTCATCAACAGTTTCTTTTACAACACTTTTGATTTTAGTCAATAGTGCTTTTTCCTCTGCATCGCCTGCCTCGCCACCTTCGGCTGGAGCTTCTTCTTCGGCTGTTTCCTCAGTTGCTTCTTCGGTTGTTTCCTCAGTTGCTTCTTCGGTTACTTCCTCATCGTCTCCATCCTGTTTTACTTTAGGATTCATGAGAATTTGGTTAGTAAATAAATTAAAGTTTGTCAGCTATTCTCAAAGCTTTGCTGACCAAGCTTTCTTTAGCTTTTACAGGTTGGGTTGCCACCTGTTTTGGCTTAATATTCTGGCTTCGAGGGGTCTCCTCTCGGCTTTCCTGTATTTTAACAACACTTTTCTTTACAAGATTTAAAACTGCAAGGGCTGCTTTCATAACTTCATCAACTGTTTCTCCCTCATCTTCTGTAGCTACAATATCAAGCGCACCTCTTAATAATACTTGATATTTGCGATATTTCTTTAGAATCTCCTTATGTTCCTCATATAAAGCCTTTTCCTTATCGTCTCTTTCTTCATTAACAGCATTTTCCTCCTTTTCTTCTGTTTCTGCCTCCTCTATTTCATCAACAGCATCTTTTTCTACGCTATCAGCAACCTTGAAATAATGTTTTGCCAAAGCTTCTTGGTTAGCTGGTACTGGTACAATCGAAACTTCGAGCAATTCTGTTTTTTCTATTACGTTAGCCTTTAATTCATCATCCCACGCTTCTTTAATCGGAATAAAACCGATTGAAACTGCGTTTAAATAACCCTCCTTGAATAATTTAAAAACAGTATCTCCGAACTCGTAAATCTCCTTTGTAGGAAACTGCAATTTCATCATAAGTTTATCTCCATCAAACTTTAAACTTATAACCTTAGCCACTGGTAACTCTTGATATTTGTGAGCAAACGGCACGACAGGATTTTTAACAAAATTATTAGTATCAATTCCAGCAATTCTGATAATATCGCCCTGCCTGTCCACAACCTCTTTTGTAGCAATGACCTCTACAGTCCTTGCATTTATATCAATACTAGAAGCTTTAACTTCTCCAAACTCTTCGATATGCTTTATCTTCTGTTCGCTAATTTTTCGCTCCTTTAAGCGTTCCTTGAAATTTTTCTTCTGATATTCTTTTATGAATTTTTCGAGTTCTGTAAAATTTGGCATGATTTTTTGAATTAAGTATTTATAATATAACAGGTAATGGAGTGCATCTGCAATTTATATTATTCCCAGGGTCATTTCCAGTCCCTGGTCCTTCGAGTTCCTCTCCACCTACATCAAATTTCTCCTCCAACTTAACTGTTTGACCATCAGCATATTCATGATCTCCTCTTGTCCTGTCATCAATTGTCGTTAGCCACATCTTGCCATTCACAACATCACTTGCCTTATATGTTTCCAAAGCTCCAAGCGTACTTGCTTTAGTTGTTTCTGTTCTGGCAATCATAACAGCTCGTGATTGTTGGGCCTCTGTAAATACTCCTCTTACCCTGGTTGCTATTTTATCAATACTCTCACCAGCTGCCAATCCCTCTGCCAATTGTTCTTTTAGAAGATTTGCAGTAGTTGCATTTACCTCCTGCGCAAACTTAAACGTCATCTTTTGCACTGCTTTATCAAGATTTGGAATTGATTCTATTGACTGGACACCAAGACCAAAAAACATATTGACTTCATTTGCATTTTCTTTTGCAATCTCGTAAATAAATGGAGCAAAAATCTCAGCAAATTTCTTTGCCTCCTCAGATTCAACAAAAATATCATCAGCTAAACTCTTTGTTCTAGCATAATTTTTATTTACCTGGAGTTTCTCTAAGGCCTCTCTTTTCTGGTCAGCAAATGCCTTTTTCAACTTCTTGATAAACCGTGTCTCCTGCAACGAATGATTGATTAAAAACTTCTTTGAATACTCTTTCTTGAAAGCAGTACTATTTTTTTTTAACAGTTTCTGCGTTCTTTTCCTGGTATATTCTTTAGTTGCATCTTCTTCTGTTTTATTAGTATCATCCCCACCCTGTACTTCATAGCTACTAGCATAATCAATCGGGACCTGAGATAACGGCTGGTAAATAACATCTCCACCAACCACAGGTTTTAAACCTTCCTGTTCTCGTCTCTCATTAACTGTCATCCATTTATTTAAAGCTGCATCATCTTTTTGCAATTTGAATTCTTTATCTTCATCAACGATTGATTCAAAGGCAAGCTCTAAGCCTTTCTCTTGTGTACCCTCAAACATAGGGACCAAATCTAAATTTAATGTTTCAACAAATGACTCAATAACAGGTGTCATCGTATATTTAGCAAATATATTCTCAGCTGTTCTTGCCTCTGCCAAGCTGCCCCCCTCATATTGAGCAAGTAGAATTTTAGGAACCCTATAAACTCCGATAACCTTATCTCTATTTGTCATTTGTAATTGCACAAACTCCATATCCTTCTGCTTGATATCAGCTTCTCTTAGCTCTAATCCACCATCAAGAATAATTGTTTTAAACGCTTTATCGCCTCCCTTGTGTTTAGAATCGAACTCTCTTTTTACCCTTTCTTTTATCGGCTTAGCAAGCGTTCCTTTGTATTGCAATATACTGCCAACACTACCTCCATTCTTAAAGAAGTTATAATTCCAATTGTTAGACTGCTTCTCAGTATCAATTGCATAAGCTGCACTAAAAACAGGAGCACTGCCATTTAGAAGCGAATTAGGATTCGGACTAATAAAATGTGTTACTTCTTCTGGCTTAAATGGTACATCGACACCATTTAGATTGTATTTATAACCACCGATAAATTCACCTTTTTTCATAATAAATGTAACGTTCTGAGGAAGCAAAGGCCAAATCTGTACAATTGTTTTGCCTTCCATCTCGTATTTCCAAAAAGCATTCCCTGCTAAATCCAAGTGCATGGAAACCAACTGCATCATGTTGAAACGAGTAATATATTTATTTGGTCGTTTCAACAATGTCAATAATGGATGATCTGTTACCTTTTCTCCATTTTTATCTTTCATATAAAACTCTACATTTGCAAAAACCTCTGATCTGAGATTCACAGCTGCGTTTAACCAAACATTCTCATCAAAGGCTTTTATAGCGTCACCTAACTTAAAGTTTAGTGATTCACCGAAATAATTAACTAGAACGTCAGCCTCAGATAGCGATTTACTATTGCTGACTCCTAGCCATCGTTGAAAAATTTCCTTAATCATTTTATTTACAGGTTACAACCTAACCCAAAAATAAATCATTATTAAAAATAATGCAAGTCTTTTTTAAAAAACACTTGGAACTGGAGCATGGAAATAATCAAGACACCCACTAAACATATCAACCGCATCATCGTGTACTCCCTTTTGAGGAAAAGCTAATAACTGGTCAAGCAATATCTTATTTCCACTGTGATTCTTTGGCAATAGTATGCGATTTGAACGAAAATGTGGAATATGAGGTTCAAAATGTTTAACTTTGTCAAGCGGACAATTAAGCTCTGTTAAAGGCAAGCTTAAATCGTGTTCCTCAACAGCCAATTTTTTTACCCAGTACCCAAAGCCCTGGTTAGCTTTTTCATCAAAAGTAATATTATTAATCGGGATTCCAAGCTGTTCGTAATATCGCAAATAGAAATCAATCAGATATTGAGCTTGTTTGTCTACTGTACATTTCTCTAAGATATAATCAATCAGATAATAATAATTATCTTCACTTTGTCCGATAATGCCAAGCGCAAAATAATCTGATGTTGTCTTCCCAGTATGTGTTGTATCAGCGTGCATTGATGCTGAAATAATCTCTGGCAATTCATCATAAAATCTTAAATCATCAAACTTAATGACACCACTATCAATCTTTAGCGGATTACACATCATCTCTTGCTGAAACGTGTATTCATCTTTTGCTTTCTCATTTAGTTCTTTAGTTGTTTTCCAGTCAGCATCAACAGTTTTTCCATTAACCATAGCTGGTAACTTTAGAACATCCCAGTCAACATGAAAAGGTGGTTCTCCCTTAAAAATAGTCATGATAATGTCATCGGGATGCAAAGGAGTATTTAATATTTCCAAAACACCATCAGCTGCTAAACATTCCATCAAAGCCCCCTTGTACCACTGCATGGCTATCTCTCTCTGTTCGATACTTCTCACATCAACTGCGCTTAAAATATCATCACTTAAAATCTTTTGAGGCCTGTCTCCTTTACTCAAAAGCCCCTTTGGATTTTCCCTTGTGGACAACGCTACAAATCTATTCCTTCCCCAAGCCGTTAAATCCTGCTTATTCCAGTATTCTTTCTCTCCGATAGGCTCACCATAAAAATAGCGGATAAATTCATTACTCTCAAACTCCTCTTTCAAAAGCCTTAACTTATCAATCGCCATTGTCGAATTGTAAGAATTAATAACCGAGAATTGAAAAACATTATAACAAGCTTCATAAATTTCCTGTAACACAAGCTCAATAGATGTTTTGCCACCACCTCGATACATCATAGTCCCCTTATTTTTCTTATGTCGCTTACCTATCTCAATATGATTCAAAAGCTTATAATGCACATCTTTAAAATTCCGATTAAAATAATGTGGTAAAACTACATAAGCAAATAAGGCAATTTTCCTGGGGTCAGCAAAATAATTTCTAACCATTGCCCTACTCTCATCCTTCCCATATTGTTTCTTAATTTCTTTATATTTCTCCTGAAAATTCCTTGCATCATCAAGCGTGTATTTATCTACTTTCATTTTTTATTCTTTTTGGACTTATTAGATTGTTTCTTCTTCTTTTTTGGCTTAGGTTCAAGTAAATCTCCATCAAGCGGGTCAATCTCTCCCATATCGTAATTGCGCTGGTCGATAATATTCCTATTTGGAAATAGCTTATCAACAAGTTTATTTAACGCTGCAATTTCACCTTCTAAACAAGCAAGCGCAAATGTATCTTTTGCGCTATGCCTCCCACTCGTATATTTTTTGCGCAAAGCCTTCCTATCAGCTATTTCTTGCCACAAAGCATGTAATTGTTTAGCATCAGCGAGTTCTTGATAGGCACTCTTTCGACCTCCGCCCTTATTGCCTGGATTTCCTCTAGGGTTAGCCATCAGTTTAGACTGTTAATTTTAGCTTATATTACCTTTTCCTCATAATATCCTTATCACTAAACAAAATATCTTTTGCCGTCCTCAAAGCTTGTTTATAACTTATAATTCCCACCTTTTCGTTCCTCTGATATCGCTTAAACATCTCTTCCCCTACCTCATTATCACAATCCATTATAAACGTGCTTATTATTTTAGTCTCCTCTTCACCATACCAATTTCTCCCCTTAACTTCTTTCTGCTCAGTTGCCAAAACATTAACTCCATTCAGTAACATAAAAGCACAAGCATATAAATCGGTATGTCGATAATGATTATCGGTCTCCTCTGTTTCCATATTTATTGATATTATCTCTACGTTTAATGCTAGCCTCCCTACGCTTATTTGTCAAATCGAGTAAATCCTTGCGTATTGATAATCGCTTAAATGCAAAAGATAAAAACATGATAAAAAACACTACTGAAAGCGAAATAAAAACGATAATAATAATTTCAAAAATAAGTAATGATAATTCTCTGAGCATATATTTTTAATCTTTAAATTCTTTCATTTGGTAATTTGATGGTGAATCTTCTTCAAGCAATGTATTCATAATATTAGACAATGCCTTTACTACAGGAATAATATTTTTATGACCTTTAAATTCCATCCATCCTATAATTTCAATATCTTCTGAACCATCGTCAACTTTACATATAAATTTTTAATCTCGCTCTCTGCTTACTATATTTTCTGCATCAATATAATCTTCCTGGTAATCACATCCTAAATGTCCTCTATTCGGACAAACCCATATTTCCTTGCCAGTTTTACTATCATCAATAACAATCATCGGCTCTCCGCACTTAGGACAAATAGGATGTGACATAACAATAAAATTATATACAGGCAAATGATGACAGCATTACCACTCCATCATCATTTGCCTTAAAATTCTCTATTGTTCTTTCTTCTCTTCTTCTTTTTCATTGTACCTATCCATACCTATCTGTTCAACTATAGGGTCTGGCTTAAAACTTTTAGGAACAGGTGAAAACTTAGTTATAACATTCTTTTCAGCAGGAGTACCATCTTTTTTCGTATAACTCTTTACCGCTAAATCAACACCAATATATTTTC
>Ga0180433_10008227_pt1 | contig 13052 bp, 19 predicted proteins | sample SS_ome_8_FD_132980 | JGI IMG/M metagenome (GOLD analysis project Ga0180433, IMG submission 132980) | Hypersaline lake sediment archaeal communities from the Salton Sea, California, USA - SS_1_D_1 metaG | ecosystem: Environmental > Aquatic > Non-marine Saline and Alkaline > Hypersaline >... | reverse complement strand
ATTAATAAAAAAATCTAAATGCAAACAAGATAGCAAACATAATAGCATAAATAATAATGTTACTAATTAAAACTAATATTGCAAAGCTCCCAATATCTACATTGATATAATCTTCACTTCCGTCTTTAGTTTTTAAAAATAGTTTCATTTCTTTTTCCTCCTAATCTTAAGAGTACGTTTTTTAACTACCTTTTTTTTATTGGTAGTCCTTTTCTTTACTAATTTAGTTTTCTTCTTTAATTTAGGCTTCATTGTTTTTTTAACTGCCTTCTTAGTACTCTTCTTAACTCTCTTTTGTTTCTTGGCTTCTTTAACTTCTCCTTTAGTGTCAAACCTTGCTTTATTCTTTTCTACTAATTGTAAAGCTGGAGAAGTCTTTGCAACTTTAGTTCTAAATTTAGCTGTTGAGGGTTTATTAATATCTTTCTTTGCTTTACCCACACCTACAACTTTAAGAGTAAGTGATCCTACTAAAGTATTATCTACTCTTCTCATAACTCTTTTTAATGCTCTGTTCTTAGTATCTCTAATCCTTATTGTCTTTGAAACAATAGGGTTCTTTTTACCTGCTGGTTTATTAGGGTTCTTTCTTTCTCTAAATAATCCTTCAAATGTTAATATCTTATTAGATAATTGTTTGTTATTAAAGTTTAATCGTGGTAAAGGAATCCTTTTAGGAGGTTTAACTATTGGAGTTGTCTTAGGAGTAGCTTTAGGTATTCTTGATTTAGGTGGCTTACTAGTAGGTGTTTTACTTGTTGGAGTCTTGCTAGTAGGAGTTTTGCTAATAGGAGTCTTACTTGTTGTAGTTTTAGGTATTTTACTTTTAGGGATTCTGGATTTTGGAATCTTACTCTTAGGTATTCTACTCTTAGGCACTTTACTTTTAGGTATTCTTGATTTAGGAATCTTACTTTTAGGTATTCTACTCTTAGGTATTTTACTTTTAGGAATCTTACTCTTAGGTATTCTACTCTTAGGTATTTTACTTTTAGGAAGTTTAGAAGGTCTCTTCTTAGTTACTTTCTTTTTAGTAACCTTCTTCTTAGTTACTTTCTTTTTAACTTTAGTTTTCTTTTTAGTATCTAATCCTATCTTCTTTTTTAACTTATCTTTAATCTTTTTAATCTTAGTTCTAATCCTCTTGTTTAATTTGGCTGTGTCTAAGTCTGGAATCTTTTTAAAGATTGGATATTCTTTAGTAAGACCAGGTACTTTAGAGTTTAAGAAGTTAGCAAACCTTTTAGATTTTAATATCTTTAAAGCATCTTCTAGCTGTTTGGCAGAATACTTCTTACTAATTTTTAAAGGATTTAAAACACTTGTCTTGGCTATATCTCCCTTTAATGCTTTTAGTTGTAGTTCTAAAGCTTCAATGAAAGCAGCAGGATCTTTAGCCCTTTTAGAATTGTTTTCTAAAATTACTTGTAGAGTTCCTAAACCTTTTCTTTGTGTTTGTTCTCCAAACCCTACTAACTTAATTCCTTCTACTTTAACAAGCTTTTGAGTAGGTATTGTTAAAGCTTGAGTCTCTAATACTTTCTTACCTTTTATCTTCTTACCTGTTAAAGCTTCTTTAATTTTAACTGCAAATCCTTTCTTCTCAATTGCTTTATTGATTGGTAATTGACCTGTTCCAAATATGCTTTGATTAGGTCTTAGCCTATCAAAACCTTTAATATCTAATATTCCTACACCTTGAGGGTTATATAGTTTCTCTCCTTTAATAATATATTTTTTTCTAATATTAGCAGGAAGATTCTTTTTGAACTTCTCTAAGAAGTCTTTTATATTCCTAGTAGCCAAATCAACATCTTTAGGAAGTTTAGTTTTTCCTCCCGATAAAGTCCTAGCTGGAAGACTACCAAAAACAAAACTATCGGTTTCTTGTAATACTTTCTTTAATGCTCTAGCCTCTGTTGCATTTAATTCCAATACTTCATTAAAGTTAATTTTCTTTAATGTTTTTATTGCTTTAGGGGAAAGCCTCTCTTGAAATCTTCCAGCTTTTAATATTGATCTAACAAAAGGTTTTGTCTTCTTAGGAAGTTTACCAACAAACTCTGCTTCTTTTAATACTCTAGCTATAGCTGTGTTTTTAAATACTCTAAACACTATCTTAGCTCCATATAAATCAAGTACTGCTTTAGTCAATGCTTTAACTGGGTCTTTCTTAAATTCTCTAATATAACTCTTACCTAATTCTGTGGCAATAGCTCCAACTATTACTGCTGACTTATAAGGGTGTTGTTGTACAAATTGTCTAGCTTTGATAGTTCCTTTATTTAATTTTAATATGTCTTTAGTTAATATACTAATTCCTTTAGTCCTTTCTTGTTTAGCTCTAGCAGGAATAGTTAAACCATAATTATAAGCTATCTTAACTGGCAACACAACTTCTTTAGAAAATTCTATTACTCCAGACCCTGCACTAGTCACAAATTTAGTGAAAGTAGAAGGCATCTTCTCCCTACTTAATGAATTTTTAATGTCAATAGTTTTTATATTACTATCTACAAAGTCTTTAATCTCTTTCAAAGTCTTTTTCTTTTGTAATGATAAACCTCTCCCAACATCTGCTAAAGATAAACCTTTGTTAAATTGTTCTTGAAATACTTTATAATCCTTAGGAGTAATTGACTGCCCATTATTAATTTTGTTTTCAGTCTTATTAATAGTATTAATTATTTGCTGTCTTGTTGTTTTGTTTATGTCAGCTCTAGTTTTTTTAAGTGTTTGAAGTCTTTTAATTTCTAATTGTACTTCTGAATCTTGAACTAATTTCTCAAACTCTCTTCCTTGTTTACTATTTTGAAGAGTCTTTAATTCATTCTTTAATTTGTTTAATTGTTTCTTAGCCCTATTAATAGTGTCTGCTCCTGTGAAAGTCTTAGAAGTAATTCTATTAATACTATTAATTAAATTAGCTCTTTTTCTAGAATAAGTATTTAATTGTCTTTGTTTCTCAGAAATTCTTTTCTCCTCTCTTAGCTTTATAGTTTTCCCAACAGCTGTTTGAGTTGCTAATCTTGGGTCAAAACCAGTAGTTTTAAAAGCCTTCCTTTGTTCTGGAGTTAATCTTCCAGTCCTTGCAACTTGATCTAAGATATTTCTACCAACTGCTGTTTTTGTTAATGTTTGAGGATCATAACCTAATCTTTTAAACTCTCCTCTTTGAGATGGAGTAAGCCTTCCAGTCTCTGCAACTCTCCCAGCAATCTTCTTAGCCCTTTCTATAGGTCTTCTAGCTAACTTCTCCCTAGCTTTTATTAAGGCTAACTTTCTCGTATATTGTACTTTATTTGTTTTCTTTAACTTCTCAAGTTCTTTCTTTTCAGCTAATTTCTTTCTAGCTTCTACTAATGCTCTCTCTCTCTTAGCTTTAGTCTCAGCTTTCTTTTGTCTCGCTCTAGCTTCTTCAACTTGCTTATCAAATTTACTCTTAGAACTCTTAGAAGAACTACTAGAACCTCCTTTACTTCTAAACCTACCTGATATAAATTTAGTCGTAACCTTCCCTTTATTCTTACCTGAGATTACTCTCACTGTAACTTTTCTCTTACCTTTAACCATATATAAATTATAGGATTTTATCTTATATAAGTTGTATTATTTACACACCTCTAACAATGCTTAAAAGGGTTTTCTAACCTAATGAATAATAGGATTTATATACTTAGAAGGTGTGTTTATATTATGACTTACATTAAGAAAGATGAATTAAAAAGAATTAAAGACGACTATAAAAGAATGAAAGCTTTTCTAGTTAAGAATAGATTATTAGACAAATATATTAAAACAAATAAATCCAGTAGATCATATTTTGATAGAAGAATAAATGTAGTTGCTAAAATGATTAAAGCTAAGACAAGATAACAAATAACACTTAGCAGTTATAAAAAAAACATATAATATATTAAAATCCGTTACACTTTGAAATGAACTGGTTAACAAGAATATTTAAACCTCATAACACTAACCCTCAATTGTTAGTATTAGAGAACGAGATAAAGTTAAAAGATAGAGACTTAGAACACCTAAGGAGCGAGTATGAGCTTAAATTAACTCATAAGGATAAAGAGTTAGAGCATTGTTATACTAAGATAAAAGAACTAGAAGAGACTATTAAGAGCAATCATTACGACCCTCACATTAATATAAAGCATAACATAACGCAACAAAACGATAAACCTTTAGAGAAGAAGAAGTTATCTAAACAAGAAAGATTTGTTTATAGTAAATACTTAGAGCATAAGCCTGAGGAGTATAAAAGATTACAAGAAGTAACAAATATAAATATAAACAATTTAAGACAAATACGGAAACGGATAATAACAAAAGGTCACGAAATGCCATTCTTTGAAAATTAATATATAATAATTCTTTTTGTTACTTCTAATGTTATTCTAAATAATGATGCTTTGATTAGTATATTATATAATCCAATGAGCCATTAAGAGCCATTATTAGAAACGATTATTGTTTTTATGTCCGATTACATTAAAAATAGTATTCAATAGCTTATATTTGCTTATTTAGAATTTAAAAAGCTAAGAATTAAATGAGAGTGAACAGCTCTCAGATCTTAGTCATAACAAACAGATAATTTATTTATGTGTTTAACATATTTAAATTGTTTTAATCTCTAGCTAACCATTGTTTTTTGTTTTTTTTGATTAACTAAATACTATTAAGATTTAAATGTTTATAAATTTATGTGTTACTCGAGAGTAATAAAACTCAATGTCCGTTTTAATGTACCAAAAAAATGGTACATTGCAAATAGGAGTATACGCTTTGTATTGGTCTAATTCTGTATTTAATTTTTTTTTACCCCCAAAATGTACCAAATGTACCTGTTTTAAAACACATAGGCAAGAAAATTACTCTCCTGCGTGTGCGTGTGCGTGTACCTATATGTCTAAATAAAAATGGTACATTTTAATAAATATTATTATTATTATTAATATTATGATAGTACAAGCTCTATACTCTTATTTGCAATGTACCAAACTAATGGTACATTGGTGGTACATTAAGGTACATTGTACCATTTTTACCCTATATTAAATCTTACATTTAATACAAAGATTTATAAACTAGTACCTCATAAGTATATTTATGATTGAGAAAAGGGATTGAACACCCTTTTTTATGAAAGTCATAACAATCAGTAAAATGACAAATAAATATACTATAGAAAAGAATAAAGATTTTAAGGCTGGAGAGAACTCAAACCCTACTAATAAAGAGTTGTTTGATACTTTAATCTCTAAGACGGATTTAACTCCTCAAAGATTAAATGAATTAATCATAGATAAAAAAAAAGAAATGCAAGGATTGATTGGCACAGAAGGAGCTATTTATATAATTGCAAATCAATTACAAGTGAGATTATGTGATAATGAAGGGGGTATTGAACAATGAGTAAAGATTTAGAGAAACAAAGAGCCAAAGATTTATACATAAGCATATTAGATAAATACGGAAACGGAATTTATGGATATAAATTTAAAGATTTAGAGAAACAAAGAGCCAAAGATTTATACAAAAACATATTAGATAAATACGGAAACGGAATTTATGGATATAAATTAAGAGGGGAAGATAAACAATGAATGACTTCTTATTAGAAAAGGAAGCTGTTCTTATTGAGTCTTCTCTTTTAGATTACTTATATAGATTTGGTCTAATGCCAAAAAAACTAATAGTAACTATAAAAGAACATAATCATAATAAGTTTTTATTCATCTCTTTATTACTTGGAGCTATCAAGAATAAGAATAAAGAAATCTTTGAGGGTTACTTCTTTGAGCAATTTGAAAAGAAAAGAATCATTAAAACTAAATTTAATAAGAACCCTGTTAGAAAGTCAATAAAGAAACATTTCAGTTTATTATTAGCAGAGCCAGTTAAAACTACTGAGGATATGAATCATTTCTATAATTGTATGTTTATGCCTGTGGCTGAACTTATGGAGGCAAGAATATGAATAAAGATAATAAAACTAATTCTTCAAAGCCTGAGAATTTATTAGACTCTTGGATCAAAGAAAAGAAGAGAGTTAGAATTTATAATAATGTTGGTGGTAAGATAGAAGGAACTTTAAAAGCTATTGGGAGATATGATATGACTTTAGAGACTGGAGGACTTCAATTAATAGTAGTTCATAAAGCTAACATATTTTATATTGAGGGGTGCTTGTAAATGAATCCTATTATGATTTATGAGTTAGAGATTATTAAAATGACACTAACAGATTTATATTATATTCTAGATAGTGGTAGCAATTCAATTTCTAATTATATTGCTGATAAGTTTCAAAAGGGAGAAGATAGGAATTTGTTTCTAGAAGATTATAAAGTAATAGGGAAAGATATCCTATTCTTTGTTAGATGGAAGGAGTGTTGGTAAGAATGGATATTTTTGCAGATACCAAAGAAGAAGATAGAAAACAAATGGAGAGAACTCATTATAAAGTATCTTATGACCCAGAAGCATATAAATTTTTTAAAAGTAATGGTAATAAAGGAGAGTGGAGAGAAGAGTACGAACATTTAAGAGGATTACAATATAAACTTCATAATAAGACTTTAACAATTTATTCTTTTTATTATTATACTAAGAATAAAACTGATTATTATGGAGTTAATAAGATTGCTAAATTCCCAATATTTAATAAATATATTGTGGATTTATATGATCTATTTACTAATGAAATAAAGAGAGGGGAAGTTTATTATGAAGTAAAAACACTTAGAAAGAAATACTTATTAAATGAAAAACAATTCAAAGAGAACTTATTAATATTAATTAAAGAAACTAAAGTAGAAGCTAAACCTAATGTGGCAGACGTAGAGGAGTATTTCTTAACAAGTAATATTTTAGATGACTTATTGGAAGTTAAAGAGAAGTGGACTACTCAATATTGTTATTATGATAATAAACATATTTCTTTTGAGAATGGATATAAACTAATAACTAAAAAGTTTGATAACGATGAAGGGGTATGTTATAGGAGAGTAGAGGATATATTTTTGCAATGGTCTGGAGATCCTAAGATTCATAACATAACTTATACTAACAATGAAATCAAAGAGATTATTAAAACATATAATCAAACTCCTTTAGATGATAAGGAAGGAGAAGTATATAAGATATTACTATCTAGTGCTGTAACTAATTGGTTTAGTAAATTCTTAAAAGATAATAACTTGACTGAGATTAAACAAAATGCATTAATTGGTATTAGAGGTAATAGAAAATCATTTATAGGATTTAACACATTTGGATTATTCGGATTAACTAAGAGTTCTGATAAGTCATTGTTTAATAGATTATATAATGTTAATGCTTCTTTAAAGACTATCTATCCTATTTCATTACCTAGATATTATGATGAGATTCCTGGCTTTTCTGATGAAGCTAAGCAAAGAATGAAAGACAAAGCAAACGGCGACAGAGAGTTTTTCACAGTTAATAGATTGAATGGTATTGATTATTTTTTTGATGGTTCTATTGAGTGTTTAACTGCTAATAGTATAGAAGTTGAAGGAGATGATTACGATGATAAACAATTCACTTATGAGCCTAGATTATCAAGAGAGATTAGTACTGAGAAATCAATTGAAATTACTAATAAAGTAATAAGCACATTTGCGAATAGAGTAACAGATTCATCTATTAAGTTAGGGAGATATATTTACGATGAGTTATTAAAAATAGATCCTAATACTATTTTAAATGAGATTAAAATAGATATAACTAGAGAGAAAAAACAATTCAATGTTATTCAATTTGGTTCTAAAATCTTGGATAAATTGGGACTATTAACTAAATATAATTTAAATGAGGAGTTATTCTTAAATGCTAAACTATCGAATAATAGTAATGTAGAGAGTGATTTGGACAACTTTAGAAATTGTTTAAACCATTTAATTAGCAACTTTGAAAGAAGTTCTAATTATGAGTTCCCTTACTTAATTAAAATGTGGAAAAAATTATCTGAGAATCATTATGATGATTCTGTAGAAAGTAGAATATATAAAAGGGCTTATATAAGTTTAAATTCAATTGGTTTATATTTCAAATATGATAATAATAAAATCTCATTAGTTTTTGACAAAAGAGTACTTCCTAATCTTAAAGCTATATCTAAGAATGTATATAAGAGAGATTTCAAATATAATACACTAAAGAACCTTTCAGAGATATTACCTAATAGTATAACTAAACCTAGTAATTGTTTAATTGTTGATAGATTAGACGAGAAAAGTTTTAGAGTACAATCTAAAAGGCTTGGAGGTTATGCTGTAGATATACAAGAAATATTAGAAATTGAAGACATTATAACTAAGGAGGTTGTGATAAATGTTTAATTTAATGGAAACAAAGAGCGATGGTTTTTATATTGAAAGATATAAATATGTTTTAGATTTAGTTAATAATTCTAAAGGTCAAGAGATTAAGTTTAGATTAATGAATGTTAAAATGAATAAATGGCTTCCATTTGAGAAGTTTACTAAAAGCGATTTTGAATACTCTCAAGAAGTTCATAGAAGTATATTAAATAATGAGATAGTGTTTGATATTGATATAGAAGTTAAGAACGATAAAGGCGAATTTGATTTAAAGGCAAGTATTGAAGAAGCTAGGAAGAGAGCTTTAGGAGTTATAGATAAATTATGGAGTTATAATTTAACAAATTATTCTATTTATTACTCTGGCAATAAAGGTTTCCATATCCATTTATTAATTGGTAATTTAGATTTAACTAATGATAAGCTTATGAGATTAGCAGAGATAAAATCTTATGACAATGATAATTTCTTTAAGAATCTTAAATTAGCTATTTGCAAATTATGTGATATAGAGATAGGCTTTGATAAGGAATTATCAATAGATCAAGCTAAGTTTAACAAACATACTTTAATTAGAATGGAGGGAGCAATTAATAAAAAGAGTAATCATTGGAAGTCTTACATAAGTGATGAGGAACTGAAAAACTTTAAAGACTTTTCTTTATATGAAAATGATTCTTGTATTAATAGAGATTACTTTAAAACTAAGAATAATATTGGTAGAATCGATTCAGAATATATTTATAAATTATTAAATAAACAATTTGAAGCAAAAAAGAATAAACCGCATGTAGTTAATAGATATGGTAAGAGAAATTTTAAATGTAATATAGATAAATATTCTAAGGTCTTTAAACACTACTATATTAAATCTCAAATGCACTATGTCGGAAGAGCTTATATTTGTTTCTTATATCTAATGACAGAGGGCAATAAGGTGGAGTCTGAGAAGTTTTATAATAAATATTTATTTGATAAAACTCCTACTGGAAGACAAGAAGAGTTTAAATTTAATAAAAGATTTGTTGATACTTGGAAGCAATGCGAAGAAGCCGAGAAGGTTGGCTTTTACCATATATTAAATAATAAGTGTGGAATATCCAAAGAGGATTTTAAAACTAAATTGGAGGAGATATCAAATGACAGATAAAATAAAAGTTAAAAGGAAAAGAGGAGTTAGAGCCACTAAGTTTGATCCAGAATCAATTTACACTAGAAATAGAATAAGATATCATTATCAAGTACATAAAAAAATAATATCTGTAGAAGAGTTTAATATATTAATGGATAAAAATTTAGAAGACTTTCAGAACTCTAAGAAGAATAAGAGTTTGAACGAGTACACAAATAAAAACTAATTCTTTTTTATATAATATAATCCTATTGTGGTATGTGGTAACATAACAAAATAATACAACTTATATAATATGAATTTTATATTATATTTATATGGAAAACATATTATTAACACTAAGGAACGTGACTAAAGAACAACTTAAAATTCTTGCAGATAAAGAGAGTAGGAGCGTTAATAACTACATAAATGTAGTTTTAGAAGAGAAAGTAAAGGAGGGCTTTAATGATGAATAAGCCAGATAATAATTTTGAAGTAGGGCTTGGGTTTAAAGTTCATAACAAAAGATTCGATTCATTAAATGAAGAGTTAGATCATATTGGTAATTTAATGAAAGTAGCAAAAGAAGATATTAAAGTTACAGACGTTTATTTCATATTCTTAGAAAGTTTATATTTCAGATATGCAGGATATTTAGTTAATGAGGAAGAGATAGAGAAAAAGTTAAAATCTGTTGAAACATTATTAAATGATTCTAAATATAAGTCTGCTATAAAAGAAGCTGTTAGAATGGATAGAGGATTTACTAATAAAATCATAACTCATAACAATTCAATAATAAAGAAATTAAATTATATATTTAGAGATATGATTAAATCATTTATGGTTCACGAACTATTGCCTAAACCTCAAAAGGTTCAAATAAAAGCAAGTGAGAGAGAAGAAGACCCTAAAAAGAAACTAGAACTTCAAGCAGAAGAGTTCTTAGAGATGTAACAAATGGCAACAACTCATATTAAAACAAAAAACATATATGATAAAGAAGTTGATTTTACTATTGACTCTTATTTATTTAATATATTAAAAGAGATGAAGATTAGAGCAGATAATAAATTAGATAATGTAATTATCATTACTGGTAAAGTAGGGAGTGGTAAGTCTAATATAGGAGATGGTATTGCTGGAGTATGGCAACGATTATTCTTTAAGAAGGACTATACTTTAGATATGGTTCATTTCTCTGCTGATAGTGTTGTTAAAGCAACAGACAGAGAAGATAATATAAACGATGTTATTAAATATGATGAAGCTATTATTGGAGGAAGTGGTAGAGCTGTGATGAGTGCTGAAGGTCAAAGACTTAAAGAAGCATTGATAACTAAAAGAAGAAAAGGTCACTTATGGATATTTATAACAGATGAGATTAAAGAGCTTAATCAAAAGATAGTTACTAGATGTAATCTTTTAATAGATGTTAATTATTACAAAGATAAAAGACAAAAGAACTATTATAGAAAAGGTAAATATAAAATCTTCTCTCATAAGGAAGCTGTTAAGATATATGATTTGATGAAAGATAAATCTATTAGAACTATAGATGAGTATAGATACTCAGGCTTTAAACCTAATTATAGCTGTATGAACTATGCAGACATATTCTTTAGTGAAGATGAGTACGATAAAAAGAAAGTAATTGAGACTAAGCAATTAAGTCAGAAGGTAGGAGGAGATAAAGACCAAAGAAACAAACTAATAAGATATTTAAATAAGGAGTTGAAGGTATCTCAACAGACTATAGCGAACGAAATTGGGCTTACTAGACAAACTATAAACCAAATATGCAAGGAGGAGTTAGCATAATGAAGTTAAGATGTATGTCAAGTCAATATATCTATAATAGGGCGTACATAATAACTAACTAATTACTAATAAAATGGAAGTAAATAAGAGATTAAACAATAATAGATGTATTATCTGTAGTAATAAGAAGAATAAAAGCAAATCTAAGACTTGTGGAGAACATATATGTTTAAGATTATACTTTGAAGGAGTACATAAGGCAAGAACTCCATTAGATAAAACTCTTATTCTTTATTTAATTAATAATAATCAAAAATTCAAAGACAATTTATTAGAACAAAAGAAAGAAACTTTAATGATTTCAATTAGAAGATTGAAAAGAAAACATAATGAAACATATAACAATAATATAATTAAGATTCAGGAGTTAATAAATGGTGAGTGAAACATTATTAAATATTACTTTTATATTAATATTAATTATTTGGATAACATACAAGATGGCAAACATAAAAAGAGAAAGAAGTAAAGAAGGAGAGGACATTAGACAATGATAATAGCTGGAATGATATACTGGGGACAAGTAGCAGGTATTATTATATGTGAACTATTTTTATTAATAGAATCGTATTACTGGTTTTTAGGTAAAGAAGAATGAAGGTAGCAATATATATTAGAGTATCAACGAAGCAACAAGAAGCTCAAACACAAGACTTTCCTTTAACTGAGTATTGTGAGAGGAATAAATTAAAAGTCTTTAAGAAATATATTGATATTGGGGAAAGTGGTTCTAAGGATTCAAGACCTCAATTCAATTTAATGTTAGAGGATATGAGGAAGAATAAGTTTAAAGGAGTGGTAGTTTACAAGCTTGATAGAATTGGGAGGAGTACTCAACACCTATTAAAACTCTTTGAAGAATTTAATAAGAGAGGGATTGAGTTTATTTCTTTAACTCAGAATATAGATACCACAACTCCAGAAGGGAGAATGTTTCTAAAGATGTTGATGATTATGGCAGAGTATGAAAGAGAATTAATAGTTGATAGAGTTAACGCAGGATTAGATAGAGCAATTAAAAACAATATTAAATTAGGAAGACCTAAGAAAGAAATAGATTCTTCTAAAGTATTAGAATTGAAATCTAAAGGAATGAGTTTAAGAAACATTGCTAAAGAATTAAATATTAGTTTAGGATCTGTTCAAAGGTGTATCAAAACCACCCCCTAATTTTAAAATCTAAAAACGTGCCATACTACTCAAATTCTGTATTTTAATTTTTATTAATGATATGTATTAAAAACAAGTGTTTTTGATACAGCTATATTTTAATAAAATAACATTATACCACACACCACAAATAAAATATTAAGATTTTCCTTACTAAATTAGGAAAAATATACAAAATATGACATAACACTAAAACAAAACGTTACAAAATAGATTTTGTTATGACTTAACCCCTTACCAAATAAAAAACGTGGCTAATATTGGCTCTAAATGGCTCTTTATATTTTTACTTAAAATTATATAAATCGTATATGAGGAGTAGGAGCTCCATACTACCCATATATAGACTATCAGTATTTGAAAGGCAACAAGCAAAAGTCATAAGGAAATGTAAAACCTTTCAAATTAGAGACCAAAAGACAAAAGCCTCTAATATATAATGAGAATTATTTTATATAAATTGTATTAATAAAAAAATCTAAATGCAAACAAGATAGCAAACATAATAGCATAAATAATAATGTTACTAATTAAAACTAATATTGCAAAGCTCCCAATATCTACATTGATATAATCTTCACTTCCGT
>Ga0180433_10008225_pt1 | contig 13053 bp, 13 predicted proteins | sample SS_ome_8_FD_132980 | JGI IMG/M metagenome (GOLD analysis project Ga0180433, IMG submission 132980) | Hypersaline lake sediment archaeal communities from the Salton Sea, California, USA - SS_1_D_1 metaG | ecosystem: Environmental > Aquatic > Non-marine Saline and Alkaline > Hypersaline >... | reverse complement strand
TTGCCAGTAAAAGTAGACCCCACTGCACCACTGAGATTTATGGAAGCTTCCATGCGGTTGGTGGTGAAGACGCAGTCGACAGCTGTGCAACTCGAGGGTCCGGTCAGTGTACCATTAGTTCCGGGGGAAAAATTGATACCACCGCTTAACGCTGCAGATTCGTTTGCGAAGTTGTTGTGGTCAAAGACGCAACCGCGGAGCGTCAGATTATTGCCTCGATCGGCAGAGATGCCAATTACCCCACCGGTAGATTCGCCGTTGTGGAAATTGTTTCCAGCAATGATGGAATCCTGTAACGTTTGACTTGTGGCAGTGGCTCGACCAAACAGCAACCATCCAAGCGTATTACCTCTGAATTCGAGTTCTTTTATGACCATGTTCGCGGCGTTAAAATTGACTCGGGCTTGGGCAAGGCTGTGTATGGTGTTGTGTGCAAACAGCATGCGCTCCACCACTGTACACCCGATAATAACGGCAACGTTACCATTGCTCCGGTTCCAGATCTGGTTGTTTGTGAATGTAAAGTCCTGTAAGGGTTGTTCGCTACCCGTAATAATAATCTGGGGCGCATTTGTGGCGGAGGGTCCAAACTTGATCAGATTATTGGCGAAGATCGTGTTATCCATTACGTTTCCAAACGTAAGAGTTTGACCCCTGAATTCGTTACTTTCAATGACGGGGTAGAGTACGCGATTAATAGACACGTTTCCTGACACAATGCAGTTTGCAATCAGCAAGTGGGTTAAGTTCCGGTTTACAGCGCTGTTCGCCGAGGTGAGAGAGCCTTCAATCTCTACACCAGTTAAAACTAGGCGTTTCGGTAGCGCAGTCGAAGAAGAAATGTCGTGAGTCTCGATAAAATTGCCTTGGATCAATCCGTTATGCAATCGGCACATTTCGTACTGGTTGATGTCAACCAGACCTCGAATTCGAAAGTTTTCGATTCGAACCCGCGAGTTTGAGGAATTTGCGGTTACCGACATGCTTTGGTGAACATGTACGTTGTTGAGCAACCACTGACATACAGAAGTACTGGCGTTGTTACCAAGAAGTAAACTACCTAGGACCTCGATGTTGTCAATGGAAGTTTTCGGAGGAATAGCGCTATCCCCGGAGCCGATAATGGGCGCGATACTAAATACTGCATTTTCCCGAACGATTATATCACTGTATAGAACCGAGTGCTCCTGAGTAGGGACGTTGCTGGCAGCCGCTTGGCGACGCTCTTGGTATGTTCCGTTAATTGTGAGCCGTGTAACTCTTGCCACCGTTTTGGCCGCCTCGGTGAGGCGCTGAAAGGTAAATTGCACATCGCGGTCAATTCGCACACCTTCTAAGTCTGCATTCCCAAAAACAAAGACACTTCCCGTTGTACCACCCGTAATGTGCAAGTCGCGCACGACCCACTCTACTACCAACAAGTTCTGGGACGTGGTGGAAGCAAAGTCCGCCGCCTTTACATTGGTGAGCTCACAATCCTGAGGCGCGGGAGTCACGGTGCCAATTATACTTACGTTGGCGTTTAACAATCGGGTGGCGTTTGCGTGTAAATAGATACCAGCTGGCCCGCGCACGCTGTTAATGTACCCGGATAACTTTAGATCGGCTGGTGACTGCAGCAGCACGTTATGAATGCTTACTTCCCCTGCTTCAATGTCCAGGGCAAAGATAGGGGTTAACGGCGTAACGTTTGCCCAACCCCCCTCGAGTACCAACCTATCAACATCCAAGCACGACGCACTGTTGTGGCACACGATTGCAGTTCGAGAGGCTTGGTCGCCGCGCAAAATAACGTTACGGAGCACAGTTCGTGTGAGTGCACCAGTGGTGTCGGTGAGAAAGGTTTCCCCGGTGTCGTTTAGCAACACCGTCACGTTCTGCATGAACAAGGGTACCGTGGGGTCGACGAACCGCGTGGTAGCGCCGGTGCGATCCAGTTCGAGATCTTGCACGATGACGTTACTGGGTAGCACCCCTTGCACCTCGTTGTCGAACACCACTCGAGAACTGGGGAAGCTGCTGTTTCCAAACAGCACCAAGTTGCCACCTGCGAAAGTAATGGGTCCTTGTACCGTCCATTGTGCACCGGGGTCCACATACACCAAGAGGTCGGCGGAGGGCACACTTAAATTCACATCTGTAACGGTGCTATCCACCACGCGTAGAAATTTACAGCCGTTGTTTAGTGCGGCTTGCACTGTGGGGAAGGCACCAGTGGTTCCTATCGTCACTTCGGTAATCCCGGGACTTCGGTGAATTCCCCAAGTGTTGCTCACATACTGTAAAACTGCTCCGCAAAAGGCTGCAGGTGCGATTTCAACACAACCTGTAACTCCAACCTGTAAAGGTTGTTGTACACAGACGTCTAGACAGCCACCAGTCACACCCAGTGGACCGGTGTAGCACAATTCGACGCAACCGGTAGGACCAATTTGAAGCGGCGATTCCACACAAGGGGGACCACCGGGTTGGGTCTCAAAGTTGACTAACACTGACCCAGGCATAGCAGTGATTCCGATGCTCTGAGACCAGTACCGAATCGTGTCACCAGAGCACACTTCAAACGGGCCACTGCTGGGTGGTCCAGTTGGACCGGTAGCTGTCTCGACAAAAAAACAGCCCAATTCGTCTCCATCTATGTTATAAGCGTGGTTCACTACAAGATTACGCACGTAACCTTGACACGCATTTATTCGTCGGGCACCTATAGTTTTACAATCTTCAGGAATTCGAGAAGACATGTTCAAGAAATAGTTTTTTGATTTTACTTAAAAGAAATATATTTTTGTATAGCAGTTTCTTGATCAATTTCAATTATGTTGTTCAGACGAAAGACAATGGTTGTTGAATAAACTTTTTAAAAAGGCCTTACATCCGCAGACAATGTTTCTGAAGTTGGTCCAAGGAAGACTTATAGCGCGCCTTGGAGACCTGAGGGTTAGTGCTAATAGCAGAGAGTACAGCCCCGGTTTGCGCGGCCGAGAAACAGTCCGTAATGGCTTGGTTTCTTGATGTTGGTGCCGCGCCCGTGGTCCCAGGTTGGCCACCAGACCAAGTAGTATAAGGCATACCAGACTTAATGCGCCCACCTTTGTTATAAAAGAGTGCATTCATTCCTTGGGGACCATTCATGTGGTTGTTTAGATTTAAAGGCTCTTTATTAATTCAAGCTAATTAAAACAAACGCAGAATGGATCATAAAGAACTAAAGGCTGTGCTAAACCAACTGGATAACTATAACTACCGGTGCTCCATAGCCCAACAATCCATTGGTCCACAAGTTTGCAAGTTCCTGCGCAGCAGTGATGTGGCCTTTTCTCGTCAAACTACGGATCAAATGAAACAATGCATCGTAGACCAAGAAATACTGCTGACCCAAAATGTTCGCCGCATACACAAGTTCCAAAAGTTTGAGAATTAATATGGAAACCTCTAACCCCTAACAGTCTTATAAATGTGAGAATAATGGTGAGCAGATTTCAGGTGGCGGAATAAATCATTACGACAGTGGAAAGCAGCTTCACATGTAGTACAAATGCTGGGTCTGGGATCTGTGGCCACGTAGGCTTCCACGATCTGCCAGAGGTCAGGAAGTAAGAATTCTTGGACATCGAGTTCATATCTTAACCTTCGTTCGCGTCTACGCTCACTGGTACGACCTTTCTTGGGCATCTGCTGCTTTATCAATTCAAACTTTTTTGTGCCTTTATTAGAACATGGAGGCCTACGAACCAAAATTAAAGAATAAACCGGGCATTCCCGGGCAACACAATAAAGGTTTCGCATCTCTGAAAAAAAAATTCCACAATCAACATGTTGTGCAGACGATGTAAATGCGAAAAAAGAACCCGTGGCTACCCTGTATGTCTTGATCTTAAGTCCTTATTAACTGTACCATTACCTTTGCCGGCCCTACATTCCTTGGGAGCGCTCTGTCATGTTTTAGCGCCACTATACCGTCTCCCATCCTGGACTTCCCGGGAAGTTGCACTGGCGGCTCAATTGGAGGTCGATACAGAACTGGAACATGAATACTTGGTGGCTATCAAAGAATTTCAAGAGTATGCGGATACACCTAATCCTCATCCCTGCCTCTGGACTCTGCATTATTACGAAGATCTGGCTCTTCAACATTTACAAGAAGCGCGGGAAACTCTCCAACTTTTACCAGACTTGTGGGTGCGCAATGCGGTCAGAAATCTACTGATTACGTTATACACCAGGGAACGCCCCAAGTTACCACCCAAGTTACCAACTATCACTAGGATCTACAGTCATATGTGGAGGCTGTCAACCTTAAATCCTGCTACAAGCCCGACTCTACCTTTACAACTCCGAACCGTGCTACAAATTCCATTGCCTGACGAACTGCTAGAACATATGGCAGGATATGGTACTCTGATTACTCCATTGGGTCCACAACTTCCATGGACCAACCTCGAGTACCAAGTCTTGCGCCAACTCAGACAGGATGATCGCGTACATATCTTTGTTCTGGAGTATCTCAACTTTTTATTGTCTCATGGCAGCGCCACTTACCTAGAAAATGAAGCCATACGCGCCACCCAATGGGGTCAGCAAAAGCTGGTGTTTCAAAATGACTTGGCTTTACGGAATGGACTTCGACGGTACATGTTGAAGCTTGAACAAAGACGTTTAAGGCGTGCGTTAGAAGAATACCGAAAGAACAAGATGGAGATCAAAACATGGATCAGAGAGGGTAAATTTACTGTACCGGGGCATTTGGTAAGCAATGATAGGCCGCCATGGCCGCCCATCAGGAGGGAACGTATAATTAATTTATCCTACACGAATCAAATTGGAATCTGGAACAGCTGGAATTTTGCAGTGACTCTCCGGGACTCTTTTTTCCCCAGCAGGTTGCATCAACTTCCTTGTATTTGTCAATCTTGTGGAACTGTGTACTTTGATTAAATCCGATGTGGTTGAGTTTTGTGTTGCTACTTTTTTTATTTATCTCCTGCTTAAAGGAATGGATATCCACGGCATACCATTAAAGGAAATTAAGGTTTACCCAGGTGATATCATCCTTGGCCACTACATTAAGCACTTGAATCATGGCGTCATCAAAGTCCTGGAAGTCCACAAAGCTGGGCATGGGAGGGTCCGTTTTCGATGTATCACGAGAGATGGAATCATTAAACACTTTTCAAAATATTGGAACGATCAGGTCACTATTGTCATATGAATGATGAGACTTAAGAGATTTGTCAATCTTGTGGAACTGTGTACTTTAATTAAATCCGATAGTATCATCTTTTGTGTTGCTACTTGGAACGATCAGTCACATGACGATCACCACAATAGATGCCAGCTCCAAAACGCTGGCGAGGTTTTTGTTTTGTATGCTGCACGACCGTCTTTAAGTTTAATTTCGCGATGTCGTTGTCTGTACCTTCGGCGTCTTGCAGTATCTTTGTGCTTTGTGAAGTCCGAATAACTGGTGGCACCAAAGTGAATCCATCTACCCTTATAGTAAACCATAAACTTTTTTCCCTGACGAGTAGATCGTTTTAAGTCCAACGCCCCAAAACGAATTGCTTTTTGACGAAGTCTTTCCATAGTCTTAGTTTTATTGTTTAAAACAAAAATAAAGACACACAAACAGTAATTTATTCAGACGTAGGGACTAGAAACTGAAAAACTGAAGGAACTGGCGGAGCTGGAGGAGCTGGAGGAGCTGGCGGAGCTGGAGGAACTGGTGTATTCCTCAGACTTCATGCGTCGGCGACTCTCCCAGACTTTCTTCGGATCCAAGGACATTCCAGGGTAAAAGTCATCATCATAATGCACTGTGTGTTTTCTCTTCTTCCTCTTCTTGGCCGCGGCTTTGGCTTGCCTTTCCCGCTTCCTCTTCTCGGCCTTGACCTTCCTCTTTTCTTCCTTGGCCCTCTTCTTTTTTTCAGCTTCAGCTTGACGAACTCTCTTAAAAAGCACGCGTTCGTGCACTCCATCAGCCCAATCCTCCAAAATTTCACTCATGTGTTTAAACGTTCGAAGTTCCTTGCCTTCAAGGATATAAGAAATGGGACCAAGGCGCTCATAGGTCACCATTTTAGTTTCGTACGATGGTGGAATGTCATCCCGGTCACCGTAAAGTTCGATCACATCAACTTTAAGTTGGTAGAACCAAGGCTTCAGAGGGTCTTTAGGCGCCCAGGTCAAACTAGCCTCGTGATAATGAAAGCCCGCCTTGAGAATTTCGACGACGTACTTCCCGATACGCCGACAGATCGATTCATCAGGTTCCACCAAACCCAAGGCAAACACCGACTTCCTGCGTCCTAGAGCTTGAAGCAATGCCATACACACAGACCTGATGTATTTGTGGTTAGGATTGTTATCGTTGGCCCACACCAAGAGTTTCTTATGTGTCTCCATGTTATACACATATTTTTCAACATAGTCAGCCGCACTCTCAAACCCTGGAGCATCTCTCCATTGAGACTGGTTAAAGCCATAAGCTTTGTCAACCGTAAACTCCAGGGGCGCTGGGCGTAACCACGAAGGTACGGCATCTTTTATAACTTCATCCAAGCCACCATACAGCTTGGCAACTCCAGGTAACAAGGTAAACCAGTTACACAGTTGTTCGAGTGTGCCCAGCCAGTCGGAGTCATCAGCAGGCGATGGCAACTTGCTTTGAAGCACTTCAATGATTTTCGGGTAAAACAAACCACCATGATCAAAGAAAGACCTGAGAACGTCTTGATACGGACCACCCTTACACAACCTGTACAACTTCCAGGTGTCTTGCAGGGATATAAAAGGTAACAGCGCAGTGAGAGCACCACGATCAGCAATAAACAAGCGCGAGAGCATCGTACACAGAGAGAGACGCGTGGAGCGTTCCAAAAAAATGACGGACTTTCGGAGACCGAAACATGCCAAGGACTAAAACTCATATATTCGGGTATAATTTTATATGATTGGTTGAAGTTAACATATACATTTATACCCGGTAAAGTCATATGTCATAATCTGGATATATCAGGCACATTACCCAGCCACTTTTCTTTTTCGCACCATGTCTGTCAACGATCTCTTCTTTCAAGTTCTTCATAACCTGCTCACCAGTGGTGGTGAAGCACTATCCAAGGAGGCCCAGGAGCACAAAGGTCAACGGGGAGCCTTCCTGGTCGATTACAAGTCTGTGGCGGCAGCTCTAAGCGCAAAAAGAACTCCTACTCTCTGGCTAAGTGTGACAGAACTCAAACAACTCGATTATGTTGTGGATTGGGATATTATCCAAGAATACAACGTTGAAGAACAAATGGTTATCCAGATTACCATTGGTTTCCGCAACCAGAAGTCCTCAAACGACATGAATGCCATTTACAGGTCCTTCGCTGTTGAATGCAGCCGTGCAGCAGAGATGAAAGGGCAAGTTATCTATACAACCCTACGAGACTTTACGCGCCACCAAAACTACAGCATGTGTTCGATGCCTGGCTGCGTAGTGACCCAAGACCTGCTGAAGTGTTCCGGCTGCAAGTCTGTATATTACTGTTCTCGTAAGTGTCAGAAGAACAACTGGCGACAACACAAGACGATCTGCCAGTCACTCAGAGGTGCCCGCAGGGCTGGGCGTCGGGAAACAAACAACCACAAAGTTAATTAAATTTGGATTTATTATGATGTTTTTTTCTAGATTTTACTGATTAAAAGATCGAGGTATTGTTTTTAGAAGACGACATTCAGAGCAGCTCCAATTGCCGGGGGTGTGGGCATCACGGCATCGGTCCAACATCCAATGACTGTTGCCCCACCTGCACCTGTGATAGTAAAGCCGGTACCACCTGTACCTACAACACAGTTGGACACAGAGGCTGGGAAACCACCTAAAGCCATGCTGCCGGCAATCAAGCGACAATTAGAGACTAAAATTGGTTCAACTAATGAACCTGCTGCAAAAGTCAGACCCGTAGCAAACCGACAATTGTCAAAATGTGGTCGAGTACAAGAAATCGTCGCCGAGTTGAGTTCTGAGTCTCCAACAAACAGTTCCACACAATTAGCGTCGTCTACCACCGACGTCAGCCGAGTTCCAATAAAATAAGTTCCGCGTGAATTGGTTATAGTAACATCGCCGTACTGACCACCGTCGAACCGAGTACCTTGGGTGTCTGTGATTTGCACACTTCGAAAATTACAAGTATCAAAAAAGTTTGAATTAGACACTCCAAGAACAAGCAAGGGTGCAAAAGGACTGCCAGAGTTACAAATTTGATTAAACAACGCACCATTGTTGATTTCAAGACGAGTACACTGCATGTTGTCGATAAAATTGTCCCTCGATCCGTCGATTAGAACGGCGCCACACTGCAGGTTTTCAATTTGATTACTGGATGATTGAATCAGTACATTCCTAACCACAACAATATTGTTGTACTGCTGATCATTGCTAGTATTAATAGTAAGGTTTCCAAAATAATGGGTATTAGAAATCTTCAGAGTACCACCACCAGAAACCGTATCGACCATGACCTTAAAATTGTTCAAGATGTTGTTGGAACCGTTGACAGCATTATAGGTTCGAATATGACAATTATCCATGAGTGCACTGCCTTCAAAAACTAACGTCACACCTTCGGCATGCAAGTTATTCATTTGTCCTTGGATCAGCCAGTCCGAAATTACAGCTTGAGGTACTTCCACGTTCGTGACATTGGCTCCCTCTGTGGCTAAAGAAACCATAGGAGTACCAAAAGTACCTTCAAACACAAGACCACAGATCATGACGAGCTGATCACGTGTAAAAACTATCGTGTTGCTCGAGCCGCGACCTTCAATGGTACAACCATGAATTTCTAATTTAATGGCTGGAGCCCCAGGTTCCCCAAACAATGAAGGATCTGCTTGTTCTGCGGCAACAAAAGTAGAATGCCGGGCAAGTACTTTTCCGTAATCGCCTGTACCCGTGGTAATCAAAGAACCACTGGTATTATTAGTAACATGCAAGTCATGGAAGTACAATCGCGAATTGGTATCTAAAAGGTATTGACCCGGTGAAACTAGAGCACTTGAACCATTTGATGCAGACCCCATCAAGGTCAGCGATCGACCTTGAACATCCATCTGCCCATTGGCCATTGAGTACGTGATCCCAGGATCAACATAGATGATCGTGTCTGGACAAAGGTTCAAAGGAGCAGGTTCAGTAAATGTATCGACGACACGAATAAAGCAACACCCGGCATCGATGGCTGCTTGTACCGTTGGGTACTTGCCAGTGTCCGGACCTGCTGTGACTTCGGTGATGCCCGGTGATCGAGTAACAACCCAACGACCTTGGATTGGGCACCACTGTAGATGATCTGAACATCGTTCTCCATCTACAAGTCGAATACAGTTGTCGGACTCACCAGTACCTTCAAGGGGATACTCCGTACATACAATACCATCGGGAATCTCAAGACTACGAGCTCTTATAATACAAGCTTCAATTACCTGACGGCGGAGAATTTTACATTCGTCAAATAATGACATTGTGTTTGTTTTTAATTTTAAGTCCACAAAAAATAAGTATAGTGTTTTATTATTATCAGGGCAACCCAGCAGGCGAATTCAGAAGACAATTGTATCAGCCAGTCTCCATCTACCACCACAAGTCCCGCCATGCACATGAACATTAAGACAAAAGAGATTGCACGAAACGTTGCAGTATCGAGGTAGTAAAAGGTAGTTACAATCAGGATCCAGACACCAAACATTATAGCGGCAGCACCACATACTGGCTTCATTCCTCGGTCGCGTAAGAGTGGAGTTGATTCAGACGCACTTCTTTTGGCATAATACTGAGCACCAAGCCAACACAGCCCAGTCAAGAACATCAAGGCGAGCAAGAGAGGGGCTATAAAATCCATCTTCCAACTTGAAATATTAAGGTTTGTGCAGCAACAGAAGGGTTACAAAGTACTGAAGACCTAGCTAGAAGTACCATGCAACAATAAACAAGTTATTACCAAATCGTTAGATTCGATTTTTTTTGGATGTCACAATAAATCCATGAGCCATAAGCTCATTTGGTTCATACTTGACTATTATAGAATGTTACATGCAAATTTACCCCACAATCTGAGCGATAGTTCAATAAGACCAGTAATGAAATTTACGGAAATCGGACAGACCGTATTCATAAAGATAAAAATAGATAACCAAATGTTCAAAACGACCAACGTCCCAATTGAGTTACACCATTTTTTCCAAGGGCAACGGGGAATATGACCCAAAGATGTATACATATTAAAAAACGGAGAACGGATCATTAAATCATTTCGGTTTTTTCATGGTAGCTTCAATATCGTTAAAGTTATAAGGTCAATACATTCTATGTGACCAGTATCGCGCCATAGCTAGCAAAAATTTGGGGGGTTGAGTCACGAGCTGTTTCTGGGACGCCCCTAACCTACTGTTCCACGGGACAAATGCCTTATCATTTTACTTCAAACCCTACCCAAATTCAAGTTTCTTACGTACATGTACCCGGCGTACAATTTTCTGTTTTTAATTTTTTATACCCACTTATTAGGGTTATTACCTCAGAATCGAATTTTAGCCAAATTAAACGTGTATGGTTTTATAGAATTTTTTACATAATGTAACCGAGACCTAAGGTAATTCTAATCAATGTTGCCATTGTACCATTTAAAATTGAACATTGCTGTAAAGCTATTTAAGTTAAGGTTGATACTAAAAAGTCTGAGCTTAACAAAATGTACAAACCTTTCATAAATTACTTCTGTTGAGGTACTAATGCCCAAAGCTCGCGTACATCGTTTTATATTTTAAACCCACCTCCACCTAATTAACGATAACATCCTGATGAAGGTTCGTTAGCTATTCCAAAATCACATTTCACACAACACCTGTGGAAGGAATATTTAGAACAGCTTGAGCAAACTCTGGCAATCTCTGTAGCAATGCCGAAATCACACTTCACACAACACTTGTGGAAAGAATATTTGGAACATCCTGAGCAAACTCTGGCAATCTCGTTAGCAATACCAAAACCACACTTGATACAGCTAGGCATGTCTTTTTATTAAAATGAATGTTTTTTAAAAGTCATCATTGGCCATGGCCGCATCGTAGAGTGCATTTTGTTGTTCACGGAAACTACGTTGCTTATCAGTTTGAGCCTTGTACTGTTGTTCTTCAGTCATGGCCTCAAACTCTTCCATATCCTTCAGACGTTGAGACATCCGATCAGCTTGGAGCTGGCGGTCTTGCGCGAGCCTTGCTCGTTCAATTGAGGGTAGGACCCACGAAAAACTAGGCAGGCAGGCCACAGGTCGAGGGAGGATGATATCCGTGCCAGGGATCTGGTACATTGGCTCCGCAGTTCCCGGAGTTGGAAGCTTACGCAAATTATCAAACCAAGCCTCACTTTCGTCGCGCAGATCTTCCAGGAAAGCATTCTCTGGCTGGACCTCGGACATCCAGCGTGTAGGAATCCATACGTAACATTCATCGGAACGATCCGGAGTACCCACCTGGAGCATCACCCACTCGCGCCCCACAGTGGAATTAAACGATTCAAAAGAATCGTCAAACGGGAAGAGCCAGCGCAGAGCTTGCGACTTTATGCCAAACACCATCTCGAAACGACCAATGGGGATGGATGAGGAGTACTGCGCGCGCCTGCCGGTCACATGCACGTAACAGCCCTCCAGGAAGTTGGGGTTGGTCAGGCACTGATAAAAGCCATAGATGTGGCGGATGTACGGTAGGATTTCCGGTTCGAACTCGTCGTTCTCGAATCCAATCACCACGTCGAAGGCTGAGCGCAGCGGCAAGGATCGATTACCCAGGTTAAATGAGCGTTTTTCGTAAAAACCGAGGTACGCAGGCCCGTTCTTGGGAGCATACGACCGCCACATTTTTTCCAAGATCTCCAGGTCCTTAGGTTTGCCGCGCAAGGCAATTTCCGCAATCTTAGACTTGATAGTCGCTAGGGTCTTCTCGAACGGAACTTTCAGGTGCGGATACTGCTTCCCAATATTTCTCCACCGTCGCTCAAGAGCAAAGAGAGGATGATCATCCGTAACTTTGGGTAAAGGATACTTGGCATCAATGTCGGCCTTTAATTTCTTAAAGTCCGCCAGGTACAAGTCCTCAAAGTTGTAAGGCTTGGCGTCAAGGTACTTGTAGAAGCCGGTCTTGGGCAAGTTCTTCATTGGCCGGACACGTTGCCGCTTCTCCATGGCCAGGATGCGGCGGACAGCGGGAGATTGTTGTTCCGCTTTTAGCGACTTCATCTTGGCTTCGATAGCTTGGATACGAGATCGTTCATACTTCACAGAGTTCTCGACTTCTTGCGTGCGCTCCGAGATCTTTTGAACTTCCTTTTCTTCGATGCTACCATCCGGATTCAGTTTACGCTCAATAGTGTTGACCTGTTCCCGGTCCTTCTGCCGCGCGATTTGGGTTTGCGTCATAGAGTTGGTTAAGCTGCCACTTTGCCGCACCATGGCGTAAGGAGTAGACTTGCGACGCTTGGGGGCCATTTCTTTATTGTCTTGATCAATTTTATCGTCGATCTTCTGTTTGCGAGACTTTTTCCGCCTGTTTTTGTATTGGGTACTGTTTTTGTAGTTTTCACGTCTTGCAGTCAATCGATCGACTTCTTCTTGATCTCCTTTCTTTTTAGCCCTGTAGATTTTATCCCTGAGACGATCGAGTAATTTATCAGCCATGACTGCGCACTTTCAAAAGTGGAACAAAGATATATAATAAAGGTATATGAACCAATTTGGAAATTTCCAATGACGACGGTTTACGACGGTTATTTACGACGGTTACGACGGTTACGACGTCGTAAAACGTCGGATGTCAAAAATGAATTTTTTGCATATTGGATATTTCAACTTTTGACCAAACGACGGTCATTTTTGCATCCGACGTTTGACGACGTCGCAACCGTCGTAACCGTCGTAAAAAAAATATCGTAAACCGTCGTGTGGAAATGCTTTATATAATACAGGTATATCAACCAATTTTGGAAATTTCCAATGACGACGGTTTACGACG
>Ga0180433_10008224_pt1 | contig 13054 bp, 10 predicted proteins | sample SS_ome_8_FD_132980 | JGI IMG/M metagenome (GOLD analysis project Ga0180433, IMG submission 132980) | Hypersaline lake sediment archaeal communities from the Salton Sea, California, USA - SS_1_D_1 metaG | ecosystem: Environmental > Aquatic > Non-marine Saline and Alkaline > Hypersaline >... | reverse complement strand
CTATAACTTACATTAAAATTTGGATTGGTCTTGAATCCTTGATAAACTCTCATATTATAAATATCTGTTATTAATAAAGATGATGGATCTTGAGAACTCCATTTTAAATAACAATCACTTAAATCATTTGTTTCTACTCCAAATATAACATTAGATTGATAAAATCCATTTTCAGGAACTATTATATCTCCATTATTATATGTAAATCCTTGATTACTTTTCTCATTATTAAATACAATTTTACTATAACTATTGTCAATTAAATTCGTTGAACTATCTGAATAACTTATAAATTTGTTAGTCTGTATTATACCATGAACTACCATACTTATATCGTTTATCTCATTTTGCAAAACTTCTTCTGTAGAATTTAATAATGATAATGGAACAGCATCTTTCGGTTGCCAAACTGCTCCTTCTTCTATTCCTGTTATTTTATTCTTTGATATGATAACACTATAAGACATAATATAATATATTTAATTATTATATTATCTTTTAAATTATTTTAATCCGTCCAAATATTTCATATTTTCTTTCAAAGTTTCTCTATATTTATTTAATCCATTTAATTTTTCTATTATTTGATTTATTGATCCATCATTAGGATTTGCTTTCATTTTTGCTGCTAATAAATTTGCTGATTGAAGTGATTCAGAACTTATTCTATCTTCCATGGCTACTATCAAATCTTCCCAATGTTTCCTATATTTTACTAAATTCATTTGGTCTATCGTTTTTTGTGTTGTATCATTCAAAGCGTCTATATTGGATTGGATTCTTTTTACTGCTGGATCATCAGAATCATCTGATTCCTTTGAACTACTATCACTAGAACTACTATCACTTTCTCCAAATCCTAAAAATCCTTCTTTTGTTTTTCCCTTATTTACAAATGTTCTAATTATTAAAAATAACAATATTCCTATTAGTATATATCCTAAATAAGTGCTATAATCCTCTAATTTCATTATATACTAATCTATTATAAATTTTTTTATGTTTTCTACTGCTGTTTTACTTATTTTTCTTGATATTCCATTATCACTCATTATTTTCACATTATCTAATATATTTTCATCTTCTCCTAACTGTTTTATTAAATTTTTTATGTTTTTATATTCCTTCATTATTGTAATTGCCGTTTTACTACTTACTCCTGGAATATTTGATAACATTATCTCTCCTATATTTTCTCGTGTAATATTATTTTTCTTTGGTTGTTTTAATACTTCACAATAATTTTCTTCTTTTAAAATAGCCACGCCCATTTTTAATTTTTCATTATCGTAATAAGTTTCTCTCTTATTTTCCTTTTCCAATTTATCAGCAAAATTTATTATTAATTCACAGGTTTCATTTATATTTTTAGTTCTTATTACTGAAAACCCTTTAAAATAATTTAAAGTAATTAATGTGGAATATAAAGTTTTCTTATCTATTCTGCCTTTTTGTGGATTATATTTTTCTAAATCACCTTCTATTATGTAAATGATATTATGATTATGTAAATTGCATTGATTTAAACGAAATGATTGTTCTTTATATCTACCGTCTTTTATACTTGCAGCTAAATCGTAGAGAGATTTTCTCTCAAAAATCACCTTCTCTTTTTCCTCTTTATCTAATAAAATCATATCTCCTAATGGTAAGCTTTCTAATTTTATTTCATGGCTATGTTCTTTGAATAATAAATTCATATTTGTCAATACATCGCTCTCTCGACAATCTATTTTTATAAACATAATTAAATATATTACATTACTTATGTTTAATTAGTTATTTGATTTATATTTATTTTCTTCTTGTGTTTCTTTTTACATTTGACTTCTTTTTATGTTTTTTAGAATTTCCTTTTTTCTTTTTGGTATACATTTTGCGTTTGGTTTTTCTTCCTTTCTTTTTTTCTACTTTGTTTTTCTTTGAACCTTTCTTTTTCTTTCCTCCTTTAAAACCCTCTCGAGCTCCTAATTCATGTAAAGGACCATTAGTATCTTCTTGCTCATATAATTGCACTAACATACGATCAATTTGGTCGGCTACACCCTCAATATTTTGTTTTGTCACATTAATTACTTCCTGACTCTCTTGACCCAATTTTCTTTTTAATGCGATATAATCTTTCTCGATGTCAGGATAATTACAACCGCTCTTTGACCTTCTTCCTCTATCTTCTCCTAAAGCAGCATTAAGTATTTGTCTATAAGTAGCTTTATCCTCCGGTTTGTTTATCTGCTTCTGATTTTGGTTCAATAATCTTCTAATTTGAAGAGTAGTAGGACATGTTCCTGCTGTTGTTGCTGCTGCAGTAGTATCTGTTATTGTGTCTGGTAATACTCTTTGTCCTGCTGCTTCTCTATCTTCTGCTGCATCTGCTCTTGCATCATCTTCAGATGTTACTCGAGGATCAGGAATAACATTATCTGTTGTTTCAGTTCCCTTAGGATTAGTGAGAGGAAATCCTGTAGGTGCTGCTCCTGTAGTTACTTCTCCTTCTCCTTCTACTCTTTCTAGGTCTAGTGGTGTAGTAACATTTTTATTCGCTTTAATAGTATCATATGTTTCCTTACTTATACCATATACTTTATTTGCTGTAGTAAAAGGTACGGATACTATATTATACAAAATACCTGCACAAAATACAAAAGCTTGTTTTGGGTTAATTCCAAAAAAAAGCATTACTAATACTAAAATTATTATAAAAGCTATGATTCCTTCAGGACTAAAGAAAAGTTTGTTTACACCTTCTATTACTATATCAGCCGCATTTCCAACGACTTTCTTACCAACATTTCCAGCTGCATCAGCCACATTTCCTGCACCTCTTTCTACATCCTTTAAAACTTGATCGGCTCCTGCTGCTACCTGTGTATAAGCTTCATTAATAGGTTTACTAACAATATCTGATAGACCACCGTAAAACTCTGTTCTCTTATTAGCTGCTATTTCCATTTGTGATTTTACTTTTTCTTGCCTTTCTTTTTCTTGAATTTTCTCATATGCTAATTGTTTTCTTCCTTCTAAAAAAGCTGCAGGGTCTTTTGAACCAAATGCTTCTTGAAAATCAGTAAGTTGAGAATTAATTTTAATTATATCTTTTAATGTTTGTTTTTCAACTAATTCAGGTGTTCTTGTTCCCTTTAGAAAAGGTAGTTTTGGAGTAAATTGTAAAAATTCGATTAATGTGCTTGCACTACTTATTATATAATCTAGAGAATCAAGATCAGAATTATCTAGTAAAGGTTCTATAACTTCACTAATAGCTCCCTTTTTTTTCTTGTATTGTTCTAATCTTTGTTTCCACTCAGGTTTTTGAAACATTCTTATAGCTTCCTTTTTTTCCTTTGCTGCTGCAATCATAGTATGTAATCTTTGTATTAAAAATGCTCTTGCATAAACTGTCTTTTGAGCAACATTTTGCCCGTCAACATTTAACGGTTCGTAGGAAAATTCAACTCCTACTTCTACAACTTCTTTTTCATTTCCATTTTCATCTATCTCTTTTTTAATAGTAGAAAGTAAATGATAATTTGCTTGAGGAATTAATGTTTCACAATAATTTTGATTTGCTGAACCTACATATAGTTTGGCATATTGATCAAATTTAAAAGGCGAACCCGAATCTTGGGTTTGTGTCAATTCCCCTCCCTGATCAGAATATTCAGTCATAGATGAACCGATTGCATCAGATCCAGTTAATATTTTACTAAATTTATCTATAAATTCTGTACTTGTTTCACTTAATTCCGCTTTTGTTTTATCTCGTTTATCTAAAACTTTTTGTTCTTCTTGCCCATATCCCAACCACTGGAAATACCTTCTTCCTGCTTCATTGTAACCAGGAATATAATCTTCTGGTTTTACTCCCAAATTGTCTAATTCTTTTCCCAAATCTTGCAATTCATTTTCAAGCTTTTCCATTGTTTTTAAATCTTGGTCAAGCTTATTTAAAGTAGTAGTTAATTCTTGAAGTTGAGACAATCCTCCTGTTGTATCTGCATACTCTCTACCGATTCTAGTACAAGTATCTATAAAGGTTCCTTGACTATCGGTAGCTATCTCTTGAAGATGATCTATTTTAAAATTATCCGAAATAATTTGTACCTCTTTCGCAATATCCTCCTCAGTCAAGGTATAAGTTTTCATTTCTTTACTTGTTTCTATTTTAGTTTGTACTGTTCCATCCTCATTTAGTAATGGTTTACTATCTGCATCTGTTAGCGTAATCGTGCTAGTTTTTTTAACTTCCTTTTGCATTATTTTAGGAAATTTTCGTATTACTCTATAATTTGATGATGACACACCTATAGACATCATTGTATTGACGCTAACTTGAAAAGCTGGAAAATCAAAATTTTCAGCTTCAATGTTAGCTAATGCTAATGCTGTTCCACTAACAAACTTTTCAACTTGAGAAGATGTCATTTGATTTATATTTGCCAGAAGTAATTTTTTTTGTTCTGGTGTAGAGTCTTTCCAAGTTTGAATAGGCATATTAGATACTACTTGCATTAATGCCTTTTCTGATTGAGCCATTTGTTGAGCTAATTCTAATGTAGGTAGATTTGAACCTGTTAAAGCTAAAGGAAATTTATATTCCTGTCCATCAACAGTAAATGTTGATGCAACTTGTGATTGTTGAGTAAAATCTAATGCTTGTGATGTTGTTGTTGGATTAGATTGATCCTCCAATGGATCTACCGGCTCCAATTCCGGCATATCCCTATAGGGATCTTCTTCTTCTCCTTCTCCTTCTCCTTCTCCTTCTGATGGTGTTCCCTCTTTTTCCCCGTTAATTCCTCCTTTTGTTATTGGTTTAAATAAAACTTTATTCATAATTAACAACATATTAAAGGAAATTATATCAGCATCTTGACAATTATATAAAATAACGAATTGTCTATAATATTGTATAGCTTGTTCAAAATCAATATTTTCTAAATTTTCTTTTAAAAATTCTAATTTACTTCCTCCTTTAAGTGGTTCTTCTTCTACTATTTCAGCTTCAGGAAGATATTTATCAGAAATAAATTTATTTTTAGGTATTCCAAATATATTAGCTAACATTAAAAGTATAGTATTAGCTTTAATGTGTTCTTCAAAATTATATATTAATGTTTGTTTTAAAACAGATATGTAAGGAAACATTTTAAGTTGAAATTGTCCAAACATTTGTTTAGTAAGAGCATATTGATTAGATTGGGGATCTAATGAAGCCAATGCAGTTTTTTCCATTTCACTTGCTTTTTTAGTTATTTCACCAAGTTTTTTTAGATTTTCTATAACAAAATAAGAAGCTGCTAATCTTCTTGTATAATATTCTCCATTTTCTCCAAGATAATTTATTGTTAAATTGTTTAATGTTTCAAATATTATCAATAAAATATTAGATGCTAAAAGTTCTAATCCTGGTGTAACATTTTGAGGTTTAATCTGTAATATAGTGTTAATTAAATCAGCTTCTTCTGGGTTGTTTGATTTTATTTTTTGAATTAAATTTTTAATATCTAACTCATTGGCTGGGATATCCTGTTCCATTATAATATAGAATATGATTAAAATTCTAAATTATAAATTTATAGTAAAGGACCACCTGATCTTGGATTTCCAATAGTATAATTTTGTCTAAAGTTAAACAAAAAATTTGGTCTTTGAGCAGGTGCAGCAGGTTGAAAAGCTTGTGTTGATGATTTAGCAATCATAAATCCAGTTGCACTTGGGGCAGCGCCTCCTTTCTTAGGACCTCCGAAATATCTAGTTCTAACAGTTTCACCAGTGGTAGTTATTACATCCACTCCAGGCATTATTCCATTGGTTCCACTTGCTCCTCCAAATTGAACTTTTCTAGCGGTACCAGAACGACCTCTATGACTTTTATATCCATTTCTTTGTGGCATAATATATTATACAATAAGATAATAAATTATGAAATATGTTTAACCTTGAGGAGCAGATCCAGAACGAGATCCAGTAAACAAAAGAGACTTCTTACCAACACCACCAGAAGCAAGAGGGTTAACAGAAAGTAAGTTATTATTTTGTAAGAAAGCAAATTGTTGGGCGAATGGTAAATTATAAAGGGATGGAAGACCTCTTCCACCCTTAATTTGTTGATGTCTATAGACTGCAGTGTCACTTAGACCAACGCGGGGAGCTAAACCACCCATAATTCCATAAATGTTTGTGTTATTAGCAATGGAAGGAGTACTCCTTGCTCTTTTACTACCTTGCATATATCCAACTGGCATTATATAATCACTAAATATTTTTTTTTACTTTTTATATATTTTACAAATAAACCTAAATACTAAATTATATATTAATTAAAATGACCGAATTTAAAATTAGTCATGATGATGATATTATAAAATCTGAAGAAGGATTAATATTTAATCCATATAATCCTAATAATGCTGAGATTACATTGAACCAAGTTCAATCTATTCTTACCAAATATGGGATTCCTGGAAAAGTAAATAATTTAAAATTATATCAAAGAGCATTTGTTCATAAATCCTATACTAAAAGACCTCAACTTTATAATTTACAGGAAAATATAACTATTACCGAACAACCAATTGATTGTTTGCCATTACATACCAAATCAAATGAACGCTTGGAGTTTTTGGGAGATGGTGTATTGGAATGTATTACTAAATATTATCTTTATAGAAGATTTCCTAAAGAAAACGAAGGATTTATGACTGAGAAAAAAATTGCTCTGGTTAAAAACGAATCCATTGGTAAATTAGCTTTAGAAATGGGACTTCATAAATATTATATTATTTCGAAACATGCTGAAGAAAAAAAAACTAGAACAAATCTGAAAAAATTAGGATGTTTATTTGAATCTTTTCTTGGAGCTTTATTTTTAGATTTTAATAAGATTCAAATCAAAGATGAAGAAGGTTGGTTTCAAAATACATTTGTAACTGGACCCGGTTTTCAAATTGCACAAATATTTGTAGAAAATATTTTTGAAAAACATGTAGATTGGATGAAACTTATACAAGATGATGATAATTATAAAAACATATTACAAGTAAAAATTCAAAAGGAATTTAAAGATACACCTCATTATCTAGAAATAAGTCATGATGATGAAAATGGATATGAAATGGGAGTATATTTGTGTTTAGGACAAAAGATTCATGAAGTTGACCATAAAAATGCAATTGATTTTAAATCCATTGGCTCTTTTGAAAATATTCAAAAAATTATGGAAAATGATGAAAAAATATTTGTTTATTTGGGAAAAGGTATTCATAAAATTAAAAGGAAAGCGGAACAAATGGCTTGTGAGGAAACATTAAAAATGTTCGATTAATTGGTAAATATTTGTTTTTTTATGTGTTTAATTAATATAGATGTCCTCTAGTATTTTAGAAAAATTAAAAGTTAAACCAATTCCTAAAAAAATAGAACAAATTCAAGTTAAGATAGTTGACCCAAAAAAAGAGGAAGCTGTTGAAATAAAAACAAAAATTATTGATAAAACCAAAGATAAACTTATTAATCGTGATGATTTTATTAAAAAACTTAAAATATCTGTTTCAACCAAAGTTCCCGAAGTTATTCCCCCTGAAGTTATTCCTATTCCTAAAAAATCTAAAAAAATAGGAAAAAAGTTAAAATTAGTTTCAGATAAAGAAGATTTAACAACAGCTAAAGTGCGAAAAACTGCAAAACCAGCTCCTCAATTATTAGCTGATGATATTGATTTACAACAATTAATAGGTGATGCTAAAATTATTGATAGATTACCACCTAAAGAAAAGAAAATACTTTTAAGAGCTAATGCATATTACATGAATAACCGGGAATCATTTATTAATTTTATTAATGCATTGTATAAACCTTTTAAAGAAGAATTTCAAAAAGCATCTGAAAGTTTATCCTGTGATCGACCTCAAGATGCTCAATTTACATTATTAACACATCAAAAAATTGTCAGAGATTATTTAAATATTCATTCTCCATATAGAGGTTTACTTTTATATCATGGATTAGGTAGTGGAAAGACATGTAGTTCTATTGCTATTGCTGAAGGTTTAAAAACTGATAAACAAATTATAGTAATGACGCCTGCTTCTTTAAGAATGAACTATTTACAAGAATTAAAATCATGTGGAGATTTATTATATAAAATAAATCAATATTGGGAATTTATTCCTATATCAAAAGATTCCGATAAAGTTTTATTGGATACACTTTCTAATGTGCTTAGTTTATCTAAAGAATATATTAAAAAACATGGTGGTGCATGGTTAGTTAATGTAAAAAAAAAATCAAATTTTAATGAATTAAGCAGTGCTCAAAAAAAGAGTTTGGATTTGCAAATAAATGAAATGATTACACATAGATATAGATTTATTAATTATAATGGATTAAGAAAAAGTCATTTGAGAGATTTAACTCAAAATGGAAATATTAATCCATTTGATAATAAAGTAATCATTATTGACGAAGCTCATAATTTTGTAAGTAGAATTGTAAATAAAATGAGAGATCCTGAATCTTTATCCATGAAACTATATGAATATTTATTAGCTGCTGAAAATTGTAGAATTGTGTTTCTATCTGGAACGCCAATTATAAATTATCCTAATGAATTGGGTATTTTATTTAATATATTGAGAGGGTTTATTAAAACATGGAACATTCCATTAAATATTCGCACATCAAGAAAAATAAATAAAGATGAAATGATAACTATTTTTAAAGATTTACAAGTATTAGATTACTTAGATTATAAACCCGCATCGAAAATGTTAACTATTACCAAAAATCCATTTGGTTTTATAAATGTTAATAAAGATGGTATTTATAAAGGAGTATCCAATTTTAAAGTAGCAAAAAGAGGAGAAGTTAGTGATGCTGATTTTATTAAACTTGTAACCTCCATTTTAAATAAAAATGAAATAGATGTTATAGCATCCAGTATTAGAGTTGAAAATTTTAAAGCTTTACCGGATACTTTAGATTCCTTCAAAAATTATTTTATTAATCCTACTAATAATAATCTTACAAATGAAAACTTGTTTAAAAGACGAATATTAGGGTTGACTTCTCATTTTAGAAGTGCTACAGAAAAATTAATGCCTGAATTTAACAAAGATGTAGACTTACGAGTATTAAAAATTCCCATGAGTGATTATCAATTTGGAGTATATGAACAAGCTAGAATTGAAGAGAGAAAATTAGAAACTGCTAATAAAAGAAGAGCAAGAAAAGATGATGTATTTAATGATTCTGTTTCTACATATAGAATATTTTCAAGAGCTTTTTGTAATTTTGTTTTCCCTCCAGAAAATCCTAGACCTATGCCTCAAGACGATAAAAATATGAAAGATAATTTAGACCAAGAAATTGATGAAGATATATTAGATGCTATTCCTGTTGGAGATAAAATCCAAAACGCAGATGGACTATATGGAGCTGATGATATTGAATTATTGGAAAAAGCGGAAGAGGACCAACAAGATGAATCTTATCCAACAAGAATAAGGAAAGCATTAGAATTATTAGAACAAAATAAAAGTAAAGTTTTGTCTAAAACAGGGTTACTGACATATAGTCCTAAATTTTTAAATATGCTCGAAAATATACAAGATCCTGAGTTTATAGGATTACATTTAATATATAGTCAATTTAGAACTTTGGAAGGAATAGGTATATTAAAATTAATATTAGAAGCAAATGGCTTTGTTCAATTTAAAATTAAAAAAAATGAATCAGGTATTTGGGCACTAGATATACCTGAAAAAGGTAAACCTACTTTTGCTTTATATACTGGTACTGAAGAAGATGAAGAAAAGGAAATAATAAGAAATATTTATAATAGTGATTGGGAAAAAGTTCCTTCCTCCATAGTCAGTGAAATGACTCCTATATCAACTAATAATTTATATGGAGAAATCATTAAACTTCTAATGATTACCGCTTCTGGTGCTGAAGGTATTTCTCTCAAAAATACCAGATATGTTCATATTACTGAACCATATTGGCATCCTGTAAGAACAGAACAAGTTATTGGTAGAGCCAGGCGTATATGTAGTCATCAATCATTACCAGAAGAATTAAGAACAGTAAAAGTATTTTTATATTTAATGACATTTACAGAAAAACAGTTGGAAAATGAAGCATCTGTTCAATTGAAAATTCAGGATGTTAGTAAGCTTGATAAATCATTGCCTATTACTAGTGATGAAGCTTTGTATGAAATATCTAGTATAAAGGAAAAAATAAATAAAGAATTACTAAAGGCTGTAACAGAAGCATCAATGGATTGTGCATTATTTAATAAACCAGGAAGTAAAGATGCTATTAAATGTTTTACATTTGGTAAGACAAATCCAAGTAGTTTTTCATTTAAACCTTCAATAAATAATGAAGAATCAGATGAAATTGGAGATTTAAATAAAGAAAAAATTACATGGGTAGCTGAGGAGATTAAGATTCCTATTGATGGAGAGAAAAAAACATTTGCATTAAATAGATCTACTATGGAAGTATTTGATTTGGAATCTGTTGAACAAGCAAAGGAATTTGGAGGTGATCCAGTAAAAGTGGGAGATTTAATTAAAAAAGCAGATGGTAAGGTTAAATTTGTAAGAGTTTAATAAATAAATAATATTTTTTAATTACTTATTTATGTAGCTATCTTTAAATATATCTAGTATTTTTTTTGCAGTTATTATATCCGGGGTATTTCTCCTTTTATATTCTTCTATATTGTTTTCTCTTTTTCTTCTCCTTTGTGCTTTTAAATTTATTTTTTCCTTTTCATTTTCTTCTAAATCAATTGTTTCAATACTTCCGTAACTTGAAATACTATAGCTTCTACTATCTTTATTATCAAAACTAACTGCTCTTTCTTTGCTATTTTTTCTGGACATATTATTATATTAGACTTTATATTCAAGTAGTTTATTTAAACTTTCTTCAATTTCTTTAAATAATAATAACATTTGTGTTTTTTTACTTAATAATAAATTATACTCTTTTTTAAAATCTATTTCTTCTTTTACTTCATTTTCAATTTGTTTTTTTTTTAATTTATCAAAAATATTAATAGTGTCATCTTTAAATGTAACTTTTCTCTCTTCTTTTCTCTCTTCTTTTCTCTCTTCTTTTCTCTCTACTTTTCTCTCTTCTTTTCTCTCTTCTTTTCTCTCTTGTGTTAAATTTTGATCCTCATTTTTTTTTATATTTTGATCATTATTAATCCATTGTTTTGCTTCCTCAGATATTTGTGGAATTTCTAATTCTCTTTCTCTCGATCTCATTCTTTCTGCAATTAATCTATCCATATCATTACCTATAGGGGCATCATCATTGTCATTGATTTTATCATTAAAATTAATTTCTTCTGGTTTATTTGGATTCAACATTGAATCTAAATTTCTTTTTTGGTCATTATATTGTTCATTTAATATGGATTTTCTCTCTCCTTGTAGGTCCTCTGCTTTATAAATCATTTGAATTTTTTTATCTATTCCTTTTTTTTCTTTATTTATCATATCTATACTCATTTCAATTGCTATTTTATTTTTTTCAAGTAGTTGGTTATTTTTATATTGTGTTTCCACTAATCCTAAAATATCTTCAAATTTCTTTTGAACAAATGGAAATTTATCATTTGCTAATCCTTCAAAATTATTATTATCTTGTAATAAGCTCCATATTAATCCTTTATTCTGTTGTCCTAAAAAACTCATATATTTAAAATAAAGTTTTTATTTTAAATATTCTTTTTTATTGTATATTAAAATATTTTTTTCTTAATTCAAATACTTCTTTATCGTCTATTTTATTTTTTAAAAAATAGGTTGGTGATTTATCTTTAAGCATTTCAACTATAAAATATAAACAATACATACCGCATTCTGATTCTGTTTCTTGATGTTCTATTTCATTTTCATAATAATGAAAATCTATTCCTAATTGTTTTCCTTGTGATATTATAGTATCAACAAATTTATTAACTTCCTTAGGTGGTTCATTTCCATTACTGTCAAAATAAATTATAAATTTTTTTTTAATATTAATAAACATAGAAATCCAATGTTCGCCTGATTTAAAATGAGGATGTGTGTTAAAAATTACACCTATCTTATTTTTATTTTTTTTTATTTCTTCACTTAAATTAAATTTACATAATTCTTCCCATACACATTCTCCATATAATTTATGATTGTCATAGTCTATTGGAGATGGTCCTAAAAATACAAAACATTTATAATATTTCTCATATTGTTTCATTACTGATTCAATATCTACACTACTTAACCATTCATCAGGCTTCGTTTTCCATTCTTTTGGTGCTTTTGGTGCAAAAGTATAATTTAATAATTCAGAATCAACATTTCCTTCCATAAATTTACTTCTTAACCAACAAGATTCTTTATCACAAATACTTGACATATTTTCTTTTAATGATGACCATATTTCCTTTGGATCATTGGATTTTATTCTATCTCTTGGATGCCTTGTATTCCAATATTTTTTCATTTTGTGAAGGGCATTATCCGTATAGCAAGAAAATCCATTTTTATTTGGGTTTGGACTACAATTCACTTTTTTAAAATTTTCATCTTTATTTTTATATGTTTTTTTATGTTTTTTGTGACTCCTTTGTCTTCTTGTATTCTTCATATTTATTATTGATATTATTCTTTTTTGGAATACCCTTTGTTTTCAATTCTTTTGATTTTAAATTAAATTTTTGTTTTTCTGGTAATATTACATTTGGTTTTTTTTCTTTTTTTTTTATATAAGTATCTAAAGTAATACTTCGCGTTTCTTTTTCTTTGAGAATCAAATGGTCACAATTATTATAACCTACTTCTTCTATACCATCTAATATATTTTCCTCCTTTTCTTCTTCACCTTCACTATAATTTTCTTGAATAAAATCTTTTTTATCCTCAAATTTTAAATAATTACAACATGATTTTACATATCCATTAAATACATTTTTCAATTGTATATCTTCTATTTCGTTCCTAAATAATTTTTTTGTTAAATCTAATATTCTTTTTTTATAGAATTT
>Ga0180433_10008223_pt1 | contig 13056 bp, 15 predicted proteins | sample SS_ome_8_FD_132980 | JGI IMG/M metagenome (GOLD analysis project Ga0180433, IMG submission 132980) | Hypersaline lake sediment archaeal communities from the Salton Sea, California, USA - SS_1_D_1 metaG | ecosystem: Environmental > Aquatic > Non-marine Saline and Alkaline > Hypersaline >... | reverse complement strand
TGGCAAAATCAGTCGCCCGCATATTTTTTAGAAACGCCATCAACCAGGGATTACCGGTGCTGATTTGCGATACAGATAAAATTGACGCTGGTGATAAAATAGAGTTGAATTTGACCACAGGTGTAATTACCGACCTGACCAACGGCAACAGGCTCACCTTCGGTAAAATACCAAAAGTGATGCTGGGCATACTAAGCGAAGGCGGGCTGGTTCCTTATATAGCCAAACACGGCGACTTTGAGCTCTGAATTTCATAAAGGCGGAATATTCTATGCCTCATAAGTTGACTCTTATACCCGGCGACGGCATCGGCCCTGAGATTATAGAGGCGACTAAAAGAGTATTAGAAGCCACCGGCATTAAATTCGACTGGGATATCGTAATAGTCGGCCAGGGAGCTCAGGATAAATTCGGTACACCTTTGCCTGACTACGTCCTGGAATCCATAAAGAAGAACAAGGTAGCCCTCAAGGGACCGGTAACCACACCTATAGGCACCGGCTTTAGAAGCGTAAACGTGGCTCTAAGGCAAAACCTGGACCTTTATGCCTGCCTCCGTCCGTGTAAGACCTACCCAGGCGTGACCACACCCTTTGAAAACGTGGACATAGTGATTGTTAGGGAGAACACCGAGGACCTCTACAGCGGAATAGAATTTGCTAAGGGAACCAGAGAGAGCGACAGGCTGGCGAAACTCATACTCGAGGCTACACAAAGAGAGATGAAGAAGGATTCCGGATTCAGCATAAAAGTGATATCCGAAACAGCTTCCAGGCGTATAGTTAAGTTCGCCTTCGAATATGCAAGCGCTAAAAAGAGAAAAAAAGTAAGCGCTACTCATAAGGCTAATATATTGAAATTCTCCGACGGCCTGTTCCTGACTGCCGCTAGAGAAGTAGCCAGGGAATACCCGGACATAGAGTTCGAAGATGTAGTTATCGACGCACTTTGCATGCGCCTTGCCAGAAACCCCCAGCAATACGATGTCATCGTCTTGCCCAATCTCTACGGAGATATCGTCTCCGACCTTTGTGCCGGGCTGGTTGGCGGGCTCGGTGTTGCACCAGGAGCTAATATAGGCGATAATATAGCGATCTTCGAGCCTACGCACGGCAGTGCACCCAAATATGCCGGCCAGAACAAGGTTAACCCTGTAGCTATGATACTATCCGCAACCATGATGCTGCGCCATCTCGGTGAAACCGAAACAGCAGACAAGCTGGAAAAAGCTATAGCCGATGTCATCGCCGAGGGCAAAAGCGTTACCTACGACCTGAAGTTAGACCGCAATCAACCTGCAGCAACTACTTCACAGGTGGCTGATGCAGTGATTAAAAAACTCAAAAATCAAGGAGGCTAAAATGCGTAGCAAAGTTAGCGTCATCGGTGCAGGGAATGTAGGAGCTACCTTAGCCCAGCGTATCGCCGAAAAAGGATACGCCGACGTAGTGCTGGTAGACATCGTCGATGGCTTGCCTCAGGGCAAGGGATTGGACATGCTCCAGACAGGCCCAATCACCGGCTCAGACGCCAGAGTCATCGGCACTAATTCCTACGAAGAAACTGCTAAATCTGATATCGTGGCTATCACCTCAGGAGTACCGAGAAAGCCGGGCATGAGCCGTGATGACCTGGTATTGACCAATATGAATATAGTCCAATCGGTCACCGAGCAGGTGGTGAAATATTCGCCTAACTGCATCATCATCATGGTTGCCAATCCCTTAGACGCCATGACACAGCTGGTGCTTCACATCAGCAAATTTCCTCGGAACCGCGTTTTCGGCCAGTCAGGCATTTTAGATACCTCCAGGTTTAGAACTTTCATCGCCCAGGAACTCAATGTCTCAGTCGAAGATGTTCATGCCTGCCTCTTGGGCGGTCACGGAGATACCATGGTGGCCATACCAAGGCTAACCACCGTGGGCAGCATTCCTATAACCGAGCTTCTGCCTCAGGAAACCGTGAACAAGATTGTTGAGCGGACAGTCAAAGGTGGTGGCGAAATAGTTGCCCTGCTGAAGACAGGAAGCGCCTTTTACGCCCCGGCTGCGGCTACCGCTCAAATGGTCGACTCTATATTACTGGACAAGAAAAGAATCCTGCCCTGCGCAGTCCGCCTTGATGGTGAATATGGGATAAAAGGCGCAGTGGTCGGTGTTCCGGCAAAGGTAGGCAAAGACGGCATCGAGCAGGTAATCGAGCTGAAGCTAACTGCAGAGGAGAGCGCCGCACTCAAGAAATCAGCCGAGGCTGTGCGAGAGCTTAACAAAATAATGAAATTGGAGTAATCAGCCAATGCGGGACATCGATTGTAAACAGATAACCGAAACCATATCCAACCTGTTCCAGGAAGCCTGCCTCTATCTCCCGGCGAATGTGCTCACAGCAATCAAGCAGGCGAGAGAGAAAGAAGAGTCACCCGTGGCCAAGGATGTGTTATCCCAAATAATTGAGAATACCGAAATCTCAGTCAAAGAGAAAATACCACTATGTCAGGACACGGGCGCCGCGGTGGTCCTACTGGAAATGGGGCAGGAAGTTCACATAAACGGCGGCGACCTTTACACCTGTGTGAATGAGGGTGTCAGCCAGGGATACGATAAAGGCTATCTGCGCAAATCCATGGTGAATCAGCCATTCTCAGCACGGGTGAACACCAAAGACAATACACCGGCAATAATCCACACCGATATCGTTCCCGGAGATAAACTCAAAATCAGCGTAATACCCAAAGGAGGCGGCTCGGAAAACTGCTCCCGACTGACGGTCATGCCCCCTGCCAAAGGGAGGCAGGGAATTATAGATTTTGTGGTAAATCTGGTTAATGAATCCGGCAGCAATCCATGTCCACCGATCATTATCGGACTCGGCATAGGCGGAACAACGGACAAAACCATGGCAATGGCAAAAAAAGCACTGCTGCGCAAAGTCGGCGAACCCAATCCAGACCCGGAAGTTGCCGAGCTGGAGAAGGAAATTCTGCAACGTGTAAATAACCTGGGCATCGGGCCTATGGGCTACGGCGGCAGTACAACCGCTTTAGCCGTTCACGCCGAAGTCTTCCCGGCACACATCGCCAGCATGCCGGTCGCCGTTAACATTCAATGCTGGTGCGCCCGGCATAAGGAGGCGACATTGTGACAAGCCAGAAACACGATATTATAGTTCTAGGCTCGGGGATTGCCGGACTGCGTGCTGCCATAGAAGCCGCTCGCAATCCAGACCTAGATGTTGCCATCGTCTCCAAAGTCCAGTTGATGCGTTCTCACTCAGTCTGCGCCGAAGGTGGTAGTGCGGCAGTCATGCAGCCTGATGAGGGAGACAGCTTCGAATTACACTCCTGGGATACAGTCAGAGGCGCCGATTTCCTCTGCGACCAGGACGTGGTGAAGCGCTTCGTACAAGAAGCTCCTGAGGAAATACTGCTACTAGAGCACTGGGGCATACCCTGGTCACGGCGCTCCGATGGACGCATCTCCCAGCGACCGTTCGGCGGTCATAGCTATGACCGGGCAGTTTTTGCAGCCGATAAGACCGGCTTCGCCGAAATGCAGGCTCTCTACGATACTTTACAGAAATACGACAATGTAAGCAGATACGATGAATGTTACATCAGCTCCATACTGACAAACGACAATACATTCTGCGGTGTAACCGCCTGGAACCTTACCAGCGGTGAGTTCTTCCTGATTCAAGGCAAAGCCCTGATTATCGCTACCGGCGGTGCTTGCCGCATGTTCGGTTTTACCACCTATTCTCTTACCGCCACCGGCGATGGCTTAGCCATGGCTTACCGGGCGGGATTGCCCATCAAGGACCTGGAGTTCGTCCAGTTTCATCCTACCGGACTGGTGCCATCCGGCATACTTATTACAGAGGCGGCACGAGGTGAAGGCGGCTACCTGCTCAATAACAAAGATGAAAGATTTATGGAACAATACGCTCCATCCAAAATGGAGGTTGCGCCTCGAGACATTGTCTCCCGCTCGGAGATGACCGAAATCGAGGAGGGCAGAGGCTTCCCTGAACCCGATGGACTCGACTATGTTCATATCGACCTGCGTCATCTCGGTGCCGCAAAGATAAACGAACGGCTGCCGATGATTCGAGAGGTCGCCATGAAATTCAACTTCATCGACCCCATCTATAAGCCGATACCAATTCGCCCCGCCGCTCACTATTTCATGGGCGGCGTCCACACTGATATTAACGGTGTCACACCAATAGCAGGAATCTGGGCTGCCGGTGAGGCCGCCTGCGAATCGCTACACGGCGCCAACCGTCTCGGCTCCAACTCAACCACAGAATGCCTTGTCTGGGGGAAGATAACCGGCGACGAAGCCGCCAGGTATGCCTCTAAACAGAAATCTCTCCCTTCTACACCAAAAGCTGCAACACTAAAAGACGAGGAAGCTAGACTTTTCAACAGGTTTAGCACCAAAGGCAAAGAAAGCGCCTATGCTCTACGCAGGGAATTGCAGCGAACAATGGATAGCAATGTAGGTGTTTTCCGTACCGGCCCGGACCTCAAAGCAGCACTCGATAAGATACAAGAAATAAAGGGGCAACTGCCGGGCGTAAAGGTCAAAGACCGCGGTCGCATATATAATACCGACCTGCTCAGCGCCTTAGAGGTCGATAACCTGCTTGACCTGGCTGAAATCATCGTCGCCGGCGCTTTAGCCCGAACCGAATCCCGAGGGGCTCATTCCCGACGAGATTTCCCCAAGCGCGATGACGTCAACTGGCTCAAACACACCCTGGCTCACTATACACCAAAAGGGCCTCGGCTCGACTACATATCGGTAAACATCACCATGTGGCAGCCGGTAGAAAGAAAATATTAGGGAGCGAACTATGAGACAAGTACAGCCACGACGCAACTATCTGGGAATCGGCGGTTGGGTATGGGCAGGCAATTACAAATTAGAACGTTACCTGTACATACTGCACCGGGTAACCGGCCTCGGAATCTTGCTATTCCTGCTGGCACATCTGACCATGACAACCATTTTCCGTATCCAAGGCCAGGATATATGGGAAGCTACCATGAGCATCCTTCATAATCCTTGGTTTAAAATCGGCGAATATCTGGTAGTTGTCGCCTTAATTTATCATTCTTTAAACGGCCTGCGTCTAATCATACAAGAACTCGGTTTTCTACTGGGGAAGCCGACCCCACCGATTTACCCATATCAAGACTCACTGCGTAAAAAGCGTCCCTGGACAATGGCCATGATAGGCATAATTTTAGTTTTGTGCCTGGTGTTCTTTTACGATTTCATCGCAGGAGGCTGGTAATGCGCAATACCTATCTTTGGTTTATACAGCTGGTTACCGGTATCCTGATAGCAGTGCTAGCAGGCATACATACGGTATGGATGCACCTCGACGCTATACTCGGCTTCTTCGGGGTAGATGTAGGTGAAGTGACTGCATGGCAATCGATGATAGAACGGTCTCGAGAAACCATGTGGGCTAGCCTATACATAGCCTTGCTGGTCGTCGTGTTGTACCACGCCCTAAACGGACTGCGCAACATCATACTGGAGTTGACACCTTCAGCCAGAATCGGGCGCATCGTTACCTGGACCATTGCAGCTTTCGGCATCATCGTTTTCATCTGGTCTGTTTATGTGCCAATCTCACTGCTAACCAAGTAGGAGGCATAATGAGTAAAGATAAAAACGAACAGATAACGTTCAGAGTCCAGAGATATAATCCTGAAAACGGCAGCAAGCCTCATTTCCAGGAATTCATGGTGCCGTCCAGCCGTGGCACGACAGTGCTCGACGGGCTTATATACATAAAGGAGAATCTGGATAGCACCCTGGCCTTCCGTACCTCATGCCGAATGGCGATTTGCGGCTCCTGCGGCATGCTCATCAATAACTATCCGCATCTAGCCTGCCACACACAAATAGAGGAGTTCCACTCCAGCAAATTAACCATCAAACCACTGCCAAACCTGCCAATCATTAAAGACCTGGTAGTTGACCTAGCTCCATTCTTAGAAACTCACAAGTCAATGAAGCCATACATCTTGCGCCATGATGGCAAGGAAATGGAAAACCCTACTGCTGAATTCACCCAGTCCCCCCAGGCACTAGAGGCTTTCCTGCAATTTACCTACTGCATAAAGTGCGGCATATGTGTATCCGCCTGTCCCACTTCAGCTAGCGACGAGCTTTTCACCGGCCCACAAGCCCTGGCTCAATGCTATCGTTACTGCGCCGACAACCGCGATGAAGGCGAGATGGAAAGATTTCTCGTGGTGGACACCGACCACGGCGTATGGCATTGTCACCTCGCCGGGGCCTGCTCGGAAGCCTGTCCCAAAGGGCTAGACCCGGCCCTAGCTATTCAACTGCTCAAGAGACGCCTGGTATCCCGAGCCTTAGGAATCGGCAAAAAAGAGCCGGATGCTCAGACAGTGCCACCGCCAACCCAGACCAAGCCCAAAGTCCCCTTCCCTGAATTTACTGTGAAAGGAAGCAAATAAGCGATTCCGGAGGCATAGCCATGAAAACTCTAAATATTAAGTCCCCACTCGACGAGGAGACTATAAAGAAGCTAAAGGCCGGCGACCAGGTCCTCATTACCGGCATCATTTACACGGCCCGAGATGCTGCCCACAAACGACTCGTTGAAGCTCTGGATAAAGGTGAAAAGCTGCCTTTTGACCTCACAAGTCAGACCGTCTACTACATGGGCCCATCTCCAGCCAAGCCGGGACAGGTCATCGGCTCAGCCGGACCGACAACCAGCGGTAGGATGGACAGCTATGCCCCTCGTCTCATGGCTGCCGGCCTTAAAGGAATGATTGGCAAAGGCAACCGTTCACAGGCAGTCAAAGACGCCATACAGAAATACAAAGCGATATATTTCGCTGCCATAGGCGGTGCCGGAGCACTTATATCCAGAAGCATCAAGAAAGCAGAGGTAATAGCTTACGAAGATTTAGGTGCCGAAGCAATACGCCGTCTGGAGGTGGAAAACTTCCCCGCCACGGTCATTAACGATATCCATGGCGGCGACCTGTACGAACAGGGCAAAGCCAAGTATCAAGTCAAGGCATAACTTTCAAGCTAACTGCCCTTGAGCCCAAGAGAAATAACTCTGAGCAGCCCGGCTACGCTCTTAGCATCACTGATTTCGCCGGAAGCAATTAGTTCAGGTATCCGGGATAAAGGTACCCGCACCACCTCTATGTCTTCGGTGTCTTCGGCTTCAAGCTGGCTGGGCATAAGGTATGTAGCCAGATACAGGTGCAAATATTCAGTGCAATAGCCGGGAGCCGCATAAAAACCGCCAAGCTTATCTATCTTATTTGGCCAATAACCTATCTCTTCCTGTAACTCCCGGCGGACACAATTGATGGGCTGTTCACCAGGGTCAATGCCACCTGCCGGAATCTCCAGTAGCTTTTTGCCTACAGCTTTGCGATACTGGCGCACCAGGATAGCCCTGTCTTTGGAATCCAGAACCACCACCGCCACACAGTCGCTATGCTCAACAATCTCCCTGGTGGCAGTCTTGCCGTTAGGTTTCCGCACCGTATCAACCCTCAGCTTCACCGCCCGACCGTCATAAACCTGCTCGCTGGATATAGTCTTTTCCATCAGTGATTCCCTCCCCCTCGATACGAGGCAACATGCCTGAGCATATGCACGCCTTTTAATCTTCGGTCATTTAAACTTGTTCAGTATTTTTAACTATGCATAAACACTTAATGTGTTGCAGGGGACCCTTTCCCGGGTTCAAACTGGTAGATAAGAGCCACCTCATCACAATCCGGAAACTTGGGACAGCGATAGCACTCCGACCATACCTTTCGCGGCAATTCCATCTTATCTACCTGGCGAAAATTATATTTTTCGAAGAAAGCCGGCTTGTAGCTAAGGCAAAAGATTGTAGGGATTCCCAGCTCTCTGGCTTCGTGGATACAGGCATCAACAAGCAATGAGCCCAAGCCTTGAGTCTGCTTTTCTCCGCTCACTGCCAAAGACTTAATCTCAGCCAAATCAGCCCAGCTGATATGAAGTGCAACGCAACCGATAACTTGATTATTACTATCCCTGACGACAAAATAATCCCGCAGGTTCTCATATATCTCGCTTAATGCCCGGGGCAGCATCTCGCCCTTATCGGCAAAGTAATTGACCAGCTCATGTATACGCTGGGCATCATGTATTTTGGCCTTTTCTACTTTCATGATATCTTCCTTCCAAGTCTAGATCCCACATAACTATAAAAATAAGCCTTAGGACGAATTCTCAAAAACCGGGCCACATGGGGGCTACGCTTTACCCTTACTGCATCTCCACTGCTCAACGGCAACTCCACCTGTCCGTCGATGCTGAGCATAGCTTCATGTGTCGTGGTCACCTTCAACCGGATTTCTGCGTCCTCCGGCAGCACTACAGCCCTGTCCAGAGCCAGATGTGGACAAACAGGCTTGAATATGATTTCCTTAGCCTGAGGGCAAAGAATAGGACCGCCAGCCGCCATTGAATAACCCGTGCTGCCGGTAGCCGTAGCCACCACAACGCCATCGGCACGATAGGTGGCTAAAAGCTCACCATCGACTTCGGCGTCAATCCTTATCAGACGGGCAAAGCTCCTTCGTCCCACAAAAACATCGTTCATGGCACGGAAAAGCTTGCCTTCAGATAACAGTTCAGCTTCCAGCATAGCCCTCTCTTCAATCCAACCCTCACCATCCAGCAAACGGGACAGGTTTTCCAAAGCATCATCAGCTTTAAGTTCAGTCATAAATCCCAGGTTGCCCAGGTTTATGCCCACGACAGGCACTACATCAGTAATAACGGCTCGTACCGACCGCAGCATGGTGCCATCACCGCCAATGCTCAGAATTAAATCCGACCCGGCTATTTGAGGCTTTGCCTTCTCCTCTTCCCAAGACGAGCACGTCCAGAAGGAAACGCCCCTGGCTTTCAGGAATTTCGCCAGCTTTTGATTGAAAGCCTGGGCCTTCTCAATTTTTGGATGATATAAAATACCAACACGTTTCACAGCAACAGGAGTCTATCACCGCCAGCTAAAGGGTGTCAAGAAAACTTTCATTCAGGAGCTCAAAGAGTGTGGCAGCGAACTTCGAAGTAAGATAGAAGCTTATGAGCCTAAAATCTTGGCGGCAGCTTCGGCAATGCCGACGAAACCACCCGGAACAATACCCAAAAGTAGGACAAAGAGGCAACAGAGAGCTAAAGCGGTACGCAGTGCCCATGATGAAGGCACTTTCGCCTTTGATTTCGGCTCACCCATCCACATCACTTTTACCACTCTCAAGTAGTAGAAAGCGGAGATGCAGCTATTTATTACAGCTATGATAACCAGCCACAGCAAGCCATTCTGCACCGCGCCGCTGAAAATGTAGATCTTGGCAATAAGACCTGCTGTCGGCGGCAGGCCAATCAAGGAAACCAGGCAGAAAGTTAGAGCCAAAGCGAGGATTGGCGCTCGCTTGCCCATGCCTGTATAGTCATTGATTTCATCGCTTTTGACCTTGTTGGATATAGCTATAACAGCGATAAAAGCCCCCAGATTGGTAACAGCATAGCTCATGAGGAAGAAAAGCAGTCCGCTTTGTCCCAGAGCGTCGCTTCCTAAAGCCATCCCCACTGTCGCCAATCCCACCATGAGATAGCCGGCCTGAGCTATACTGGAATAACCGAGCATACGTTTGATATTGCTTTGCAATATAGCCACCACATTGCCGACCGTCATGGTGATAGCACTCAAAACGGCAAACAACAAGCCCCAGTTAAGGCTAAGCCACTCAGGAGCGCCAAGGGCAACGAAGAAAACACGAAGTATAACGGCGAAGCCGGCAGCTTTGCTGGCTACGGAAAGGTAGGCAGTAATCGGCGTTGGCGCACCCTCATAGACATCGGGTACCCACATCTGGAAGGGGAAACAGGCGATTTTGAAGCCGAACCCGGCAGCCAGAAGCACCATGCCCAGAAGTAAAGCCGGGTTGCTCAGAAGACCAGTACTAGGCATGGCTTGAACATAGTCAGCGATACACGTCAGGCAAGTCGTGCCGGTAAAGCCGAAAACTAAAGCCATGCCATATAGAAGCACCGCCGAGGCAACAGCACCCAGAAGCAAGTACTTCAGTCCGGCCTCGGTCGATTTCTTGTCCTTCAAAAACGTGGCCAGCACGTACAGCGAGATGCCGCTCAATTCCAGAGCCACATAGATTGCAATCAGGTCGGCTGCTGCCGTCAGAAGCATCATGCCTATAGCAGATATGAGCACCAGAGCATAATACTCGCCCTGGAATCCCTCGAATTTGCTCACATAGTCCTGAGAAGCCAGTATGACAAGAGCAGCCGCCGCCAAAAGCAAGAACTTGAAGAAAAGCGCGAAGTTATCGACCACCAGCATGCGGTAGAAAATATCAGTGGCCGGCGTGCCCCACATGGCCACAGTGAAACCAGCAGAAACCACCAGGCCGGCAATGCTGAACCCAGCCAGAACTTTCTTCTGCTTGACGAATAAATCAATCAGAATTACCAGCAGGGCGAAAACCAGCAGGCTAATTTCCGGCGCCAGAAAGCGAAGTTCACTAATTATCATTTATTTGGACCATCCCAGCTAATTTAAACAGCCTTTGGGTATCTTCGTGCATATCGTCCCAAACATGACCGAGTTCATCTTTCTCTATCCATAAAGCTTCACCAACATCGCTATCCGCTTTTAGTTCACCACCAGCTACTTTAGCTATATAGTCGATATAAACTACATGCAAGTCAATGCCGTCAGCCGATTTCACAATTCGGTCAAAGGCCGGCAAAGGCTTGATCAATTCTATCTCCAGTCCTGTTTCCTCCTTAACCTCACGTTTTATACCATCGCCAATCGTTTCACCCAATTCAAGCTTACCACCGGGGCAAATCCACTTTCCCTGCCAAAAACCGCCTCTTTCCGGCTCGTGTTTCACTAACAATATTCTCCCTTCATCGTCTTCAACAACCGCCCCGACAGCCACCATCATTCCAGAAATAATAATTCACCCCCATTAGGAACCCACCAATCTCATTATCGGCTCAACCCCAACCTTGATGACATCAGTTAGAATGGCCGGGTAGAGACCTACGAGCATAATAGCAGCCACAAAAGAAAAGATGCACACTTTTTCGACATTGTTAGCATCGGGTACACCGTTAAATTTCTCCAATGGCGGGCCGTAGAAAACGCGCTGCAGCATCCACAAAATATAGCCAGCGGTTAAGACAATTCCAAAGACACCCAGGATAGTGTACAGGCGTACTCCATCAACGACTGTGCTGGAGTAGCTGCCCACAAAGGTAATAAATTCAGCGGCAAAACCGCTTGTGCCCGGCAGACCTAAAGAGGCCAGACCGGCAATGCTAAATACCACTACTATAACCGGCATCTGCCTGGCCAGCCCGCCCAGGTTATCCAGATTGCGTTCATGAGCTTTATCGTAGACCAATCCCACCATGGCGAATAGAAGGCCGGTGATGATGCCGTGGCTGAACATCTGCAAAACAGCACCTGTCAAACTAACCTGGCTCAAAGCAAAGACACCAAGCAATACATATCCCATATGGCTAACGCTGCTGTAGGCGATAAGCCGTTTCAGGTCCTTCTGTCTCAAAGTTACCGCTGCTCCATAAAGCACGCTGACAGCAGCTAAAGCCACCAGCAGCGGAGCAAATTGCAAGGCGACACCGGGGAAGATAGTGACACAAAGGCGAATCATCCCATAGCCGCCCATCTTGAGCAATGCACCAGCCAGAATCACGCTCGCCGCTGTGGGAGCATCGGTGTGAGCATCGGGCAGCCATGTATGCAATGGAAACACCGGTAACTTGATGGCAAACCCAATCAGCATTAAGAAGAACATAGCAGATAACGGGATAAACGGCCTGGCTACATCCAGACCTGCCAGCTCTATCATATTCAAACTGCCGGCAGTGAAGTAAATGCTCAAAATGCCGGCCAGCATCATAGCGCTTCCGACAAGGGTATATATAACATATTTGATGGCTGAATATTCTCTCCTGCCACCACCCCAGACGGAGATGAGGAAATACATCGGGATAAGCTCCAGTTCCCAGAACAGGAAGAACAGAACCAGGTCTAAGGAACAGAAAACTCCCAGAATGCTGGCCTCCAGGAGCAATAACCAGATAAAATACTCCTTAGGCCTCAATTGGATATTCCACGATACCAGCACCGCCAAAACACCGAGGAACGTCATCAATATCACCATGGGTAAGCTGAGGCCGTCGACACCGAGATGATAAAAAGCGTTGATTGCCGGTATCCAGGAGAGCTTCTCTTCAAACTGAATCTGCCCAATAGCAGCACCAGAGCGGTCAAAAAGGCAAAAGACAGCTACCGACAGAGCAAAAGAAGCCAGAGCGAATACCAGGGCTGTAAGTTTTATAGTCCTTTGCTCCGGTTTAGGTAATAAGGCAATAACTATTAACCCGATAATCGGGAGAAGGAGTATTGCCGATAAATAAGGAAAATTCAAATCTTTCTACCTCAGCCAAAAAGATAAAAACAGACTGCAATCGCTATCACGCCTATAGCAATGGCTATGCCATATACCTGCAACTGCCCCGTCTGTGCCCGTCTCATCACTCCACTAGCCTCATTAGTGCCTCTAGCAACACCATTCACCGCACCATCAACAACACGCGAGTCAAAGATACTGAGTGCCGCAAAAATACCATCGACCAGCACCCTGACCACGATCACTCGCTCATACAGCTCATCGAACCAGTATTTTCGATAAAATAAGGTGTGCAATGGTTTGAAAACTCTGCCCACAGCTTCAGCTGAAAGCCACTTAGCACCGTACATAGCATAGGCCAGGAAAATACCCAGACCTGCTAACAGCAACGATATCAAAGGAAGCGGATGAGTCAGCATACCGAAGAAACCACCAATAAAACTATGCACCTCATGACCCCCACCATGACCTAGGAACTGGCTGAATGAGCCGGTAATATTGAACCATCCGGAGGCAATCGACAAAATAGCCAGGAT
>Ga0180433_10008221_pt1 | contig 13059 bp, 21 predicted proteins | sample SS_ome_8_FD_132980 | JGI IMG/M metagenome (GOLD analysis project Ga0180433, IMG submission 132980) | Hypersaline lake sediment archaeal communities from the Salton Sea, California, USA - SS_1_D_1 metaG | ecosystem: Environmental > Aquatic > Non-marine Saline and Alkaline > Hypersaline >... | reverse complement strand
GCCATCAGCATTATCTGTTAAGGTTTCCCTGAATTAGCGGCGTCCACTTCGTAAATTGTATTCTCTACGAAGGCTCAAATGTTTAAGTCCCTTGCGTCTGCCAATTCCGCCATCCCGGCATGGATGTTAAGTGCCCGAAAAGTAGAAGTTTGAGCGTGACAATTAGGACAAATCATTTTAAGATTTTCTAATTGATGATCTGTCCGGTCACCATTAATATGATGTAATTCCATATTCAACGGTAGATTTTGCCAATCTCTTAATCCACATTTCTCACACTTGTTCTCTTTTACTCCTTCCTTGATCAAACGCTTTTTTAATTTGAACGTTTGGTAAGATGGGTGTTCTCCTGCGAGAATCTCAGATAAAGGAATCTTACCATTCTCTTTGGGTTTCGTTATTCCTCGTCCTCCCTGATTAGGCTCATAACAATCAAGCTCTTGAGCTACTCTTTTGAGCGTGTTGAAATGTAGTCCTAACGTAGATGCTGCAATAGCCATCGTGGGAGAGTTTTTGCACGTTTCAACGAACGTGGATTTGCTTATGTTTCGTTTTTCAAACCAGTTATTTTTCATCATGTCTGTATATACAGACACAACGGAAAATTTTCCGATTTGTTTATTCCGCCATCCCGGCTATCGCTGGAGACTTTCCAGCTCTCGAAGTTCCTTCTTAAGTTTGGTCTTGACAAGTTGTGGATCTTTCCAGAGATTGATCCACTCTGTATCTTTGATCAAACCCTCGATGGCGTCAATGGCCATTTGAACATGCTTGTCGAGCAAATTGATGTCGTAAATGTAACAATAACCCAATCTACGCACCAAATCTGCGGCGGCACGGCGTTCTTCATGCCATTTGGATTTCAGTCCTTTCTCGATCTTACGTTCAACACCAAGATCTTGCAAGACTGTTGAATACCAATCAGCTGCCGTGTCATTGTCCTGAGGATTTTCGCCCCAAGCTCCCATGATCGTTCTCCTTATTTGGCAGGGGTGGAAGGATTCGAACCTCCGACATCCGGAACCAAAATCCGACGTTCTGCCAACTGAACTACACCCCTACGTTTGTCCAAATTGAATTTGATCTGCTGAATGACAGCTAAATCCAATTCCTTACTATCCATCTGATCGATGATTCGCTCGTTAGAAACGCTTGAATCACATTCACCGGCAAACTGATTTCTGAACTCAGTACGTTCTTTATCAGTACCGTTAACCAAACGTTCCTTAAGAACGTCTCTTACGAGCTTGCGATGTTTACTGCTCGTCATTATTTGGCTTTCCTTCCGAGAATGATTCTTTCTTCCAACGCCGAGAAATCTTCATCAGACGACCAGTCTTGACCGTCAACCATCATCTCTTTCCCTTTGACTTGATTCTTGAAGTGGTCGAGTTCATGGCGAATGGTTCTTGTATGACCGCACTTGAAGATGATTTTCAATTCCCAGCCGTTGGTAGTGCTGTTAGGACCTTCCGTGCGGGTAACATACGCGACTTCTTTGGGATCGAAAGTGATGAAGTGTTTCTGACCTTTAAGTCCATTTGGCGTGATATAATAAAAGATCTCAATCATCGTTCCGCTCCCCGCTCAAGATGATTCATTATCTTATGAAGAATAACACTGCTCGTTTGCAGGTTAAGAATATTCGCGGCGGGAATGTTTCAGAACTAGTTCTAGCGACGCAATGTCTCCTAGCCCATACTCCTATCGTCGTCCCGCGCAACGGCTTTACAGTCGCTCTGCGTTTTTTACCCGGTCAAGGGCTTCGCGTCATAAGGGGCGGCTCCTTACTATCCGGTCAAACGAAACCGGCTCGACTTATCTCAACCTTGTGATGACTTTGAGGCGTTGTTCTTCAATGTCCCAACAATCGCCATCGCTGTCCTCGACCACGATCAGAATCGTTCCGTTCGTGTCTTCTTTCTTCTCGATGGCGCGACCACAGAAGGAACAGTTCCAAATGTCTTTATCTTCCGGCTCGGGAACCTGGACTCCATCGCCCAAATTGACTGAAATGAATTCCTGGGTATACTCGACGTCGATGACGACTTCTTCCTGGGGCTTCAGAAAGGCACTCTGAACGGCGATGCCTTTGGCGAAACTTACGACGTCGACCTGGCCGGACAAAAGAACATACGCGTTGGTCAGATCTTCATCGTTCTTGGCTTCTTCACCCAGTTCCTCACGAACGCGTTCCAAAACGTTGAAGAGCGATCGCTGTTGAGCACGATACTTTTCTATGTCGATGCTCTTGGTAAATTGAATCGCTTCATGGGCGATGCGAGCACACTGCCGGACGTTGTTTTCAATTTCTTGATTACTCATCGTCGAGGTCCCATCCTTCCCCTGGCTCGATCGCTTCCAAGCGAAGCTCGTCAACATAATGAACCGGGCCGTATTGTCGTTGAATTTGGAGTTCGAACGATCCATCTTCTTTCTTCCGGGAAACACCGGTGTAGAGTCCGACGAAGGAGTCGTTCCAATCATCGTTTTCTCCACCCGCAGGAACCCGAACGAACGTGTCGCGAAGGAATTGCTTCTTGTGAATTTCCTGTCCGATTTTTTCGACGCATTTTTCCACGACGTCGATTTTTTCTTTCAGGGCATCAGCGAAACTGATAGTCGTGGCATGCTTGTCAGTCAAATCTTCGATGATGTCAGCCGTGAGAGAGAAATTGCAAAATTCCCTCGCTCTGATTTGACGAGCGCATTCGCGATACCACTCGACGGTTCTCAGATGTTTAGGAAGATTGTAATTCCAAGACATGTTGCTCTCCTCGTTCGAGTTGAGTTATTATCTCACAAAAGAATGCGCTGCATGTTTGCAGTTAATTCGTGAAACATCTGACGATCATGTCGCCTTTACTTCGACATTAAATGTCTCAAAACCCATGCTTCCGGCGCGTTGCCCATATACCATAGTTCATAGAGACTGACCGGGATCGCGATGAGACTAATAAGCAAGATGAATCCAGCGACAATGACAAGAATGATTCCCGCCATTTCTTTTGTTGAACTACCATTCCAAGACTGATTGGCTTTATTGAGACGAATGCCAAAAATCAAGACCGGGATGGAGATGACGGACAGAATTGAACAGATGATAATTGTCGCCACGTTAGTTCTATAGGCTATGTCCAATACTTGCGGCGAGACTGTTTCCCATGCCTGTTTTACGATTTCAACTTCGTTCATTGCTATTTCCTTTTCTTCAATTTAATGATGGCGAGCCGAGCAGGACTCGAACCTGCGACCTATGGTTTAGAAGACCATTGCTGCTATCCAACTGAGCTACCGGCCCGTATCATCATAATGAATCTCTATATGGCAATTAGCGCATATATGAGCGCTTATAGTGAATTGAACATCGCTATTTCTAACAACTCGATAGCGATGTTGATCCTGTCTATTTGTTTGTAATACAACGTGTCTCCATCGAACGGCGCCAACGATTTTCGCAATGCCTTGATGATCTTAGGATACTGTTGATCACACGCTTTGATGTAATCTTCGCTGTATCGCTTGCCGTCCTCACATTCGTAGATATATTCCGGTTCTCCGTCATACGGCAAGTCTACCTCGATCTTTCCAGGCAGGTCGTATTCATGAAGGACGAATTTCAGCGAGACTTGAACGAGTGTCATGTTCTTGACAGCGCGTTCATGATCAGGTTGATCAAAAGCGGGATAAGCATCCAAGGCGTCGATGACACCACGCATCAACTGACAAGCCTTGTGAAGATTTGGCATTGCTTCCGCGTCAGTTCGAGTATCCATGTTATCTCGCTTTCAATTTGGGGGCTCGAACGTGGAATTTTACGCCGTCTCGACGGATTTCCAAGAGCTGTTCGCTGTATCGCTCGGCCATGTTGTCAACGGCTTCTTCCATGTCGTGACCGTTGCCGAACACGGAACGAACGCAACAACCTTCTCGGATTTCCACGTCTCTCAACGAAGCATAATACACGCTTCCGGGATCGTGGAGCTTGGGATTCCGGGTATTAACCGTGATGTCCAAGCCGAGAGCGATGGCAAAATCGCGAATGGCGATTGCTTTGTCTTCGAGTAAATACTTCATACGGCTTCAGCTTCAGCCTCCTGTTCAATCAAGATGGGGAGTCTCAAGATCGTCCCGTAAGCAAATGCAATATACGCCTGTTCCCAGGTGAGCTTGAAACGCAGTCCACCATTCTGAGTGCAGTAACAGATGGGATCGTCGCCTAGTTGGGTGATTCTGCAGAGGAGATTGTGATCCTCATGAATGACGATGCACTGACGACCTACCAGCATGTCCTTGTCCATCTTGTCCTCGGAAGGAACGTTCATCCACCTGCTCGGAACGGTATATTCAGTTTTCTTGCGATGAACTCTGGTGAAGGTGGGTTTTTCTTCCGGTTCCTCTTCCGTGGTCGAGGGAGTCGAGTTGCGCTGGATCATGTCGTCGACGGTTTCAGTGGTCTCGTCTTTCTTACGAGCCATCCAGTCGACGTACTTTTTCTTTTTGTAAACTCGGGTTTCTTCTTCGTTGCGATCCTTGGTCTTCATCGCCATGATCCTGGCGATTTCTTCCTCGGAGTAGTCAGCGAGATTTATTCCTTTACCCATAACAATATCTCCTCATGCGAGATAAGTTATTATCTCACACAAGTATACAGTGCAAGTTTGCAGGCAAACCTTAAGGAGTGCAGTCCTTGATGTCGATGACGTTACACATCATCTGTTCTTTTTCGTCTTGAGGTTCCGGTTGAGGAATGAGAGTCTTCAACTCCTCGTTGAGGCCGTTGAGTTCCTGAATGGTTTGAGCAGCAGGAACCATTCCGATTATTTGTTGAACGGTGGCCTCAACGACTTCTTCGAGCGTTTTGCCAGATTGAGACAAATCAGCAGATCCCAAATTGAGAACGATGATGTAAGTAATATCGTTGTTCTCATCAACGGATTGGATGATTTCGTATTTGCCTTGAAACACTTGACGAATGGCGGCGTGAGCTGTTTCCATTTTCATGCGGCGGGTTCTCCTATTTCGAATGTTCCATCATCCCAGATATTAACCCAAAAACCGCTCCCAGCATCGTCATTTGCTGGTCCACATCCGATAAAGATAGATTTACCACTGGGATGGCCAAGGTCTAGATGGATTTCTCTTTTTCCATCTTTAAGTTCTTGAAGTGCTTGAGAAAGCAGTTCGAAAGGAGTTTGTTCACAACGACATTTTGTGAAATCTGTCGAAGCTTCAGGAAACGCTTCGCTCGGATCTCCTATGAGCTTTCCTCTGTAGATTGAACAAGACACTTTTTCTTCCTCTTTTCGTCGAGTGTCATCTTAAGATACGCTCGACAGCGTTGTTCGCTGGTGGCATGAGCCAAGTCAAAATGACTTTCTGATTTGACTTCGTCTTCGAGCCAACGTGTGTAAATTCTCTGCTGTTCAGGCTCGAGATTCTTGGCGAGATTGCACATGCCTTTCAGACGTTTGTCAAACTTAGGTAGGTTCTTGGCGACGTAACGATTGTCACCCATGTAACGGAAGAATTCTTTGTTGAGTTTTCTGTTTTTGAACGGAGCAGTATCAACGAGCACATATTTCATGCCGTCTTTGTCTCGTTTATACCACTTCCATCCGTGAACATGGATGCCAAAAGCCATGCACAAGGAGAGACCATAAAGATCATCCACATCTTCGGGTTCAAGTTTCCTCAGATTCGCAGTGATCATTAGTTATACTCGTAAATGATTTCGAACGCGGCACGGTCAACTGTTCCAATCGAGCCATCGCCATATTGCAACGTGACCATGTTGTCGCTTTCCTCGGCGATGATCGTCACTTCTTGCTCGACGTCGCCTTCTTCGTATACTTCTTCCTCGAACTCCAAACCATCAGCGGTTACATCAATGGTCGTGGGAACGAGAAATTTGATGTCTACTATTTGATCGCTCATGCTTATTCCTCCTTGGTTTCAAGGCCGCACGCGCAAAATTCGAAAGGATGGTAGAATTCATATCCTTTCTTGGTCAATTCGACTTGTTCTTCCGGGGATTCAGCGTCTTCGACTTCAACTTCACATTGGTCGCCGGCTATGAAATGTTGACCGATGAAATTACCATTTTCGTCAAATTCCTGGACGACATCTCCGGTAGTGATTTTTCTGACTGTTGCCATGTTTATTTCTCCGGGAAAAATTGTTTAACGTATTTCAAGACGGTTCCGGCCGTGCATGAACTCGCATCGTTCGGATCGAGTTCATTGCTCTCGACTTCAAGATCATGACGTTCTGCGATGAGACCAAAATCACCCGGACCATGTTCGACGATGTTGAGAGCCAAACCTTCGTCTTCTTTGTAAATCGTCATCGTAGCCGGACCTTCATCGAGATCATCGATGTCATCGGGCAAAATAGCTTTCACCCTGGTCCGCCAATCGTTCTTGATCTCGGCGATAGCATCGTCAACAGCCTCGACGAGATCAGCGTTTTCGTTAGATGATTTGACAAGTTCGGACTTGGCGAGCATCATGCTTTCACGATCGTCAATGGCATTATCTGCCATCGCCTTGTCAATACCTTTGATGCCACGCACGTCTTCGGTGAGAATGTGTTTGATTCTTTGAAGTTGTTCCACGGTCAAAGCCATGAGAGTGGCCTTTCATGCGAGATGATTAACAATATAATAAGGAAACGTCGCGCTCGCTTTCAGCTTAACGATAGTAGCACCTGCAACGAGACGGCTTGGTAGATACCCAACGTTTCTCGTAATCGTAGTCAGAAACGTATTTGTATCGAGCCACGTTCTTGTAATGAGGGACCTTGGTAGTAACGTCCTCATAATGACCAGGCGTGATAACCGTAGATACGTTAACGGTGAATTCACCTATCTCGACAGGCGTTGAAACCCTCGTTTCAGGAATCCACTTCTGAGTAGTCACGTATTCATAATGGCTGAATACTTTCTCGTAGTGACTGAACACTCGTTTCTGTCCGCGGTAGATCTTGTAGGTTTTGTAGTATCCACAATCACTGCAGCGGCAGTAGGACGGATGATCATACGCGCAGGAGCATACGTGCCTGTAGGTGTGCGTACCATAATAGATAGGCGGTGTATGAATTCTTACGCTGTATCCGCTGGAATAACCACACCCACCCGGTCGCAAGGACGGATGATAGTTAGACCAATACTTGTCATAACTTTTCCAATCCTTATGGCCATGATGACCGTGATTGCCGGATTTGCCATGATCTCTGTGGCCAGGATCATAACTTCTGTCTCGATCTCTATCATGACTTCGTTCGTGACCACGATTGTCGTGGTTGGAATGGGAAGGTTTGGTGACCTTCGGGGGAGTGTATTGTTTCTTGCTAGGTGATCTGCCCTGGTTGAGTGACTTGCCAGGGGATTTGCGGCTCGAGCTCAGAGCCTTTCCGCTGTCAGCGAACGCAGACAACGTTAAGAAGGAGGCGATGATCGCCAGAATCAAGATTCTTGAAGTTTTCATTTGACTTCTCCTTTGGACATGTCTCTTATATCTTAGACATCTCCCGTCGGGATTTGTTCCACATTATTTATATATTTTTTTCCGCGCAAAATGCAGGTTGAGATCCATTTTTTTCTGAAAGGTATTAATACTGATATTAATACCTTTCAGAAACCGCGCTTCGTGATGACATGCAGGTTAACTTTCCTAAAGTATATTATATGATAATATACTTTAGGAACTTTGCCATCGAAGTCAGGTTTCCACTTTCCTGAATCTATTTATTTAACAATAAATAGATTCAGGAACATCTCAGCTAAGCTGCAAACTAGCGCTCTCAACTTGAATTGTATGATATAATTACGCAGAGACAGAAAGGCACGAAACTCGAGCAATTTGCAGCTTATTTACTCATGAGCGGCGCTTGGAGCGTGTTTAAGATCAAGTGAGACATTACTCCCGCGGAGAAAAAATGACTGAACCGAACGTTGTCACGATCTACGGTCGAGACGTATATCCCGACCTGCCACATAGCATGCAAGAACGAACCCGTGTCTTCGACGGATTAAGACGTTGGAGCAGAGACCGCCGCTATTATATCTTTCAACGAGATCCGTATAGCACAGTTCCCACCACTTACAATCAATTCGAAAGAATCTGGTCGACCTTCATCTTCCAAGATCCAGGCGACTACGTGGTTATTCCGTATCCAGACACTTTTTCTGACGTTCCAGAATCATTGAGCTGTCTCGACGCCAATTTTCAGTATCAACATTCTTCTCAAGATAATGGATCTAGAAGAATAATTTGCCATAGAGATTCCAATTCCAGGAACAGGATCCATTCTTATGAAGTTCGAAATACGTTGATCTTAACCGCTTGCAATATCGCTTTGTATCTCAAAAACATGGTCATGAGGAATACCCAACTCTTCGACAAGATAGACTTTGTCTTGCCTACTCACACACCTGCAATCGTCCAATTCAAAATGAGTGAACGCCAACGAAATATTCCTTCTGGGCAAAATCAATACTTGAAAAAGATGCTCTATATAAATATGAGCACGTATAAGGAACTCGATGATCTGATCTGCAGAAACGTGCAAGATGATTTCTGGACAAAGATCATTTATCTGATCGATCAGGTAGCGTTGGACATGTTGTCTATCATCGCGCGGCGACGAAATATCCGGAGACCTAATCCAAATAGGTCTTACCAAGAAGTCCTGGACATGTTAGGCCGGGAAAACATGGATCTTAAGCAGCAAATCATCCATTTGTTGGGAGAAAGAGAGATGGATGAGAAGACATTGTCAGCTGTTTACAACATGATCCTGCAAGCTGGGCTGCAATCACCTTCGTTCTAGTATGATGATGCATATGTCAGTCACGACGCAAACTTCAACTTCAAAAGCTGCAAACATGCGCACGACAATCTCAACGTATTATGTGGGAGTGCTGACGCAACCGTCAAAGATATTTTGCAGGTTACGAAGCAGAGTTCAGAAAGTTTGCACGCATGAAACGTGTGACATTATTAGATCATCACGCGAAAGGTAACAAGGTATGCCGTTCACAATCACAGAAGAAATGATCCGGCCCAACACGGATAACAATAATTCGTCTTGGCATTCATTTGTTCGTAATCATTACGCTCGCGAAGCCGGCGGCAGCACCAACATCGCTCCGGTCGCTACGGATGCTCGGATGAAATGGTCCAGCGTCTATCAAGGCGGTTGGGGTGGAAATCCGTTTCAAGCCATCATCGAGTTGACCGGCGATTTGGATGCGACCAAAGCACAGATCAGAAACATCAATCCCAATCCGCAAAGCGCCTACATTTGCAACCATTCAATTTACACGATGGCCATTGGCATGTTCAACATATATGCCTCGGCTCGCAACGGTATGATCGAACAAGGCTTGTTCACGCCGAGACGGGTGAGATCGTTTCCAACTTGGAACGTGGATTATATTTGTTCTTGCGGAAACAGTTATCATAAAGCCAACAAGTGGGAAGCCAAGTTCCACGGTCGATGCATGTTCAACATGAAACGGTCGACGTGGGATTTATTCAGAAATCTGATTCGTGAAAATCAAATAAGAGAAGCTTGGAATTTGATTTTCGAGCTCTACGATGCTCAGGTTTGGCGAAACAATCTTGCCAATCCGGCTCATTCAAGAAATGGCGGACCGACCGGAGTTGCTCGTCGTTCGGCAAGACGAGGTCGGGGAAGCCGCGGTCGTCGCAGCACTGCTCGCGCCACCGACAGTCGGCTAGGCAGAGAATATCGTGAGCGCCAAGAAGAAGATGACGGTATTCTCACGACGAGAGAGTTGGGTAGAATGCTTTCCAACTCAAATATTCAATTGCCAAGCGAACTTCGCAGCTTGTTGTATGAATTGCTTCTCGGATTGCAAGCGTTCCGACCCTTGGAGTCCGGACAGGATAATCCCAGTCCAGCTGAACTCACAGCGATGATTCGCGAGCACTTTAATTTAGAACAACTCTCAGCATAAGGAATATTCACGCATGAACATGGATCGCGCAGTAAAATGGAATTTCACTCGTCGTTTTGGCATCGAGTATGAATTCACTCGCTCGACCTCGGTCGCCGCTATCGCCGAGGCCGTGAGAAGCGCCGGTTTGGAATGCTCCGAGCGTGGCTGGGAACACACTCGCGCCAATACTCAGTGGGTTGCCAAGACGGATTCGTCTTGCGGATATGAACTCAATACTCCGGTCATGAGTGGCTGGCGAGATCTGAAGACCGCTTCGGAAATCTTGACGGTCATTCGTGATGCCGGCATCAACTACGGCAATTCCTGCGGCAATCACGTTCATGTCGAGATCGCTGACTTCGAACTCGAACAAGCCAAGATCATGGCGGCTTATTGGATCAAGATCGAACGGTTCATCATGAATTGCACGCCCAACTGCCGCCAAGATAATCGCTGGTGTCGGACCATCGAGTATCGCACTCGCTCGGCGTCACCCAATCGTCTATATTCTCCTGATGATGCATGGAATTATTGTCGGGGACGCGACGCCATCAACTTTGGCAATTATCGCAACGGCAGATACGGCGATCGTGGGACCGTTGAATTCAGGTTCGGAGAAATGACTCACGATCCGGAAGTGATCAAGAACCGCGTGAGATTCTTGATTTGGTTCGTGGAGATTTGCAAGATTCTGCCGGCTCCGGACAATCTCAACTGGTATTCTCCGAAGCAGATCTTGAAAATGTTCGGCTTGCTTCAGCGACCCGAATCGCCGGTCAAGTTGCATTTCAGTCCTGCCGTTCAGTCCATGCGCAAATGGTTGCTCGAACGACTGATTGCGTATGCCTCGGATGATTACGCGCGCGATCGCGAAATGTGCGAGCAACTCCTGGCGGAGATCAATGAGGAGCAAAGAATCATCGCGCAGATGGAAAACGATGAAGAAAGCGAATAAGCAGCGCAAATCAACGACATAGAATCTAATCATATGACCTCAAAGGAATCAAAATGTGCGGAATAGTTGGCTCTGCAGGAGTCCCCAAACACAAAGAACAAGCCTATTCGTTGATAACGAATCTGCTGCGTGAAACCAAAAGACGCGGCCGACATGCGACCGGATTTTATGCTGTCGACCTTGAAGGCAATCCTTTTTTCCACAAAGAAGGAATCAGCGCCGACGCATATGTCAGACGTCGTGAATGGAAACAAATGTGTCTCGGCTCGAAATGCATGATTGGACACGCAAGATTCACGACACAAGGTTCGGCGAAAGACAACATCAACAATCATCCGCATTTGTCCCGCAACGAGAATATTGCTCTCGTTCATAACGGCATCGTGTTCAATTATGATGACGAGAAAGACAAATACGCCAAATCTCTCATCTCTGAATGCGATTCCGAATTGATTCTCCGAATGATCTGTCGGGAAAAAGACATCGTTCGAGGAATCAAAAAGGTGTTCAAGATTCTCGGAACCGGCGGTGACTTCGCTTGCGAATTGATTCATCGCAAAGCCGATGGTTCTGCGACATTTTATTTCTTCCGAGATGACGGTCGACCGGGAAGACTGATCGACGCAAGAGAAGAATTGGGACAATTCATTTTCTGTTCCGAACGAGCCATCTGGAACGATGCCGTTTTGAAATCAGGCATGAGTCGAACCATTCGTCAATTGCCCGTCGTTGACATCGATCCGTATGCGATTCTCGTGATTGATGCTGACACTCTCGAATCGAAGATCATCAAAGTCGACAAGCCCGTCAAGGTTCGCCGAAGCAGAATTAGAACCACGTCTTACGGCACTGGTTACGGCGGCGGTTACGGCTGGGATGAAGACGATTATTACGGCGGTATTTATTCAGGTGGACATCACAGTCGTCGAAGTGGTGGAAGCAATTGGGGCGGTGGAGCTCCGAATCATTCGTCCTCTACCACCAGAGTTGACGTCGACGACATCATCAAAGATGCCAGCAAGAGCGGCAAATCCGTTCTCGACCACCACTGGATTGAGACCAAAAACGAAAAAGGTTTGCCGCGATTCGTCTATGATCCGGAGAAAGAACTCGAAGTCAAGCCCGATCTGTCGGAAGAAGACACTCAACCCATCGCTCCCGATGATGTGGCCATGAGTGAAGAATATCTCCGACAGCTGGCTCTGGGAATTGATGATGAGTCCGAACGTTATTCCGGTTGGGAAGATGATGCTTTCACCGCCGGCATAATTGATCAAGATGAATATGCCAAGATCAGAAGCGGCTCTGAAGACGCGTTAGACAACGCCGACAGCTTTGACGACTGTGATTTCCCGACCGACGACGAACTCGACGATTTGGGAGAACAACTGACCGTTCAAAGCGATGACGAATTAATCAACAATATAGATCCTGACGACGAAGGTTGGGAACATATCATGTAGAAAGGCAATCAAGGTAATGAGGAACTTTGGCTTTGAGTTAGAAATCAAACAAGCCATTCGCCGTGAATCAGACATGTTGGCAGTTTGCGTTGAAGCCATGAAGAAAGCTGGCTATGAACAAGATGCCGAGATGTTCACCACTTATGGCGAATATGAAGAATGGGTTTTGAAAACAGATCACTGCGGATGGGAAATTACTTCCCCCATCTTGCGCAGCTCCAAAGCAAACCTGGAGAAGGTAGGCAAGTGGATAGATGAGCTTAGAAAGCTCATGCTTAAGAGAGGACACACCCAGAGACAGCTCTTTCATCATTGTACGGGCTTGCACGTGCATGTAGACGCCATGGATATGAGAGACAAAGATACTGCTGATGCTGTCAGAGCTGCCGTAAAATTTGAGCCTACCTTGGCTCGTCTCAACGACAAAATTCGCATGACCAACCATGGTTACAGCATTCCGTTGAGAGAAGAATTCGGACGTTACAACGGCGAATCAAGTTCCCACACCGTCGACCCATGGGACGTTCGTGACGTCATGGAAAACTTCGACGTCTTCTTGAGCTTGCAAAGAGAAGGAGACATGAAAGCCATCAAGAAGATTCAAAAAGTAATTCAAGAAGTCATAAATGACAAAGCCAAATGTTTTTTCGGCGACATGTCTCATCGTGAACTTC
>Ga0180433_10008220_pt1 | contig 13059 bp, 11 predicted proteins | sample SS_ome_8_FD_132980 | JGI IMG/M metagenome (GOLD analysis project Ga0180433, IMG submission 132980) | Hypersaline lake sediment archaeal communities from the Salton Sea, California, USA - SS_1_D_1 metaG | ecosystem: Environmental > Aquatic > Non-marine Saline and Alkaline > Hypersaline >... | reverse complement strand
TCTTGCGTGCCGCGTAGGCGTTGGACAGTAGGTCAAAGTAAACCTCCATGAAGCGCGCGTCTTCCATGAGGGGCAAATGGGTTGCTGGGTCAAAAATGTCGTCCATGCACACCTTGGGGTGGAGTTGGGCCATGGCTTCCACCACGCAGGCTTCTGACAGGACGGCTAAATCCTTCTTGGTGACCCGCCCCGGGTTGGTCTTCACGTCCATCCGCACCATGACCTGGGACACCTTGCCCGTCTTGGGGTCGGTGTAGGTATGCTCCGTCTCCAAGGTCTCCGGGTGGTGCTCGGCCACGTAGGCATAGACAGACGGGTGAAATTTTTCAGCAGACGCCGTTTTGGCTTCACGTTTTGTTTTTTGCTTCTTGTCAAACGCCTTAAAGGTGCGCGACTGGGAAACGTACTGGTCAGCCACACCTTTGATGGACTTGTCAAGTTTGGCAAGGGGAACCGCACCTTTTTCTTTCAGGTCTTGGGGTTTCGACGTGTTGAACACCAAAGTCGTGCGCGGCTTGGTGGCCTGCACCTCAAAGGCGTGAAACAAAATGTCACCCATGACGGTTTTGGCGGTTTCACTTGTCAATAAAGACAGATCAGCCATTTTTTTATTCACAAATCAAGATTGTTTTGGACCTTGCAGAAACGCAATTTTAGACTTTCTGCACTTTTTATACATGGCCTTGCCGACCTTGCGTGAGCCCTGTGGTTGCTTGGTGTCTGTCAAGCAGCATGGCATTTGTCCGTCCCCTCCTTCCCCGCCATGCAGTACCAATCCTCAATCTCTCGCGATGCACCTGCCCCCCATTGTCATGCCGTGCAAGAAGCACAAGAAACCCTTGAAGCGCTACCTGTCCACCCTCAAGACGGTGTCGAAAGACTTGCAAAAGTTGGGGTATAATTAAAAAAAATTGAACAATTTTAAAAAACCATGGAAACCTTCTTTACCATTCTTCGAGGGTTGGGAGCGTCACGACATTTCGGGGAGGACAAGTATGAAGGATTTAAATTGGACTATCCTTATGTTAAATTCAAAACAGTCATTTTAGACGAGTCAACAGCCACCTTTGCGCCACAGGTTTATGTGCCATCCCTGCATGGGTTTGAGTTGGACAAGGTTAAACTCTTCAAGCACACCATTCACCTGGTCCCTGGTCATATTGATTTAATTTTTACTTACCCTTCACGTGTCACCCTGGTGTACGATGACGGTGAAGACGGTGTTGATTTTGAATTCAACGGCAATTCTGTGGGGCAAGTCATTGGTGAAATTACAAACACGATTGATGAAATTACAAACACGATGAGAAGTACTGGTGGGGCGGCGGTGCACGAATTTGTGAGAATAATGGAGGAGTGTGGGAGAAACATAAGGGAAGGTAACGATGAAAGAGCCGTTTCGGTTGAAATCGTTATGAAGGAAGAGCGGGACGCAAGAGATGGACGCCCACTGTTGGAGTCACCACAGCCTCTTCGTTTTGAACCTCCCCACTCCAAACCCGAAACCATTGATTATTATGTGGCGGCTGTGGACTATGTGCCCGAGGAAATCGAGGCTTCTGAAGATCTACGTGAGGGTTATTTGAATTCGGACTTTCCCCAAAGCGTGTTGAACTTTATTGGTGGTGCGGTAATGACAAGAGCAGAGAAAGATGAAGCAAAAAAATGTATTCGCGAATTTGAAGGCGATGAAGGTGGCGACGATGAAGGCGACGAAGGTCGCCCATTTAATGTTATAAACAAAGTCAAGCCAGCACGCAAATTGGCCCGTGCATTTCGTACCTTGGCCAACAACTACCAATGTTTTCCAGTCAACTCCAGCCTTACCCTGACAGGGTCCTTCAACGTGAATGATGTAGTGCCTCTTTTGTACGACAGTGATTATGACAGTGAAGACAATGACATGGGGTCAAATGACAGTGATTATGACAGTGAAGCGACGGAAGTTCCGGGCTCGCCATCGCACCCATCGCCTCCCCATCGGCACCATCGTACCCATCGCCACCATCGTACCCATCACAGCCATCCTGGCACGGGTGTCGGGAGCACAAGCAGGGCCACCCGACTGTCCGAATCAAAAGACGATGTGGCTGAAGCCGAATCCAAACACGGTGACGAAGTGTTGGCGTCTATGGATCCTCGCTTGGCGACCTTTGGGTTGGTGCACGAGATGACCAAAAAAGCCTTGGCGTGGCTTCAAGGGCTTGCCCTTCACGGCATCCGCAACAGCGGGGACCAAACCATTCCCACCCTCATCATTAACCCGGCGTCCTTGGCGCCTCTTTGTCCAAAGGATACACCAGTCAGTGTGAGGATGAAGGACGACCCCCCAGACAAAACGTTTTCCTTTGTGGTCATTGATAATGCCAGTGGTGACAAAATTACCATGTGGTCCACCCTCTCTTGTGTGCTGCGCACCCCCTATCCAGAGCTCAATTCTTTCCTAAAACCCGTCATTGACATTAGGTTTTCCCGCAGTCCAGATGGCATAAAAGTGCGGGTCGACCTGAACCCGTACCCCCTTGACTCAATTCAATCCCTGGTTGAGCTGTGCAATGAGCTGTGCAAGAAAAAGGAAATGACCTCGGCGAATTTGCGGGGCAACATTGAGAGTGTCCTTCAAAATGCGTGGGGGAAAAAAATGAAAGGGGACAGCGCAGCCGCCAACGCATGGGTTCCACAAGACGACGGCTTGACTTACGCGGCGCCCAGTTTCATCTCCATCCAGTCACCTCCCCTCAAGTTAGATCCCAAGGTGATTGCGTCGGGTGTGGGCCCCATTCTGTTCGAAATGTTGTGGTCAGGGGCACACAGGAAAGCCAGTGCCGCCAACAAACGCCGTTGCTGGATGCCGTCTGCTGCAGATGGATGGATCCTTAAAGCCAAAGACACACACCTGGTGCCGACTAACATGCTTAACTTGATACAAACATGGCCCGGACATTTAATAACGACAGAATTTGATTTTCGTCTTGTCCGTGAATCCCCAACAAAAGCAGCATCGCGGATTTTTGCAGGCAAAAAGCACTTTGGACCCTCAGAAGAAACCACCGTTGAGGAAATGCGCCGCGATCCACTAACGCTCATCGTCCAAGGCGCGTGCCACCTGCAAAACATTGGCGCCATTTACAGAGCCCGACTGCAGGCTTTAGCTGCAAAACCGTCGCCTTTTCCGTGCGTTTCCTCCCTGGATAAAACGCAGGCCTTGACGTCGAACCCCCAAGCAGTGATTCACGAATTAGCACTGGCTGGGCGTGCCTACGTGCAAAACCAAGAAAAAGCCAAGGAAGCCCTTATAAAACGGGCTAGAACGGGGTCAGCCAAAGAACAAAAACAGGCGGAAAGGGAGTTGGCACTTATCAAGGTGTTGGGGCGTTTGGGTGAAACGGGGACCCTGGGGACACCCGGAGAGCGGAAAAAATGGGTTGACACCTTTTGCTCATACTCCATAGACATTCTCACGGGAGAAGACCTTGACCCCTCCAAGTCCGTGGCAATCCTTACCCAGTTTGGGAAAACGCCGCACGGAAAAAGTGAGTGCGTGTCTGTCGAGTACATTCGCCGCATAACCGCTGATGCACTCAACCCGGGCAGTCTCCTCCCCGTCCCCATGAAGGAGTACACTCTCTTGCCGCCTCACGCCCTTGAGGCCTTGAGAGCATCGCGTATGTATGGGGACATCATCCCCAACCCTGCGTCAGGCGCAGGCTATGACCCGGATTATGAAGTGCGGGGGGTACCATTTGACCACACCCCCACCTACTACCTCATCCCCATTGGAGGAGCGCGCTACTTGATTGGTGACGCTTCGGTGATGCTTTTGTCACAAGCCATTCCTGGGGACGTGTTCATGCTGGTGCAAGGCAACAAGATTCGGTACGGAAACGCGGACGGTGGGCGAGGCGTTTCCCAAACCCATGGCCAGGTGACTGATTTCACGTACCAGGTCATTAAAGTGGGCAACTTTAGTGACCAAGACGCAAAACCCGTCCCCTATTCTACGCTGGCAGAGGTGAGTCGATATGTACCTCCTATAAATTGATTCTTCTAAATTCCTGCACAGGGTGTGAAGCATTTGTGCAGGGCTAAGTTTCAAGTGATGCATGAATGGCCATCTGAAGAAGTGCATCGTTTTCATCTTGGTGGCTTGGAGCGCCTGATGCACGTGGTACACATGAAGTAAATTCTAAAGGCCCGAGAAGCGTTTCTGTTCTTGCCTCATCTCTTGCCCGCACAATGCCATACTTGTCTTGAATCCTTTTGCTCTTGTAATAACTCAGGCCACCGTCCACAAACTTGTGCAGGTAAAACTCGCAATCGTGTTGGTACGCCTCGAGCAAAAAGTTGGCCTCTTCCAATGTCGTGACTTGAGCCGCAATTTCCGCATGGATACGTTCATGTTCCCAATGATTGTCATGTTCCTTTTGTGTTTTTTCTTCTTGGAGTTTGGTGGCCTCAAGCTTTTTTTTGACCTGCATTTCCTCAAGCCATTTTTGACGTTGTTCCTCTCTCAGTGTACGCAGTTCTGACATTTGTTAAAAGTGAGATTATTCATTTCTCTTTCGTTTCTTCCGGTGTCGGTTCTTTGTTGATTTTGATGGGCCCAAGGAAGCCAGGTAGGCTTCACGGTCCTCCTTTGACATGGTGGAAAGGGCGCCCTTGCCTGCCAGTTTGTCTGCCTTGTCGTTGCCAATGGACCAGTCGTCGGTGCCGCCCGTGTGGGCCCGGACATGGACAAAGTGCACCCGGTCCCGGTTGTAGGAGTAGAGGCGGTAAAGGGGCTTGATAATGTCCAGGTTTTTCAGGGGGCCGCCCGTTTTGCGGGTCCACTTGGCCGTGTGCCACCCAGGTGCCCACTTGGTGATGCACTTGATGGAGTACTCCGAGTCGGAGTACACAAACACGTCGTCAACCATGTCGTCATGCAGGCCAATGGTCAACGCGTGGTAAATGGCGTACAGCTCCGCCCGTTGGTTGGTGGCGGGTTTGTACGGAAAATGCTCCGCAAGATCATCGTACTCTTCGTGGGGGAAGTGGACACCGTAGCCGGCGACCGCCTTGTCGCTCCCATTGGCAAAGCAAGCACCGTCTGTAAAGACGTGCATGGTCCGTGGTGATTTTCGAAGGATACGGCTGGACTCACTTTTCTTGGATACATCAGACATGGTTTTTTTATTGGATTGTCAATGTGGTGTAGCTTCAACCCCTAAAGCGTTCCATAAATCAACAATGACCCATTCATGTTGACCCGTCACCCAACTGCCGCATGAGCTCCTCCTCGCCAAAGGTGTCTGCCAACTGCCCCATGATCCACGTGGACGCTTCACCGTCTTCAGTGAACAGGGCGTGGGGGGTGGTCAGCTGGTACACCTTGAACAGCATGTTGAGCAGGGAGCGCACGCTGTCAGACTGCAACACAATGGCCGTCCCCTTGACTTGCTTCATGGACAGTGGCTTGAACCGAGTCAGCAACTCCGTCTTCATTTGGATAAAGGACTCATTCATGCCCTCCAAGTCGCGGACGTCAAAGAAGAACAAAAACTGTTCGTGGTTGTCGTAGTAGGACGTAAACGCCCGCGTGTACATGTCGAAATCCTGGGGTGTAGACGGCGGGTGGCGAAAGGTAAAGTAGGCAACATGCCCAAAGAGGAGAGAAGTGGAGAAAAAGGGCTCATGATTGCCTTGGTCCCCGACGCCCAAGGGCCGTTCAATGACTTCACGTTCATCTGACGCAGGAATATCCAAACCAAGAAAAGACATTTTTTTTATTTTATTTTTATTTCTTTTCATCGCCCCTAAACGAACCCGCCATAAAGACACACACATCCTTTGGCTTGCAAAGCCCAATCAATGGCTTTATAATAAGGATTGACGATCGGAATGAATCAGGCGAGCAATGGACACGGTGGAGTCCTTGACACGCCGCCGGTCGTGCATGGACTTGAGGCGGGACAAAACCTTGGTCTTGGTAGACTGCTGAATGAGACTGCGCAAAATATCCAAGCGGTCTGCTTGGTCGGTGGAGGGTGAAGTCAGAGCGGCCCTGTAGGTGCCCCAGCTAGGGTCCGCCATGGTTTTCAATGTGCGTTTGGATTTACTGCGTTTGAATTTACGGCCCGTCAACAAAAACCGTGGAGCTTTCAGGGCACGATCGTCCCCTTCCAACACCTTGCGCCCTGTATCGGTGATGGAAAAAATGTAGGGGTGGAGGGTACACCACTGAATAAAACTGCGTGATTTTTGCGACAAGTAGCCCTTGGCAACAGCCTCTTCAATAATAGGATGCCACACTGTGGGTTTAATGAACACACCCCAAATCATTTCCATTGTCTTGGAGAGCACACAGTCACTAACAGTGTTCATCAACAACGCAATGGCAAGCATGGAGTCCATTAAAAACTTGGGGTTGGACAAAAGCCCATCCCGTGCTTTGTCATTGCCGCGTGTTTCTGTAACAAAGTTTTGGAGGGGCGCACCCGCCTCCAACACACGTTTCCATGACCGGGTCACGACACGCGGGTTGGCAGTCGACACAAACTCGGCAAAGGCTTTCCACCGGGGGTGTTCTTTGTGCCCCTTGGCAGGGTCGTCGTGGATGGCCTTGTAAATGTCCATGAGTTCTTGTTTGGCTTTTTCGCGGTAGTCCTTCCCCACAATGTTGCACAGGGACTCAAACCCAACAACGTCTGGAAAGGCGGCCTTGACGCCTGACAGCACAAAGGACCCCGTGCGGCCCATGCCTGCAGTGCAGTGCCCTGCAACACAGCAATCGGCTTCCGCAAGCACCTTGAGGAAGGACTCCAGTTGAGCGGGGCGGGGGGCGGACCAGTCGGGCACAGGAAGATTGACGAATTTGCATGGAACGACAAGGGTCGGGCTCTGGGTTTGATTGTTACATATTTGTTCCCAGCCTTCTTTTTCACGGGCAATCATGTGGGAGTGGGCAACGCGCTTGGAACGGTCAGCTGGGTGTTGAAAGTTGAAAAAGACACCAACATTGAGAATGTCCCGCAAGTACCGCATGCGACGCATCAGGTTGCGAAAGTTTTTGGCGTCCTTTTCACCTGACCCCGTGATGAACCGCATCCCCGCAAACCGCATCGAGGTGGTGTGCAGAGCCACGGGTTTTTCCCGTATCCACACCGAAAACCAGGCCACAATGGTCGGAATGTCTCCCGCCTCCCACACCGTGCGAGGCAGGTGGTGCAAAAACTCCTTCATGCCCGCATCCACCCAACGCGTCACCGAGACTGGCACTTTGGGCTCGAGGGCAACATTGAAACTGTCTTCATCGTGAGCATCGTCGTACGCGTCCTCGGATTCGTCGTCACCTGAAGACGCGTCGTCACCTGAAGACGAAACCGCAAAATTGTCGGACCACCGTGGTTTCGACATGCTGCGATCCCGATCCCGATCCCGATCCCGAACCGAAGACTGCCAATCCCGGAGCAAGCTCGTTGCCGGAATTAAAAACTGGTGAATGAGCCATTTCACAAGGTCGTCCTTGGATGTCTTGGGTGCCCGAGGGTGGCGATCAATGTACGCCAAGTCGTGCAGGTAGCAGGTTCGGTACATGAGGTAAGCCTGCTGGTCTTGGGTCAACACAATTGAATTTTTCTTGCAAATGGCATGCAGGGCTTGAACATCAAGATGGGCGACATCAACAGCAGCAAGCGCTTTTTGAAGGTTTGGGATGGTGTCTACCAACAATTGTGCGATGCGAAGGGTTGGCGGCATGGATGATGACATGGATGACATGGCTGCCAAAGACCCACGCGCATCTGTGGCCATGTACGTGTTTATTCATGTATATGGATTTGAAAAAATCAAGTTCAAAGAATGATTTGAAATTTAATTGCACCCAAGCAAAACCCCATGCAGAATTCTGTACCGATAGGTGAGTGGTACCAACGCTTGACGTACACCCCCGACACGGGCAAGTTGACTGAAGCAGACATTGACAAGGATCGAGAAAACTACTTGAAACTCCTGGATGAATGTGAGGCCGCCCTTTGTGCTAATCCTCGCCTTGCGGACCCCGCCCAGCGCCAGGGCTTCAACTTTTTCCCGGCTGAACCCCCCCACTTTTTGTTGTCCTACCAGCACCGCAACAACGTCGCCATTTTTAAGCGCCTGGCGGACGTCTACCGCCAAATGTTTCCAGAGGTGTGCTACGTGGCACCCCACGTCACCCAGCGGTCTAAAGGCCAAAAACCAAGGTCACACCTGCTGCGCGTGGGGTTTGTGTCGGGGCGCATGGCCAAGCTGTCCTCCGTCATGAAGGACCGCATGGGGGTCATCAAGCACCTGGACCGTTCCCGCTTCACGGTGGCCCTGTTTTCCTTTGCGGAGCCCAAGGACAATTTTGGGCAAATGGCCAAGCGCATGGTGGACGAGTACTACCTGTGTGACCCCCAGGACTTTATCAAGACACGCTCCCTCATTGCGTCTCTCAACATGGACGTCCTTGTCTACTGCGAGTTGGGGTTTGGGCCGCACACCTACGCCCTGGCCCACTGCCGCCTGGCACCCGTCCAGCTGACGACCTGGGGGCACTCGGACACCTCGGGCATTCCCACCATTGACCACTACATTTCCACCGAGTTGTACGAGGTGGGGGACCACGAGGAAGCCCAATCCCACTACTCAGAGCACTTGATCCTGCACAAGTCCCTGTGCACGCATTACTTCAAGCCCTACGACGAAGGCGTGGCCAAAACCATGAGGGGACGTGAACGCTTCTTTTTGCCGCAGTCTGCGACCCTCTACCTGCTCATCCAGACGCCCTTTAAGATTGTGAACCGTTTCCTGCAGACGGTTGCACGCATTCTCAAGGGGGATCCTAAAGCCATTCTGATCATGACCTCGCACCCGACAGACCACGTGCCCGGCGAACGCAACTACAAGACGCTTGAAGCCCTGTTGAGTGGTGACGAAATTGCCCGGGTGCGCATGTTTCCGTGGCTGCCCTACGTCGAAGCCCAAAACCTCATCAAGGTGTGTGACGTCCTGCTCGACTCCTACCCCTTTGGCGGCTGCAACACCTCCATTGAATCCCTGTCCGTGGGGAAACCCGTGATTACCATGCCTGCCAGGTTTTTGTACGGCCGCTTCACCTACGGCTTTTACAAGGCCATTGGGGTGATGGACCTCGTGGCCGACTCCTACGACGCCTACGAGGCCTTGGCGCTCAAGGTCGGCAAGGACGCAGACTACCGGCGTGACATTTCCATGAAGATTTTGGCCAAGGCGTCAAGCCTGTTTGAAGACAAGGAATCAGTGCAGGAATGGAACACGACACTGGAGGACCTCGCCTCCCCCTACGTCGACCGCATTTCCGCAGACGTGGCATGGGTCAACAGCCTCGTCGAGTTTCATGCCATGTGTGCCCCCCACAAGGTGTTTTTGTGGAAGGAAACCCTGCTGGCGTTTGCCCGTGAGGAAACGGCGCCGTCCCCCGCCAACCCGTACCAGGTGGCCATCCTGGACACTGACTTGGGGCCTGAAGCCGCCTTTCTTGCCAAAATGCGACAGGGCGGGTTTGGGCTGGCCAACCCGTCGCCCAGCCAGCGCCTGACCATTCCCGCTGGCCAGGAGGGCGCCTTCCCCTCCCGCTGCCGCCTCTTCATGTTCAAGAAGCACAAGTTTGTGTTTCAGGTGAATGTCGTGGACAGCACCTTTTCATTGGCACCCAAACCCAAAACGAACAAAAAGTCAAAGGCGAAAAAGCCGTCCAGTTTTTGGTCGTTGACCATGGTGAACGATGCACTCCTGGTTGACAAGTGGACTCCAGCCACCAAGTGGAAAGACGTGGTGTGGGCGTCTCCGTTCCTGTCTACATCCAAGGTGCGGTCGCCCCTGCGCACCGTGATTGAACGCTGGATGGCCGAACGCTACGGCCCAAACCCTGGTGACGGCCATGGTAGCAAAGACTATCAAATCCAAGGCTGGAGGTACGAAATCCAGGTTTCACCGTCACCCACCCACGCCTTTTTCAACCTGACCGCGGTCCCCCTGTACACCTTTATTCCAGCTATGCAAGACGTTGGCGTCAAGGAAATCAAGGCCTTTTTACAGGCCATTAGTGTGCGCGGGTGGTTCATGCGGGTCTACCTCCACGCGACGTACCCCGTTGAGGCACTGAGTACTGACCTGAAACGGTCAGGCCTCAAGATTCAATGGGTCAAGACCATTCCCGCGTCCACGACGGTTGACCAGTGCAAGGAATTGGTGGCCAGGGACCGCAAAGACCACCCACACCTGCGGCCCTTTGCCATCGTCCCGCCCTTTATGGCCAACGCGGCAAGCCTTTTCCCGCCCTCTGACTTTGATACCTTTGTCATGACCTAAACGCGGAAAGTAAATCCGTAATGGTAGTCAAGCCCTTGGCTGCAGCCTTCCACGCCCACTGGTCCACGTGAAAGTAGTCGCCCAAGTCGCCCGAGGGATCCGGAAGGGCCAACAACGTCTTGGCAATGGCCAGGTGCAAGTCGTGGCTGATGGACTCGTGGCGAATGGCAAGCCGGATGCCGAGCCCCCGCAATAAATCGGTTGGAGACACCAGGTGTGTGTGCATCCAGGCTTTAAAGTCGTCCACAAGGCCAGCCAAGTCCGGGGGTTTGATGAGGTCTTGCAGGAGCGCACACCCCTCACGGGTTTGACTCAAGACGATTATTAGGGTTGCTTTTTGGGTCAAGTAGTAAGGCGAGGGTCGATGGGAAAGCGCATAGGCCAAGAGCCTTGGTTTGCCCGCCTCAAGAACAGCGGATGGCTCGCACGGCCAAACGTTGCGGGGGAAGCCCGCCACAAGAGACGGGTCGTCGTGGTGTAAGGCAGCACAAAACCCGCCGATTTGTTTGGGGAGAGACACAAGAGGCCACCCGTGAAGGATGACGTGCCGGACGCCTGCTTTGCAGGCTTGAAGAAACACCTTGTCAATCTTGTCCTTGGTCCAAAACCCGTGCGGGCACAAGGTCAAGATGGACGCAGAAAACCGGCAAGTGTAGGCAAGTGCCAAGGCGGACTGCAAATCCAAAAAAGACTGAATGCGCACCAGGGTGTCTGCATTGTTCATTCTCAAATAAAGTGTGTACAAAAAAATGGCCTTGTCCTGTTTTTCACGGTGTGCAGCCAAGCCTCGATTTGTCAAACCCACACACGACCACACCATTCAAATCAAATTGGCCACGGATTACCCGTGGGAGGACGCCACGGTATTAGGTGTGTGTGCGGACACGGGGACATACAAGGTGGGTGTCAAGCGATTGAAGCAGCCTGTAATTGTTAAACAAAACTCTCAAGATTATCCTTTAATAAAAAAAATTACGTCTTGATTTTTTTTAATTGATTGTCCTTGTTTTCTGTTTGGGATGCAGGCTTGCGTTTCGATGGTTTGTACGCGGCCAAGTCCTTGGACACTCCAGGCGCGAAAATTGGCGTCTCCTTTTCATCCCGTTCGTCCTCGTCTTCCACGAGAGACGTTTGAAGAATCTTGTTGTCGTCGTCCTTGGAAAGCACCAACACCTCGTAGCCTAGGGCAAGGTCGGCCGACACCAAAGGGTAAACCGTCTCACGGTACTCGTCGTCCGTGTCCAGGGCCCCACAAACAGGAAAACTCAAACCACAGGCGTGTTCGCTGTCATCTTCAATGATCTTGATGTAACGCCGTTGGCCCGGAATCAACAGGACACCAATGCCCTGGCCGCGTGCCACCCGGACTTCAGCATCAGAAAAGGGAGCCAGCACCTCAAAGTCGCGCATGTGCGTTTTTGCCTTCCACACCACTAGATTGTCGTCCTTCAAATGTCCAGCTGCTTTTTTGGGCGCGAACCAGTCAGCCACCTTGCGGCCCTTCACCGAGTCAAACACCAGGTCGCCATTGGTGTCAAGAGCAAACGCAAACTCGTCACCACTTGGACGAATGATGTGAATGTACATCATCTTGTCCCAAGATTCCTTGGAGGAAGGAGGTTCACAAGAGGGTTTAAAGGTCATGGAGGTTTGAGCCTGGCCCATGGTTTTTTTATTGTGGTTATATGTCCTTCAAGGCGGACCCCATTCGTGTTGAAAGGCAAAGCCTCCAATTTGACGTGTTGACCAATGGCGCCACAAGATTTGAACCTTACCTAACAATAAACATGGACACGTCGTACCCCGTTCCAACCCATTTGCCCAAGGAAGCCACCTGTGTTCCTTCCTGTGCCGACCCTGCTGCCAATTGGCAAGGCGGCTGTGGCCATGCCCTGCCGCCGCAGCTGAAAGATTGTTCTCCGCCCCTTGACCCCCGCATTCCGTCCATTTGGAACACCTACCCCGGGTGGTGGAACGACATTGTGGACTACCAGTACGGCATGGAACACTACACGAAATTTGCCAAGACGGACGACTTGTTCATGCCGTACCAGCAGTACGTGGAGGACCAGGAAGGCGACGAAATTCCGTTCAAGATTGCCCACGCCCAGGACCTGCGGTGGTACTACTGGCCGGGCACCACACCCTTTGTGGGCGCCATTCCCATGGGCGAAACGATTGCCCCACCCGGCCTCGAGTCAGCCCAAAAAATGCAGGCCGCACTGACGTGGACCCACAACGTGATTGCGCCAGGTGACGCGACAAGCGACACCGTGCTGGGCACCCAAACCCCAGGCAACGTGTTTCAGCTCAAGCCCACGTCGTGGAACCAGCGCATGTTGCACTCCAACGTGACTTATCCCGGTTAATGAAGAGATTCCTCGAGTCTTGCAGGCGATGAAAAGTCTTCCCCCTTGGCCTTGATACGCGGGTTCTGTGACATGCCAGCATACACCTCAACACGATGCGGCTTGGGTGATTTGTTTGCATGGGCGCTTCCAAACTTGCGGGCCAAAAATTGTTCCACATAAGCCGAGTTCTGAAGAGAACCATACACCCGCTCCTGAATGATTTTGTTGTCTGGCAGGTACTCCGTCATTTTTTTGGGGGGGGGGGGGGGGGGAGGGGTTTGTTGTTATTGATGAAAATTTTGGGGGGGGCGGGGTGCGCGCCGGTGGCGTTTGGGGCCCCTCTTTAATTTTTTGGGTA
>Ga0180433_10008219_pt1 | contig 13059 bp, 14 predicted proteins | sample SS_ome_8_FD_132980 | JGI IMG/M metagenome (GOLD analysis project Ga0180433, IMG submission 132980) | Hypersaline lake sediment archaeal communities from the Salton Sea, California, USA - SS_1_D_1 metaG | ecosystem: Environmental > Aquatic > Non-marine Saline and Alkaline > Hypersaline >... | reverse complement strand
CGAGGCGCTCCGCCCAGGTCGGGACGGCTCAGCAGCCGTTCGTCTCCTTTCGGCCGGGGAAGTCCGGGCAGTAGTCTTCGTCGTCCGGGACCCCGTCGCCGTCCCGATCCGCCTCGGTGGCCGGTGCCGGCTCACCACCCTTCCACGCCGCAGTCTGTTCCGCGGTGATCTCCAGGTACGTTCGGCCGAACTCGACGCTCGGCTCGATCTCGGTGCCCTCGTGCCACTCGTTGAAGCTGGTGATCAAGATCCAGTGGGGCATGCTCTCGCGGGCGAGCGCCCAGTACACTCGGTACGTCTCGCCGTCCTCGCGATCCAGGTAGGTCAACGCTGGGTTCTTGTACGCCTCGTCGTAGCCGGGGATGACCGTCGCGGCGAACAGCCGGTCCCGTGCGCGGGCGAGGAGAGAGGCCGCCTCGTACTGGCTCGCAACGTCCTCGAGGGGCTGCCCGACCGGGGTGTAGGTGTGGATCCCGTCGAACACGTTCAGGAAGTCGCTGCGCAGGCCGTCGGCGATCGCGAAGATCTCACGGCCCAGGTTTGCCAACTGGCCGAACACGCTCTCCCATTGCGAAGGCGGGAACCGCTGGGTGACTCGGACGTAGAAGAAGACCACCGGGCGACCGTCGGCTCGGAGCAGCGCGGGGCTGGACCCATGCCGCGCGAGGAAGTAGGCGAGGTCGCTGACGATTTCGGACGCCGTGCCGGCGTCCTCGTAGTAGATCGTGACCGTGAACTCCTCTTCCTCGGCGACCTCCGCCAGAACGTCGAACGCCCGATCCTCGAACCCGAACGGGCCCCACCAAGAGGCGATGAACCCGTCGATGCCGGCCGCCTTCGCCTCACGGATGTGGCGGCGAATCGTCTCGGGATCGTTGGAGTCGTACCAGCCGGCGGCCGGCTCGTGCGCCGAATCGTGATGCGAGCGGTACGGATTCCAGTGAACCCACTCCCCGCTGGGACCGTCGGGCGTCCCGTACCACGGGTAGTAGAAGGCAAGGACCTTCGGCCCGCCGAATCCCGCCTGGGTCGGCGACTCGGCCGCCATCGGCGTGAGGAGAGAGGTAAGGGAGGAGCTGCGGATCGAGAACGTCCGCGCGTTCGCCGGCTCCGGGTGCTCCACGACGCCGGCGTGCGTGTAGGTCGCGATCGGATCGGGATCGCCGGGCGCATGGAGCGCGACCGCGGTTCGACCGAGGTGCCCCTTCTCGATCCGGATCTGCAGCCAGTCGGCCGGGTCCGACAGGTACGCGTGAAACCGCACTCGGACGGGCGTGATGTCGCAGCAGGCCTGGCTCACCGACAGAGTGGACAGAGCCGCCACCTGAAGTCCCTCGGCCTCGGCTCCCTCGAGGATCTCCTGGGCGTGGACGACGACCGCCCCGCCGACGAAACGGACCTCGGTCCAGTCGGACGTGGTAGCCAGGACGATGTCGATCGGGTAGACGTCGCGGGCCAGCCCGCCCGCGCCGATGAGAAAGAGGGTCCAAAGCACGACAAAGAAGCGGCTTCTCATCGTTATCTCCTTCATCGATCCACTCTAGCAAAGCGGCGGATGGTCGCCAAGTCTCCGTTCGGAGACAAGGCACGAGCGGGGCTTCCACCGCGTCCGGACCCGGAGGCCGCGCCGGCCGTCGGAGATGGACGGGGTGTCCTTCAGCGCAGGCCGGTCGATCCCGTAGAGTGGATGGTGAGACGAAATGGAGGAGGGTCATCCTATGTGGGATCGCATCGTGGAGTGGGTCGTGGCGTACGGTGGGCAGGCGATCGGGGCGATCGCCACCCTGGTCATCGGCTACCTGGTGGCTCGTCTGGCCCGGCGGTGGATGAAGCGGTGGCTGACGCGTACGAACCTCGCCGAGGCGCTGCAACGGTTCCTGACACAGATCACCTACGTCGGGATCCTGGTGTTCGCAATCGTCGCTTCGCTGGCCCGGTTCGGGATCCAGACGACCTCGTTCGTCGCCATTCTCGGGGCGGCCGGCTTTGCGATCGGCTTCGCGCTCCAGGGCTCGTTGGCGAACTTCGCGGCCGGCGTTCTGCTCCTGGTTCTCAAGCCGTTCAAGATCGGGGACTACGTGGAAGCCGGCGGGGTGTCCGGGACGGTGAAGGACATCCAGCTGTTCACGTCCGTCCTGGCGACGCCCGACAACGTCAAGGTGATGGTTCCGAACGCCCAGGTCTACGGAGGCGTGATCCGCAACTACAGCGGATACGAGACGCGGCGCATCGATCTGATCGTCGGGATCGGGTACGACGATTCGATCGACCAGGCGTCCTCCACGGCGCAGGCGGTGATGCAGGACGACGACCGGATTCTCCGCGAGCCGGAGCCTCAGGTGATGGTCGACGAGCTCGCCGACTCCAGCGTGAACCTCCGGCTGCGGATGTGGGTCCAAGGGGCCGACTACTGGAACGTGCTCTTCGACCTGACCCGGGCCGTGAAGGAAGCGTTCGATGCACGGGGGATCGAGATCCCGTATCCCCAACACGTCGTTCATGTGAGCCAGGAGAGCTAGCGGAGGTTGGGAGCGGTCGGTGCGCAAGACACCGAGGTACCGGCTGTTCGGCCGGGGCCGCACTCCTGCGAGGTGGCGGGAACGGCTTGACGCGGAAGGGATCCGGGTTCTCGAGGAAGGCGTCCGGATCCGGGTCACCTATCGCAACGACCGGGCACCCGGGAAGCGGCTCGGGTACCGCCGATCGATCGGAAGCGGCGCGATCGCGCAGGACACCCGAGGAGGCGAGCGGCGGCGTTCGAGCCAGCTACCGGGAGGCCAGCGCGCCGATCGTGGCCGCGCCAAGAGCCAGGAAGAGGAGCTTCGCGACCAAGCTGGCGCCCGAACGGGCGGGGACTTCATGAAACGCCCGGACGTCCCGGACGGTCCGCGGGAGTGAGACGATGTCTCGCAGGCCGAACCGCTCCCGGGCGCCGACGGCCACCCACAGCTTTTCGACCCCCTCGTCCTGCGGCCAAGCGACGACGTAGTACGTCCCGGTCTCCGGCAGATCGACCGACTCCTCAAGCAGGATCCACGAGTCGGTTCCCGTGAACGGCTCGTGAAAGAACCGCGGCTCAAGGACGGCCGAGGTCTCAAAGAGGACGCCTCCGCCGTCCGATGGGGTCGCGATCGGGAGGTCGATAGGCGGGAGGCCGGGGCCGAGCACCGCGAGGGATGGTCGGGCATCGACGAGTCGATCGAGGACCGGAAGACCGAGCGACACGTCGAGTCGCGTCCCGCCGGTCACCTCGAACGCGAGCCAGAGGGCACGCTCGCTCTCAGTCAGCTCGGCGTACGCGACCTGGCTGACGTCGATGTCGGTCACCCGGAGGGCCTGATCGAACGTCGGATACGTTCCGCCGATCGACGCCGGCTTGTGCGCCGCCGCGACCGCGGAAGCGCACAGGACCCCAAGGAACGTCAAGACGACGGAGCTTCGAAGGGTAGACACGGCGAACCACCTCCACGGACAGTCTGACGATGTCCGCAGGGCCGGGCAAACCGCGCGACGAACCGGCCGGATCACGCGAGGCAATCCCGCGACCGTCGAGGTCATGTCGTTCGGCCCGGCTGTGCTCAGTCTTCTTCTCGGAGCAGCGACTCCCGGAACTCCTCCTGCACCTGGACCCGGCTGAGGTAGCGGTACAGGCCGTCGTGGGCCATCAGCTCGTTGTGGGTGCCCTGTTCTACGATGCCGCCGTCCTGGAGAACGACGATTTTGTCGGCGCTGCGGATCGTCGACAGGCGGTGAGCGATCACGACGGTCGTTCGACCGACCATCAGCCGCTCGAGCGCCTGCTGGATCAGCGATTCGGTCTCGGTGTCGACCGAGGAGGTCGCCTCGTCGAGGATCAGGATCGGCGCGTCTCTCAGGACCGCCCGCGCGATCGCCAGGCGCTGCCGCTGGCCTCCGGAGAGCTTGACGCCGCGCTCGCCGATCAGCGTCTCGTACCCGTCCGACAGCTCGGCGATGAACTCATCGGCGTTCGCGATCCGAGCGGCCTCGATCATCTCTCGATCGGTGGCGTGGGGGCGGCCGAACAGGATGTTCTCGCGGACCGTACCGTGGAACAGGAAGACCTCCTGCAGGACGATGCTGATCTGCCGACGGAGGCTGTCCAGCGTCAGATCACGGAGGTCATGGCCGTCGAGGGTGATCGCGCCGTCGGTGACGTCGTAGAACCGAGGGATCAGCATCGACAGCGTCGTCTTGCCGACGCCGGTCGGCCCCACCAGCGCGACGACGGAGCCGGGTTCGACCCCGAGATCGACGTGACGCAGCACCATGTCGCCGACGCTGTACCGGAAGCTGACGTCGCGGAAGCGAATCGCCCCTTCGGCCCGACCGGGGAACTCGACGGCGTCGGGTTGCTCAGCCACGTCCGGCTCCTGGTCCAGCAGCTCGGCGATCCGATCGGCTCCGGCCAGCGCCTGCTGGATGCTCTCCCACACGTTGGACAGCGCTCGGATCGGCTGGTAGAGCAGCTCCAGGTAGAGGAAGTAGGCGACCAGATCGGCGACGGGCAGCGCGCTCTGGAGGACAAGCCGGCCGCCGAAGTAGATCAGGATGATCGTCCCCAGCGCGGCGGTGAACTCGACCGAAGGGTGGAAGACGGCCATCAGACGGAGGGCGCGCAGGAGAGAGTCCCGGTAGCGAACGATCCGGCTCCAGATCCGCTCCGCCTCGTTGTCCTCCCGGGTGAATGCCTGGATCTCGCGGATCCCGGAGATGTTGTCGTTGAGCGCCGCGTTCAGCTCGCCGAGCTCGACCTGGCGCCGACGGAACGCAGGGCGGACGTAGCGGGCGAACCCGCGCATCGCCAGCACGATCAGCGGAATCGGGAGCATGGAGAGGAGCGCGAGCTGCCAGCTCATGCTCATCAGCACCGCGGTGACGCCGATCAGCATCAGCACGTTGATCAAGACGTCGGGAATGGCGTGAGCCACGAGCTGTTCGAGGAGGTCGGAATCGTTGACCGTCCGCGACATGAGCTGTCCGGTTTGCTTGTCCTCGTAGAAGCGGAGGGAAAGGCGCTGCAGATGGCGGTAGACGTCGTTCCGGACGTCGGCTACCACGTGCCAGCCGGCGACGTGAGCGGCATAGCTTCGGACGAACTGCATCACCGCGCGGAGAACGTAGATGGCGAGGCCGATCAGGGCCAACCGAGCGACCAAATCGATCGCCGCCGCCCCTGCCTCCGGGTCGGTGACGGCGGCGATCATCGTCCGGACGAGCCAGGGAGCGACGAGCTGGATGCCCACGAGGGCGAGCATGCTGACCATCGTCAGGCCGAGCGGCAGCTTGTATCGCCCGACGTGGCGGAGCACCGCGCGCAAGGAGTTCATCTGTTCATTCCTCCGTTCCTCGTCGGGCCGGATGTATCTTCGGGCCTAGACCCCGCCCGAGCGCCTGCCCTCGCGTGCCAGGCCGCGCCTCGGCGCTCGGGGAGCCGCCGATCGGCTGGTCCTCTGCGGCAGCATCTGGGATCTTCCGGAAGGTCGGTACGATCCTGCGGATCCGCCTCATCGCCCCCGATGCACGACCCCTCGCGAGCTCGTGCACCGATTATCCGAGAGACGACGGTGCAGGGCCAGGGTCAGCCCTTCTGAGGAGGCGGCGACTCGCGTGCGGGACCGTGCAGCTTGCGAGCCCCCATCGATCGGACGGAAGAAGCGAGGTAAGCCAACACGGCGACCGGCGTTCGTGGAGCGGGCTACCGGCCTTCTTCGCGGTCCAGGTACTGGAGAATGGCGTCGACGACGAGGTAGTTCAACGATCGGTCGCGCCTCTTGGCCAGCGCGCGAAGGCGCTCGACGGCCCGCTGCTTCTGTGCCTTCTCGGGGATGTAGACGGAAATCATCGGAGTGGTCCTGTTTCGTGGCATATCCCCTCACCTCGTCTCCATTGTGACCAAATCCCGAGGGAGGTCAATAGGGGAAGGGGGGATTCGCCCTCGAGCCCTTCCGGTCGACCTCCTTGCCCCGTGCCGTTGCGCGGACTTGCCGCAGAAGCGATCCTCTGCGCGAGCCGGGCGATTTCCGAGCGGCGGAGGCAGTCGGCCGAATGAGACGTGAAGGAGGACGGGAGAAGACGTGATGCACGTGCTGTGGGCGGTCGCGGCGGCGTCGCTGCTGGCCTGGATCGGATTGCTACTCGCTCGCGGAGGGTACTGGCGCGTCTCTCCGCGGCTCGTTCCCCCGCCGGTGGACGATCCGCTCCCCCACCCTGGCGTCGTGGCGGTGATCCCGGCTCGAAACGAGGCGGACGTCCTGCCGGAGACGCTCCCGACGGTCCTCGCCCAGCGCTACCCGGGGCCGTTTCGGGTCGTCCTCCTCGACGATCGGAGTGAGGACGGGACCGCGACTGCGGCACAGGACGCCGCGGCGGCGATCCTCGCCACGGATCGACTGCAGATCGTTCCCGGCGCACCGCTCCCGAGCGGATGGTCGGGGAAGGTCTGGGCGATGCACCAAGGCGCCCTGGTGGCAGGCTGCACTGCTCCAGCCGCTCGACCGGTCGCCTTGCACCAGGCCGAGCGGCCGGAGTTCCTTTGGCTGACCGATGCCGACGTCGCACACGAACCATGGGTCCTGCAAGCGTTGGTCGATCGGGCGGAGACCGACCGGCTCGATCTGGTCTCGGCGATGGCGAGGCTACGGGTGGGCTCGGGTTGGGATCGGCTTCTCGTGCCGGCGTTCGTCTACTTCTTCGCCAAGCTGTATCCGTTCCGATTCGTCGGGGATCCCCGACGGCACGACGCCGGGGCGGCCGGGGGGTGCGTCCTGGTTCGTCGGGGAGCGCTCGAGCGGGCCGGTGGATTCGAGGCGATCCGGTCGGCACTGATCGACGACTGCGCCCTCGCGAGGCGTATCAAGCGGGCCGGCGGGCGGCTGTGGCTCGGATTCTCGCGCGGCGTGTCGAGCGTGCGCCGATACGGTCGTCTGGCGAGCGTGTGGGCGATGGTCACGCGCAGCGCGTACACGCAACTGGGGCACTCGCCGCTGATGGTCATCGGAACGGTCATCGGGATGCTCTTCCTCTACGCGCTACCGCCGGCGGCCTGCCTCGGCGGGGCGGTTGCGACCGCGTTGGCCGTCCCCGGCGCGCTCGCGCTGGCGGCGGTCGGTGGGGCGGGATGGGGCCTGATGACGGCGAGCTTCGTTCCGATCGTGCGTCACCACGGGGTCGGCCCATGGTGGGCGGGATCGCTTCCGGCCGCCGGCGTGCTGTACACGGCGATGGTGATCTCGTCGGCGTGGTGCCATGCGAGAGGCCGGGGCGGGGCGTGGAAGGGGCGAACCTATTGACCGGCGAGGTAGCCGGAGGGGCCGCATCTTGACGTGGAGGTGGGGATGGCCGATCCGTTGAACGTGCTCGTCTTCCTGCGCGGGCCCACCGAGCTGTACCGCGCTCGCCTGGCCGACTCGGGCTCCGTTCGGTACTTGTTCTGCGAGTCGGCCTCGGAGGCGGCGGCTCGGATCGGCCAGGCCGACGTCCTGCTGGCGTCTATCGGCTTCCCTCAGGAGCTGCTGGGCCGAGGCGAGCGATTGCGGTGGATCCAGGTCGCGGGGGCGGGCGCCGATGCCTTTCTGAGCGGGGGAACTCTTCCCTCGGACGTCCTGCTGACGCGGGTCAACGTCTCGTTCGGCGAGCCGATCGCCGAGTACGTGATTGCTCATCTTCTGGCCCGAACGCAGAGGATCCATGAGGTGCATCGCCTCCAGGCGGCCAGGCAGTGGAGGCCGCTGACCGTGGAGCGGCTCGCGGGTCGGACGATGGGCATCGCGGGTACGGGCTCGATCGGGGGAGCCGTGGCCCAACGAGCCCGAGGCTTCGGGTTGCGCACGATCGGCCTCTCCCGCTCTGGGTCCAAGCGCGATGGGTTCGACGCCTGTCACGCGCCGGACCGGCTGCGCGCGTTCCTCCGCGAACTGGACATCCTCGTCATCTGCTTGCCGTTGACCTCGGCGACACGCGGTCTGTTCGGCCGGGAGGAGCTGTCGTGGATGAAGCGCACGTCGATCCTCGTGAATGTCGCGCGCGGATCGATCGTCGACGAAGAGGCGTTGATCGAGGCGTTGCAGGAGCGGCGGATCGCTGCTGCGGTGCTCGACGTGTTCGAACAGGAGCCGCTGCCCGCGTCGAGCCCGCTGTGGGCGATGGAGAACGTGACCGTGACGTCGCATCACGCCGGCCTCAACGTCCCCGACGACATCGCGGACTACTTCCTGGCCAACCTCGGCCGGTTCCGCGCCGGCGGGGCGCTACACGGTCTGGTGGATCCGACGCGGGGCTACTGACGTTCGCCAGGCTGAGACGAGGCCGGTCGAGGTTGCGCTTCGATCGGGGACGGGCCATGCTTCCGGCATGGCTGACCGCATGGAGGAGATCCGGTATCGGCCGATCGGGGTCATTCGAACGCCGCACACCGACCCGGCGAGCTGCCCGATCCAGCCGCGGTATGCGACTGGGATCGAAGGGCGGATCGAGGTCGATTTGGCGTTCGAGGAGGGGCTTGCCGATCTGGACGGCTTCTCTCACATCGTGGTCTTGTTTCATCTGGACCGGTCGAAGCCGCCTCGGTTGAAGGTCGTGCCCTACCTCGACGATCGTCCCCGCGGGGTCTTCGCGACCTGCGCGCCGTCCCGACCGAACCCGATCGGACTGAGCGTCGTTCGGCTCCTCCGCCGGGACGGCTGTGTCCTTCACATCGCCGACGTCGACATGCTCGATCGAACCCCGCTCCTCGATATCAAGCCGTACATCGAGCGGTTCGGTGTCCGCGGGCCGGTCCGTTCCGGCTGGCAGCGATCGGTCGACGACGAGGTCGCCGAGCGGCGCGGTCGTCGGTTACACGATTGACGGGGCGACCGTCGCGGCGATCCGTTGGTTGATCTCGATCAGGTTTCCGTCCGGATCGTGAAGGTGCGCCGTGCGGACGTCCCAGTCCGGATGCGTGCGGGGGGCGAGGGCGAACTTGACCCCTTTGCCCTCCAACTCGCGGTGCGCCGCGTCGAGATCGTCGACCGCAAAGACGAGGGCGACGCGCCCCCGCCCCTCCCCATTCGGCTCCGGGATCCCGAGCGCCTCGGTCATCCGGGCGCGCTGGAACAGCGCCAGCCGAACGCCGGGCACCTCGAACTCGGCGTACCCGGAGTCGACGTTCCCGTGCAGGACCTTCATTTCCATGACGTCGCGATAGAAGCGGAACGAGCCTCGATAGTTGTCGACCAGAAGCCTGACGTAGTTGAATCGGTAGTTCATGCGCCTCACCTCACAGCCCAGTCTTGCATCCGGAGGCGGGCGTTTCGTGGACCGGCCGTGGGGATTCGGTGAGTGCGGTGGGCCAGCGGCCCCGTGGATCGCGCGGCGCATCACATGGCGAGCGCGCTTCGTCCGATCGGTCGCTTCACCTCACGCGATCGCGCCGAGGCCGAGCAAGACGATCGCCGCCAGACCGATGGCGATCAGCGCGAGGACGATCACCCAGGCCACGTTCGCTCCCTTCGCTGTCCGGACGGTACAGCCGCTAGTCCCAATCCCCCGAGGCGAGCTGGAATCGGAACACGATCGGGTTGTGATCCGAAAGGACCCGTACGAATCCGAGCTCCTCGTACGCCTCTTCGATCGGTTCGTCAAACGGATTCCACACCGCGGCGAGACCGTGGACCAGGTCGATCACCCGCAGGCCGAAGACGTAGTCGACCTCGACCCGCTGGGTGAACAGGATCCCATCGTACGGACGGCCGGGCGACAACGTCGCGTCGGTGGCTAGGCATTCCCCGGCATACGTGGGGTTGAGAAACTGTAGGTCGCTCGGCACGGACGAGAGGATCTCGCGGCAGTCGGCGAACTGCAGGCTCCCGAGGACGATGTACTCGGTTTCCTCGCCCGTTCGATCGTCGATCCAGACCGCGATCTCTTCGATCTCCTCGGCCCGCCTCGCTCGGTCCGCCTCGGTCGTGCCTTCCCGCAGGTGCACCGAAATCAGGACGAAGTCGAAGTCGGTCTCAATGTGGCGCAGCGGGAACGCGTACGGCACCCGATCGTAGGCTGGGTTCGCGGTGAGGTCCTCGGCGAGGAATCCGGCGGGCAGCCCCTCGGCCGGCTTGAGCTTGCTCGGATCGTAGAACACGACGAACCACTCGGTCCACGGCTCGTTGCTGTGGTGGAGGAGCCGCCTCCCGGTGTCCTCTTCGGAGAGGATGTAGTCGTAGCCCCAGCGGTCGGTCATGTCGTCGAAGAACTGCGCGACTCCCGCGTTCGGCTTGTATGGATCTCCATTGGGAAACGTCCCTTCGTACGGCGGCGCGACGATACCCTGCACGACGACGATGTCGTAGCGGGCCAGGACGTGTGCCAACGCGCGCCCGTCCTTCTCCGCGTGAGCCCCCATCTCATGGATGTCGAAGCTACAGACGGTGAGCGTCTCGAGCGCGGCGGTCGCGACCGACGCGCCGATCAAGAGAAGCAGTGCAAATCCTATCGTTCGTCTCATGCCCCCTCCTTCCCGGTCTCGAGATCGTATCAGCAACCGCGGACGCGGCCAAGTGTCGCGGCGGGGTTCTCAACATGGGTCGCGGCGAGTATGCTGGAGGTATGGGCGAGATCCGGGTCAACCGCGCGCCGTTTCTGACCCTGTGGGCATCCGTGGTGGCGCGTCGTCTCGGGTACGGCGAGGACGAGGCGCTGACCCTCGGGCGCACGGTCGCGGGACTGATGGCGCAGTCGAAGGGACGCCGGCTCGGGATCTACACGCCGAGCCCGGAAGGGAAGCGACAGGCGCTCCGCGAGAAACGAGAGGAGATAGGTACTGAGACGGTCGAGATGATGGGCCGATCGGTCCCCTGCGTACGAACCGCGGATGGGCTGCGTGCGTTGTCCGCGGCGTCCCCGACCGATCCCGAGAGCGTCCGCAGGTACCTGAGAGAGCGGTTCAAGGACGCATTGGCTCCGGTGGAGGAGAAGCTCGTGGAGCTGGCCGAGACGTTCGAGCCGGCCGAACTCGACCGCGAGGCGATGAACGTCTACTTGCGCCTTCGTCCGAACGTCCCGAAGGGGCGCGAGGGCTGGGGGAAGGCCGGGCTGCTTGACACGGATGCGATCGATGCGTTGATCGTGTCGCGTCGGCGAAGCGGCGCAGGCCCGCGCCGACCATAGGATCGCCCTCCATGAAGCTCGCGCCGGCGGACCAGGTCCCGTCCGAAAGGAGTCGCTGATGAAGAAGATGTGGGCTGTATGGGCGGTCGGGCTGGCGTTCGTCGCCCTCCCGTCTGCCGTCTGGGCAATCCCGGATTCGACGCTCGACGACTGCGCGGAGCTCGTGGCCGGCGCGGCGGTCGGCCTCGCGGAGACGTACGTAGAGGGGCTGATCCGAACGATGGTCGTCCTCGCGGCGACCGACCTCGTGCAAACCGGCGACTGGGACGGGATGCACGACCTACTGGAGGTGTTCGAGGAGGCGAGCCTGCCGATGGCGACTTGGTTCGCTCGGCCCGACGGTTCGTACTTCACCGTGGATGCCGGGCGGGCGAGCGCCAACCTGTTGGATCGCGACTACTTCCCGGTGGTAATGTCCGGCCGGATCGCGACCGGCTACGTTCTTGTCAGCCGGTCGACCGGTCGCGTTTCCGCGGTGACCGCCGTTCCGGTGACCGCGGACGGCACGATCGTCGGGGCTCTCGGCGTCTCTCTGTTCCTCGACGCGTTCAGCCTTGCGATCGCGGAGGACCTCGCGCTGCCCGATGGGGTGGCCTTCTACGCCGCTACCGAGGACGGGCGGATTGCCCTGCACTCGGACCCGAATCGTCTGCTGGCGGACGTCTCCGAGGCCGGTGTCCTCGTCGAGGACACCGCGACGGCGGAATCGCCCCTGCTAGGGTGGATGTTCGGCGTCGGGCCGACCGAGTAGAGGGACTCCGGGATTCCGAGCCCCCGGAGCAGGGGCTCGACGAACGCGCTGATCCGTCCTCCGGCGAGTCCCCCGAGCAGCCCCCCCGGGCTTCCCTCGACGTTCACGATGTTGGTGGCCGCCAAGAACGCCGGCGGCTCCTCAGTCGGGGAGAGGGCGCCTCGTTCGAGCGGTTTGGATTGAACCGTCGCACGGTCTACGATGGCGGGATGTGCGTTTCCCGGAAGGAGGAACGATGAGGCGGCCGGGCGCGCTGCGGAGGGCGCTGGCTATCTCGATGCGGTTTGTGCTCTCCCGTTTCGGGGACGCACGGTCGGGGCCGAGGGGGAGGTGAGCGGCGGATGAGCGGAACGTTCTGGATCAGCACGGGCGTCGCGGTGGTGCTGATGCTGGTTGCGGCGTTGTTGTTCCCCGAGCAGATCACGAGGGAGGCCCCGCTCGATCTGGAGCCGTCGGGACCGGTGGCTTCAGAGGACGGGGCCGTCGTAGAGGCGCCGGACGAGGAGTTGAGCAGGCCGATCGAGCCGGCTCCGGTCCTTCCGGTCGCGATCGATGGGGTCGTCTTCGCCGGCGAATATCCGCACCGCACGGAGGCGGGCGGCTTCCAGGTCCATTGGAAGAGCGACATGAATACCCTGCGCGTCGGGCTGGTGAGCCCCGGGACGGGGTACGTTGCGATCGGATTCGATCCCGAGTACCGGATGAAAGGGGCGAACTTCATCATCGCCGCCGTGCACGACGGGGGACTGGCGATTCGTGACGACTACGGGGACGGCTCGGTGAGCCACACAGCGGATACGTTGCTCGGCGGGACCGACGACATCCTCGAGGCGGCGGGTCGCGAGGAGAATGGCCGAACGACGGTCGAGTTCGTGATCCCGCTGCGCACGCGCGACGAGAACGACAAGACGCTCGTCCCCGGAGAGACCTATCGGATCCTCATCGCGTACCACCACTCGAGCGACAGCTTCGCGGTCAGGCACAGCCGTCGGGGCTCGGGGACCCTGCGTCTCGATGCGTCTCCCTAGAGGATGCGCTCCGCGGCGAACGGCCGGGATTCCCGACCTTGCCCATCGGTAGGCGATGCCCTACAGTCCTGAGATCGAAGGGAAGAGAGGAGGGGAATCATGAACAACACGTGGCTG
>Ga0180433_10008218_pt1 | contig 13061 bp, 4 predicted proteins | sample SS_ome_8_FD_132980 | JGI IMG/M metagenome (GOLD analysis project Ga0180433, IMG submission 132980) | Hypersaline lake sediment archaeal communities from the Salton Sea, California, USA - SS_1_D_1 metaG | ecosystem: Environmental > Aquatic > Non-marine Saline and Alkaline > Hypersaline > Sediment... | reverse complement strand
CATTACACTATAATCTTCTTTTTCTAAGACCTGACCTTCTTTGTCCATATAATATTTATTCAAAGGCATAGGCTCTCCAGTCGCCTCAAATCTTTTCTTTTCCAAAGCTTCTGTATATTTTATAAAACTGCTGTCCTTTTCCATTTTTTCCATTTTATCATATTGGCCAAAATGTCCCTCTTCAAAAGCCCTTTGCTTATACTGATCAAAATGATCATATTGAGCCAACCCTTTTTCCATGCCCATTTCCAGCATTGCCCTGACCCGATAAATATCGCCGCTTTCAACTGCTTCACCCATAGCTCTATTATAATCATCCTGAGACTTAAATAAGTCCGGCTCGCCTTCCAGCCTGCCTTTATGTTCTTCAACTTGCTTTTGCATTTCTAATTCTTTAGCATCTTTTTCCGGCCCGATAAAACCTTTTGCTGCAGCAAAAGATTTATCCTTAGCTCTTTCTGCTCCTTCAACTGTTGTAGCCTGTAAATATCTATTTAAACTTTTAGCCCCTGGTATTTTCAATCCCATAACCTTATCAGAGTCTTTGCCTGACATTACCCTGCCGGCGAGACCGGCTTTCAGACCGCCATACATTCCGCTTAGCTTAGCCCCTAAAGGCCGGGTAATAAACTTTTCAGTCGGCTTTTTAACCATGCCCTCAGCCGCTCCCTGAGCCTTATTTTTCATCCAATTAGAAGCTCTGGTGGCATAGCCAGCGCCCACTACCTGGAACTGACCGCAAAAATGAAGTCCGGCTACCATCATAATAATCCCCATTAAAAATCCTCTCATATCTTCTAAAGAACAAGCAGCTGAAGCACAAGCCACAGTAGTTGAAAACTGGTCTGATCCGCGGACATCTTCACTAACATCCTCTGGTTTTACTTCATTTCTAACTGCCGCCATATTAGCTAAGGCCAGCCACAGAAAAAAAGCCAGACAAGGACCAATAATACAATAATTAATAAACTGCTGCCACCACTGGCCCCACATCATCCCGATCTTACCGCCAACCGGCTCAAAAACATAGGCAAAAAAGGCAATTGGGGAAAATATTATTAAAATCCATAAACCGACTATTCTAAAAGCCAAAATAATCACAAAAACCGCAATCACAATAATTGAAACTATTATAAAAAGCAAACCAAAAATTGCTGCTGCCACAGCAGACCACTGGGCGCTGGCTTTAGCAATTTCCATGGAATCATCCTCTTTATCATACTGAAACCAATCTAAAACACCTAAACCCTTAAATAAATGATTCCCTGTTAAGTCGCTATAAGAATTAACAAATGAACCCATAATAATCTGAAAAAAATCAATAATCGCCCCGCAAATAGATTTGCTAAAATTAATTAAAACTGCCATTACTAAAAGCCTGGCTAAAAGCTTGTTCCAGGCATATTTTTCAATTTTTAAAACTGTAGCAAAAGCAATCAAAAGCAAACCTAAAATAAAAAACATATTAACCAGGTCCCGAGTCACTCCCCAGCCAGCCTTAACATAACTGGAATCCACAAAACCATTATAATTACTAACAGTTTTTAAAAGCGCAATTAAGGCAAACATAATGCCCATGCCAATTACCCGAAAAAGTTCAACTATATAAAATACTGCTGCGGCAAAAGGAGATGAAAGCCAGTCTAAAACTTTTGAATCACTCTCCTGGCTTTCAGAGCCTTGACCAGTATCAGAATTACCAGTTAAATCATCATAGTCCGGAGCTTCATCATAGGCTAAAGAAAAATGGGTAGTAATAACAAAACTAGAAAAAATCAATATGAAAAAAACTGCCACGCTGATTATTCTATTTTTCTTCCTTAAAAATTCCATCTAAAACTATTCATATTTATTAAAAATACATTTATTATTTGCTACATCCCACTGACACTGCGGATCCAGGTTACATTTAGTATCATCACTGCCATACTTATAAGCACAAATATCAATTGTATATGGGAAGTAAGTCAGACAGGCATATTGCTGGTCATCATATATACCATCATTAATCGGGCTGGACTGGTCAAACTCTAAGCACATGCCTTCCTGGCCAAGAAAAAGTTTTTCTTCTTCAACAGGATTACATTCTTCAGCAGTACAAGGATCCCCTGCACCATCATTACATACTTTGCCTCGCTGTGCTTCTGGTGCAGTACAAATTGATCCTGGAGAGCCAACCTGAGCAGGAATATAAGTGGAATAGCCAGTGGATGGTATGTCTGTATACGAGCAGGCATTACCAATCTCGGCTTTACTGGCCAAGCTAGTATCCGGACTGTAAATACTTCTGATATTTTGATAATCCTGTTTTGTAGATAATTCATATGGTAATGGCGCAGTTTCTTCAGGGAAGATCTTACAAATCGGCTCTGTGTATCTAGCATCCTTAGGCGAAGCATCGGCATCATTATCATTAAGATGCAGATAAGCGCTTTTAAAAGAAAAATCATCATCTAATTCCATTTCTATTGGGTAACGATTAGGAATAGTATATCCTGAAAAATCACCGGCACGCCAGCGGTTCAAACGGCTTAATTCACCTGCTCCAAAACGGTAAATATATCCTTCCTGGTCAGTATAATTACTAATTCTTTTAATTATTAATCCGGCATTATTATCTGCCCCATACCTGACATTATCTTCCTGATATCCTTCTTGACATGTCCCATCAGGCCAAAAACCTGTACAAACTTTTGCAGAAACACATAAACCATCATCATTTCTTTGAGTACAGGTTAGAAATTCTTCACACTCACGGTCTCTTTGCACTTTTAATATTTCATTTTTATTCTCTACCCCATTAACAAACTGGACACAGCCTAAATCCCAGTCAACAGCACTACAACTGCTGCGGTCTACACTATTGCCTGTATCCATTACATAATAACTTTCTTCTGTTGCTTCTTTAATCTGTACCTGGTCATATATAATGTATGACTGCGGACAATTACCGATTTCAGCTGCCTGATTATCATTTAAAGGCGCGTACAAAACTAATTCCAAATCATATATTCTGTCATAAACAGTTCCGACACTATCCTCGTAAGGCGCTTTATAAACAAATTCCACCTTTTTCCACCTGTTTTCACTAGGATAAGTGTAAATTGTAGGGTCATCAATACTATCTAAAGGACCAATGGAAAAAGCTGCTTCTGGGACAGGGCAAGTATCCCCAAGACCATTAGCATCATCAGGCACTATATAATGGAAAGAAATTTCATATAATTTATTCCGCTCAACCCTGCTCGCTATCTGAGAAATCGCATATGGCGGAGCCTGACAAGGATCATATAAATATGTTGTCGGACATTCCTGACTGGTGGTTTTGGTCAGTCTGATGGCTTTATTGCCAGAATATACATGGTCTGTTTCTGATTTTTGTTTACCTGTAGTGGCTGCTTTTGAATACCAGTTTGACAAACTACCGGTCTGGTCAAAAGACTCAAAATTACCGTTAAATATATAATTGGGATTAATATCAGAAAATTCAGTACAGCCATTATACTGGCCTGAACACTCGCCAACATACCCCTGATATTTTGCTGCTTCAATATTCTTGTAAATATTAAACGGCCAGCCCAAACAAACTCCTGATTTCCATTCACCGGCAATGCTCTCACAGCTTGACTGAGTATCAATATCTTTTAAAATCAGGGCGCACTGGTTATATTGATCACTCCAGCTGCCATTATACTGATTGCAGGCTTCCTGATCTTTAATTAATTCAGTCAAGCCCAAATCATTAGTTACTGCTGACATGGAACCACAGCCATTTTCTGCACTGCCTTTTTTAAACCAGCCTGAAACATTATTGCCATTAACAGTTCCTTGTTTATATTCACAAAGCTTGGTAGGCTCTATTTTATAATACTCTATCCCACCGGTTTCATTAACCAGCTCACTGCAGCCTAAAGCATCATGGCTGCATAAAATTGAATTAGGCACATTAATATACTTATCAGGATCATTAATCAGATAAACATCAGCAAAACCTATATTTGCCTCTTCACTGGAACCTTCATATTGGGGCGCGCCCAGACGCTGACAGCCTTTTTGACCGCGCAAACAGCTGTATTCATCATCCAAAACCAAAGTAATAAAATCATCTGCCTCTACAATATAATCATCTAAAAAGGTCTTATTATCCAGATTAAAACTCTGACTGATCGGAGAAATTGAATTTTTAGTGTCTATTAATAACTGGCAGCCAACAGTGCTTTCCCTGCATAAATTACTAAATGATTTTAAATTATGCCTTTGGCCCAGTAAATCTTCATAAGCCTGGCATCCCAACATAGCTCCTTTTTCATAAATCCCATAGACATTACGGTCACAGCTTTCGGGGGTAGTCCAGCTATTTTTAATTACATAAACATTATCCCTGATTGCTTTTAACAAAACATTATCCAGATAAATCCGGCTGTTTAAAGAATCAAAAACCAAAGAATTATCTTCAATATCTAGCCAGCTGATATTTACCGGCCCTACTGTATATTTCTGCCATTCTGTTGACAAAATTACTGGCCCGGCTGAAGCTGCAGGAGCCAGAGAAGCAAAAGGAGCATCATCATTAGTATCAGTGCTAAATTTGATGGTAATTTGCTCCTTATCAACTTCTGATTTAGCCCAAAAAGACAAAGTATATAAATAACCTCTGTTTAGGTCTACTGGTTTATAAATTGTAGTTTCATTTTCCGGAATTAATAATGAATGACCACCCACAGCCACTGATTCCCCGACTAAAGTCAAAGATCCTGTATCACTATAAGCTGTGTCTTTATACCAGTCCAGACTGCCTAAACTTTCAAAATTATCAAATAATTGATTTCTGATATTATTACCCTGGTCGCCTACATAAGCCCGGCAATTATTTGCCTCAGCACTACAGCTGATACCTTCACTAGGAATGGCATTGTAAATACAAGCTTCGTCCTGCCACTGGCCATTAGTTGCCAAACAATTATTCTCAGTTGATTCAGTTTTTCTGTAAGGATGACAGTCATCAGAAACTGAAATAGTTTTAGTTATATCAGTAAAAAATAAACGCCCGTCATTATCATAAAGTTTTAAACAATTCAAATCATTACCAGTTGTCCATTCCTGACCAGCCTGGGCGCACTCAATCCTGGTTAAATAATTAAGATCATCACACTGTCCGCATTCAGCAGAAGCATCTATGGTTGCCGGAGCTAAACCATTTTCACTTTGCAGCTGGTAACGCACGACCTGAGGCGGTCCGCTGGCAGATCCCTGCCAGGAGAAATATGATTTTTCACCCAAATTCAAATTTGGTTTTATACACTGCCTAATATAGGTGTAATATTCAATCCCTTCCCCGCCTCTGGCAACTTCGTCTAAATTGGTAAACTGAGAACAGCCGACTTCATTGGCAGCACAAGATTGGGCAGAAGCAGGTATAAAATAATGAAATAAAGGATCTGGGAAAGGTTCATATAAAATCCCCTGCTGCTTATAGGAATCATACCCCACACATTCAGAAGGACAATAATCCATAATTCCAACCACACCAGGAATAGCCGGATCATTATTTAATGGTTTATACAGCTGACAATCAACTTCTTCAGGATTACAAACTTTGGCAAAATTATTACAAGCTGAATCTTCAGGCGCATACGAATAACAGGCAGTTGTTCCTGGCAAATAATATGAATCCCCGCTGCTTGATGGCTGATCCCAAAAACCATTATTAGCCTCACAAATTGCTTTATCATTAAACGGCAAACGAGGCGGCGGATCACCAGCAGTATAACCATGACATTTTAATCTTGAAGGCGGTTTTTTATAATAAACTTTATCATTTAAAACATAATCCTGATAAGCACTGGTATAATTAGCAGTTCTTAACTGATCAATAGAATTTATTGATAATCTGGTAGCATCTAATTCAGCCGAGATCTCCTGAATACAAGACCTGTCCCAGTCAAAGCCAGCCCCAAGACAGTCTTTTTTAGTTAAAGCATTATCCTGACGGCAAATTTCTGTAAAATCAGCACTCGGACACTCCCCACCGGAAAAACTAATCATTAACTGTAATTCAGTTCCCGGAGTTGCTGTTAAAACAGTTGAATTAACTGAATTATAGACATTACTGACTGCAAAATCACTGGTATTAGCTTCTATTTGCCCGCCTAAATAGGTCTTAATTAAACTGTACTTAACAGCCTGGGTTAAATTCTGATTAGCGCGCAAATAACTGGCCGCAGTATAAACATCACCGCCCCTGGTTATAACCCTGGTATTATCATTAAAATTATTACGATATATTAACTGCAATTCATCATTAGCTGAAAGCCAACCTAATTCAATCCCTAAACTGCTGGTTCCACTATAAGCAGCTTCCGGAGTATTATTAACTGCAGCTATTGGACTAAAAGGACCATAACCGCGCCAAATACCGTTCAAATTACTGCAGTTATTTTTTGAACCAGAATAACTGTCAATTGTTCCGTACAATTTAGCGTCCTGACAATATTCCACCCAGCTGCCTTCATTTTCATGCCTTTCACAATCATCTCTAGTTGTTAATTCAGCTAATACCTGGCCTTCTTTTTCACATCTTTTTTGCCAGCTGCCTTGATTTAAAACACACTGAGAACAGGCAATATCCTGAGTTATATTGCTGTCAACTAGAGGATTACACTGAGCATAAATATCAGCTGGTATTAATTCCCCGCTGCATGAAGTCCCGTCCCAAGTACCATTAAATTCCCGGCAAGACCAGGCCTGGGTAAAATTAGGGTTTTCACACAAATTGTACTGCAAAATATCATGCAAACAATAATTTAAATATTCTGCTGTCTGCGTCTGGTCATCATTAAGACAATTTGCTGCGATAACTTCATTATTATAAGCGCCCACACAGCGTGAATTCCAGGTATTACCAGCCACAGCAGTACAATCGGCTTCATTAGTCAAATCAGTAACTACAGCTGACCCATCCCAGCAATAATCCTGCCAGTCACCATAATTACTAGTACATAAAACCTCAGTCTCATAACCGTAATTTTTACAGGTTTCATAATAATTACCTTTAAGCAAATTACATTCTACCTGATCCTCAACCACTTCTTTTAATCTTAATTCCCAGTTTTCCGGAAAATATCCGGCATTAGTATATTCAAAGCTGGAATCAGTCACTAAATTTATATTAGAACTGCGGGCTAAAGAAAATTGGTTACAGCCTTCGTTATCTTTAGCGCAACTCTGGGTAAATTGATTTAAATAAATTCTTTCAGAACGGCAGTAACCTTCACTCCAGACACCGCCTAATCGTGTGCATTCAGACTGCTCAGTAATACTGGCAAAATCAACCCAATAATTACTGGCCGGTGACTTAGTCGCATACCAGTTGCAGCCCGCATTATCAGGACCACAAATATTATCTCCGCTTAAAGTATTTTTCAAATAAGAAACTAAAGTTGTCCCTCCCTGACCCAAGGTATAAGTCCGGCAACTATTATATTGTTCCGGACAAGAACTGGCTCCAAACTGCCAGACATTTTTTTCTTTAACACAAAACCCGTACTCTTCACCCTCACAGCCTCCTTTGCCGTCTTCTTGCAAACAACTGGCAAAATCCGGACAACGGGAATAACGCTGGCCAGTATCATTAGTCATTAATATTTCACCATATGGCTCTAAATCTGTTTCCAAAGCGCACTGGGTAGCTGGAATCTTTAAAACCCAGTTTGGATCAACCAAATTGCAAAAAGGACTTTCATCCTGATCAAAATCACCACAAACCGCATTACCAGTCTGATCAAAACCATTAACTACATCATTTAAACTGGCGCTGATTACCTCATTCATCCGGTCAATATTATACTGCCTTAAATTATTCAAATAATTTGGATCTGCGGCAGCCTCACCTTCAAGATAAGGTTTAAAAACACAATTTCTTAAACGAGCCTGCTTATATGGTTCAGCCGAACCTACTTCATAACCAAAATTATAACTCTGGGAAAGATCTTCAAATTGATCCAGGCCATCAGCAGTTAAAGATTTTCGATACTCACAATCTCGAACCAATTCAATTGCCAATTCTAAACCTAAAGGAACAACTCTGGCTTTGCGTAACTTTTTAATATTTTCTAAATGGTAGGAGCCAGGAATTCTGTCTTCTCCCCAGGAAAATTTCCAGTCTCCCTGCAATTTACCCTGCTCAATAGCCTCTTTAATGGTCATTTTATTATTAATAGCTAAAGCAAAATTTTGATCAATGACATTATTATAAATATTTGGATTAATTTTACCTTTAATATTCAGCTGGAACTCTGAAAAAAGGTCAATATCTTTATAGCCAAAATTAATTGAATATTGCTCAACTAATTTCTGAACATAACTTTCAACACCTTCATGGGTAATAACTTCTTCTTCATAAGGATTTGCCGGATCAACTACTGGTAAAGGATCACTGCCTTTATTATCAACCGGAGAAACGGTCAAATCAGGCACCCCGCCTGAGTCTGCTGAATTTTTCGCATCTACTTCTTCTCTGGCTGCTTTAGCCAGCGCTAGTCCGGAAGCCTGTCCCAGTTCCTGGGCACCCATGGATTCAATCAGTTTACGGGCCATTTCATTCCACAACTCCTGCAAAAATATACCTAAAGCATCAGCCACAATATTAGCTGTATATTCACCGGCAACAGAACGATTACCCGCTGAATCACGCAAAAAACTATCTCTGATTGCATTAGAAGGCCACCTGATAGCATCAGAAACAGTATCAGTTGCTGATTCCCAGCCTTCATTAATAGTCGCTTCCAGCCTGCGATTCAAATATTCTTCAAATCCTTTTTTTCGGATTTCCTCCTGCATATTATAGTAAAAAAGCATTTGATTGGCACCAGGTTCCAGTAAACTCCTGGCTATCTCAGCATTAAAAGCTGATGAACCTTCAAAAAAATCCGGCTTAAATTTTTCATTAATTTTATTTTTTAAATATTCATAACCACTTAAAACCGCGTCAGCAGAATTAGCTGCATATTGCATCTTTGCTTTCATTTCTTTTTCAAAAGAAAAGTATAAATCAGCATTATTATTTAATTGCTGATCTGAAGGAACACTAAGACCAAAATCTCTGATTGCATTTTTACAACCATTATCCTTAATCATTTCTAAAGGAGCTTTTTTAGCGCAACGAGAATAATCAGTTTTCATACTGATCAATTCCTGTATCGCTGGATTAATCCTATTATTCCAGGAAGTTTTTATCTTATTAATACTTTCAGGCTTAATAACATAATAAGCTCCGTCTGATAAACGCACACTTTGTTCTGTCCCGCCCCAGGCTAGCATTTTATCAATATCAAGCGATAAATCTTTAGTTCTGGAACTTAAATCAGCTGCCAAAGTATAAAAACCAGAGCTGGTAAAATTAGCATTACACTGAACCCTGACTCCTCCAGGCTGAACAAAACAAACATCATTTAATATATTATACTGCTGCAAGACAATATCCCAATTTGTTAAATTCCGGTCATATTGAAAAACACTTTTTAATTTATCAATATTCTCACTAAAAACACCCCCTTCAACAATATCAATATTAAAACTTATTAATTCTGACTGGCCAATTTCCTCCCAATGATCAGTTAATTCAGTCCAGGTACAATCTGGCTGATATTTATAAGAACCTGGCGATGGAAACATAGGCATTTCCAAAGTAATATCAATGGCCAAGCGGGGATCAAAATTACAAACATCAATTCCAGTCAGGTTCTGCATTACATCCTGAACAAAATCCCCAATTACAGCATCACCCATTTTTTTGGTAAAACCTTCAAAATCAGTTATAAACATGGGCGCTTCACCTTTTCCACCTGAAGCAGCCCAAATAGCTGCTTCCTGCGCCATCATATTGGCTAAACCACCTAGAATATTTTTAAAAAAGACTGCTTTTATTTCATCCCAAATCCGCTGCATTAAAGTATCAGAATAAGAAAAAGCCTGCCAAATTGACTGCAAAACAGACTGAAAAGGATCCACATACTGCGCTCTGGCCTGATTAACATTAAAAAATAAAACCCCAAAAATATTAGTAAAAACAAAAACCACAATCAATAAACCAATTAACGATCGTCTAAATTTACTTTTCCGCGGGTTTTGCATGGGTTAAGTTATTTTAAGTGGTATTTTATAATTCTGATTGCTAATTTACTCTGTACCGTATAAATTTAAGGTCTGCAAAAATAAATTTTTTAAAGTCTGATCATCTACCTGAGCTAAGATAGCTGGATCAACTCCTTTGGCAGTCAGCTCTTTTCTAATATCTTCAGGCGTCATTTCTTTTAATGATTCTAAAACTTCATTTGTTTCACCAGTTTCTAAAACACTTGTCGGCGACAATTCCTGACTCTGCAGGGTCTTTAACATTTGCTCTAACTGAGGATTATCAATCCCCAGCTGTTCTAAGGTTATTTCTCCGGCTAATAACTGATTTTGCAATTCTACCATGCCATTAAAATCCAAATTTGTCGGCAAATTATTAGTATTAATTAAATTTTGCACTGGCTGTTCCTGCGGAGGCAAAGTTGAAACCGTATCACTGACTGCAACTGAACAATCTTCGCCTTCAGGACAATTTGGGTCTGTTCCGTTTTGAACTTCCTGCTTATCTCTGATCCCGTCATTATCACTATCTTCTAAATATGCACTGGTTTTATAAATATAAATCTCACTATAATCATCCAAACCATCCAAATCACTGTCCAGACTTTGAAGCCTGATATTTTCTTCTTTTTCCGCAATTGTTTTTTCAGAAACAACTGGATATTGTTCTTTTAAGCGGCTTCTTTCTAAAGACAAATAACTATCTTTAAAAGGACGGCTAATCCCGTCTTTAAGCTGTAAATAACCTAAAACCAAAGAAGACACTGTGATAATCACCAAAAAGAAAATAAAAAACTTTTCCATGGGTGTTTTATCAATCTTCTCTGTAATTTTCTCCTTTGGGTGAGAAAAAAATTCTTTAATTTTCTCCTCTTGATCAGCCATGTAGAATTATTTATATGGTTGCTGAATTCTTATTTTATTATAGCACAAAATTTAATCCACAACCATAATTTTTTGGTGCAAATTCGCCCAATCCTTTAAATCCAGGTCTTGTGCCCGGATATCTTCTTTTAAGCCCAGTTCTTTTAAATTTTCTTTTACCTCCTCAGGCTTTAACTGCAACCCAGCAACTATATTATTCTTAAGCTGTTTTCTGGGCGAACTAAAGCCGATTTTAACCAGCTGCCAAAATTTTTTCTCCTCAAAACTATTTTTATCTTTTAATTGTTTTTCAACTTCTGGGGCAATATTTGACTGATAAATTTTTATTTTTAAAATTGCGCTTTCAACCTTTGGCTGGGGATAAAAACTTTGCTGGCTGACAAAATCAATTATTTGGGGCCGGCCATAAAACTGGACTGTTAAACCTAAAATATTCAACTTGCCTTTTTTAGCGACTATTTTTTGAGCCACTTCTTTTTGAACCAGAACAATTATTTCTTCCGGCTTTGGGTCATAAGTTAAAAATTTCCTTAAAACTGGTTTGGTTATGGCATAAGGCAAATTAGCAACCAGCTTGTATTTTTTAGCTAATGCAAATTTTTGCTGCAACTCTAAATTTTTTATCCTTAAAATATCCTGATTTAAAAGCTGGAAATTTGCTTGCTTTTTAAATTTATATTTTAAAAATTTAGCCAGTTTTAAATCCAGTTCAACCACTAAAACCTGGGAAACCTTCTCCAGCAACCTTTCGGTCAGCACCCCAAAACCCGGCCCGATTTCCAATACCTGATCATCAGCCTTTAAATCCGCGGCTTTAATAATTTTATCCAATACCTGATCATTAATTAAAAAATTCTGCCCCTTGGCCTTTGTCGGCCTGATTTGATGCTGCTCTAATAATGTTTTTAATTCTTCTATTCTCATACTTTATTATTATATTTTATTAAAAATAATAAAACTTGAAAACCATAAATTAAACTCTGCCAGAATCCAATTGAAGAAGATTCTTTTTGATACCTGGCCGGGCAGGAAATCTCAGCAATTTTAAATTTTTGTTTATGTGCCTGGATTAAAATCTGAAAATCAAAAATAAAACCATTATCCAATTTCTGGAAATCAATATTTTTTAAAACCTTGGCTGAAAAAACCCGGTAGCCGGTATGGTATTCGGAAAGATTTAAGCCTAAAATTTTATTGGCCCCAAAACTTAAAAACCGGTTGGCTAAATATTTATATTTTGGCATTCCTTTTTTCAAAGGATTAGTATTTAAAAAACGAGAACCTAAAACCAGGTCAAAATTTTCCTTAATTATTTTTTTTACCATTGGCTTTATTAATTTTGGATCATGCTGATAATCTGGATGCAGCATAATAATAATATCTGCTTCTAATTCCAAAGCTTTTTGATAGCAGGTCTTTTGGTTAGCGCCATAACCCAAATTCTGATCATGCTCAATAATAAGCAAATCCAGTTTTTCGGCAATTTCAACTGTTTGGTCCTGACTATGGTCATCAACTAAAATAATTTGATCAACAATATTCCGAGGAATTTCCTCATAAGTTTTTAATAAAGTCCTGGCAGCATTATAAGCCGGCATGACTACAATTATTTTTTTATTAGCAATCATTGTTTTAAAAAAATCCTCACTCCTTGTTTTAAATAATTAAAGAATTCAGTCAATGACTTTAAACTTTTTAAAGTCTGCCAAATAAACTTTGGTCTTAAATAATATTTACGAACTGATTTAGCTGAAAATTTTTTAATTTCCTGAGCAGATAAATAATGACTGGACATAGGTGTATCAAAAACATGCTTGTTAACCAGATCTTCTTTTTTAAAAAGTTTATTCTTCAATCCATACTCATACAGTTTAGTTCCCGGGAAAGGATAGGCCTGATGAAATTCCACAAAATCCGGATTCATTTCTTGAGCCAAGTTTAACGTCTCCTGCAAACTTTGTTTAGTCTCCCAGGGCAGTCCGTAGATAAAAAACACATAAGTTTTAATTCCATTTTGCTGAGATAAATTTATTGCACTTTTTATT
>Ga0180433_10008217_pt1 | contig 13063 bp, 13 predicted proteins | sample SS_ome_8_FD_132980 | JGI IMG/M metagenome (GOLD analysis project Ga0180433, IMG submission 132980) | Hypersaline lake sediment archaeal communities from the Salton Sea, California, USA - SS_1_D_1 metaG | ecosystem: Environmental > Aquatic > Non-marine Saline and Alkaline > Hypersaline >... | reverse complement strand
GTCCATACTCTCTTTGGCCACTGCCGTCATCTCCTTCACTGTTGTCGTTCCCTTCAGTAAGGATGACGCAGTGGCCGTCTCCTTGCCACCCCCTCTGTTACACCACCTCCTGGGACTTTACTACCCAAATTGTTCACTTATAGCTTGCTCCCTTGAGAGGATACAAAGAGTTTAGCCATCTATTTGATATGCTGTGAACTGTGGTAATCTTATTACCTAAACTGGCTGGGGAAGTAGGATTCGAACCTACCCGCGCGGATCCAGAGTCCGCTGTCCTACCACTAGACTATTCCCCAGCGTATCAGTATTGTAACCAGTCTCATCGCTTTCGTCAACCCGCAGGCTCACGGGGGTAGTGTACTGGGGGCAGCTTGCTGTCTGAGCATGTATCGCTACTGCCAGCGCCCCTTCTCTCCCTTGTCCCCAATGGTCCGGGCTAATGGCCTGCTGGATGCCAGCGGGTTCGTGAGCCAGCCCCTTGGCCTTCTCCGCCGCCGGGACTGCAGCAGGCTCGGTGGCCGCGGTTCCGGCGGTCATCCTGGCCCGCTTTGCTCTCCTGGCCCGGATTGTAGCCTGTTGCCGGGTGAGCGAAATGCCCTGTGCTCACGGCGCAGCCGTGTCAGTGTGAGTTGTCATCTGCGGTGCCGGGTAGCGTCTGGGTGAGATCCACCCACGGCCGAACCCCGTGGTAGCGGACCAACCCGGATGGAGACGCCGCCGAATCGGCAAGGCCGAGTGCTCTGAACTGGACAGCCTGGCGCCCGGGCACATTACCGACGCGGGCGGAAAGCAATATAGTGCCACGGAATGGCGCAGGCTGTTGAGAGGTTAGCCTGGAAACAATGAGATGGCGACCCCGGCGGGATTTGAACCCGCGATCTCCACCGTGACAGGGTGGCATGTTAGACCGCTACACCACGGGGCCGCAGATACGGACACAGCCAGCAGGGCCCTATGCCTGGATTGAGTCTATCAGTATGCCCTACCTCTGTCAAGCAGACTTGCAAACGCCTGCCGCTTGCCGTATAAGTATAGTTGGTGCTTGCCAACCGCGCTGCCGTCCACAGGAGAAGCCCGTGAAACCCGGGGTACTGGCCAGATACGAAGACCTCCTGCCACTCACACCGAATACGCCGCGTTTCACCCTGGGGGAAGGTGACACCCCCCTGGTCAGAGCCCCGCAGCTCGAAGCTGACATCGGATGCGGGGAGCTCTATTTCAAGCTGGAAGGGTGCAATCCTACCGGCTCGTTCAAGGACCGGGGCATGGTGGTCGCGGTTGCCAGGGCAATCGAGGCGGGTAGCCGGGCGGTCATGTGCGCGTCCACGGGCAACACCAGCGCCTCCGCCGCCGCCTACGCCGCCTGCAGGGATCTCCAGGCGATCATCATCGTGCCTGAGGGCAAGATCGCCCTCGGCAAGCTCGCCCAGGCGATTGTCTACGGCGCCCGAATAATCGCCATTGACGGAAACTTTGACCAGGCTCTGACGATCGTGCGGCGTCTCACCGAGATTCACCCGGTTACCCTGGTGAACTCACTCAATCCGGACCGGATAGAGGGCCAGAAGACGGCCTCATTCGAGATCGTGGACACACTCGGGGACGCTCCGGACTACCTGTTCATACCGGTGGGCAACGCGGGCAACATCACTGCCTACTGGAAGGGCTTCGTCGAGTACCACCGCCTGGGCAAGACAAAGCAAAGACCAGTAATGATGGGTTTTCAGGCCGAGGGTGCCGCACCCATTGTCCTTGGCCGCGTGGTTGAAGAGCCCAACACCATCGCCACTGCGATCCGTATAGGCAATCCGGCAAGCTGGAAGCGGGCCGAAGCCGCGCGCGATGAGTCCGGTGGAATCATAGATATGGTGAGCGATGAAGAGATCATGGCCGCCTACCATCGCATGGCCAGCCGTGCAGGCATCTTCGGCGAGCCTGCCTCGGGGGCTTCTCTGGCGGGGCTGATCAAGCTTGCCAGGAACGGGACGGATTTCTCCGGCAAGCGCATCGTCTGCATTGTCACTGGCACCGGGCTCAAGGATGCCGACGCTGCCCTCAGGGACGCAGGTTCGTTCACCCAGCTTCCCGCCGATACGTCCGCGGTCGAGCATGCCCTGGGATGGGCCTGACACCATTACGCACGGTGACTTTCCCCGGCGCCTGTGGATGGACCAGGGGCGCACAGGGCGCCAGCCGTCACCTGGCCAGAGGCGCTGTCATTCATATCTGCAAGCGTAGGACAGAAGAAGAGACAGTTTCCCGTCCGGGCAGGCCCGGCTATCCGAGCGGTACCACCGACATCTCGGAGGCACCGGAGGAGGACAGCAGTGATTGACCAGGCCAAGATAAGGAAGGCGGCAACCGCCATAATAGAAGCAATCGGCGAGGACCCCACGCGTGAAGGGCTGGTGGACACACCCCGCCGGGTCGCCGAGATGTACTCCGAGCTGTTCTCCGGGCTGGGGGTGGACCCGCGCGAAGAGCTTACCGTGGGCTACGAGCTCGGCCACCGCGAGATGGTCATCGTCAAGGACATCCCGTTCTACTCGATGTGTGAGCACCATCTCCTGCCGTTCTACGGCGTGGTGCACATCGGCTACGTCCCCGACCAGAGTGGCCGTGTGGTCGGGATAAGCAAGCTCGCCAGAGTGGTCGAGATAGTCGCCCGCAGACCACAGATACAGGAGCGCATGACCACCCAGATCGCGGACGCCATCTCGGAGGGAATGGCGCCCCAGGGAGTGGCAGTGGTGGTCCAGGCCGAGCACATGTGCATGGTCATGCGCGGCGTGAAGAAGCCCGGCAGCAATATCACCACTTCGGCGATAAGGGGTCTCTTCCGCCGCCGGGCAGCGAGCCGGGCGGAGTTCTTCTCGCTGATACAGGACAAGCGAGGCTGAGCCGCGATACTGCCTGCCAGCGAGAAGATTGCCGCATCGCACCGGGCAGGGAACCCGGGGCACGTGTCATACCTAGTCCGAGGATGGAATAGGCTTGGGCTGCTGCAGCTCTACTTCCTGGCCGCAGCACGTAACCTCGCCGGTGCCGGCCTTGATGCACAGTATCTCAGTGCCACACTTGGGGCAGCGATATCTCTTACCCAGTTGACTGGCCAAAGAAATGCCTCCTTTTCGCTCCGCTACTGCTTGAGCTCCATTGGCTGTCCGCAGCAGTGGATCTGACCGTCGCCTGCCTTGGTGACGATGAACTCACTACCACACTTGGCGCAGTGATACCGCTTGCCTATCTGGTTTGCCATCCTGTATTACCCTCCGTACCGGGATTGCCTCCACTGGAGTCCGTTCCGGGTTCATTATAAGCCGCGCCTCTTACCAGCGTCAAGGCGCGCAATTCATGCTATTGACGTTCGCCGTTAGGGTTTGCTATTATGCAAGGCGGTATTCTGGCAGGAACATGGTAAGGCTGGTGCCAGTGGTCCCTCACACCAGCACGGATATATGGCCAGGAAGGAGGCGCATAGATGGATTTCCGTTTCAGTGAGGAGCAGGAGAAGCTGAGGGAAGAGGTCCACCAGTTCTTCATGGAGAACCTACCCTCGGACTACCTCCCGCGCGGTACGCGGGGCCAGACCCTGGAGCAATACAAGTTCTGGATGGACCTCCAGCGGAAGGCAGGCGCCAAGGGGTACCTGACCCCGGGGTGGTCCAAGGAAAGCGGAGGCCTTGGTCTGAGCGACATGGAGCAGGGCGTGGTCATGGAGGAGACGTCCTACTGGGGCGCGGCGTGGCCGGGAAGCCAGGGGATTCGGGTCTGCGGACCCCCGGTTCACGTTTTCGGCACCGACGAGCAGAAGAGAAAATTCCTTCCCCCTATCGCCAAGGGAGAGGTAATCTGGTACCAGGGATTCACCGAGCCTGATGCCGGCTCTGACGAGGCCAACGTGTCCCTGAGGGCGGTGGAGGAGGGTGACCACTATATCCTCAACGGCCAGAAGACATTCATTACCGCTCCCGGTCCGGCTGACTACCTGTACACACTGGCAAGGACGCAGGACGTGATTCCCAAGCATCGCGGCATCAGCCTGTTCCTGATTGATGCTCACAGTCCGGGCATCACCTACCGTCCGCTGCCTACAATGGGCATCTTCACCGTGGAGATCTTCTTCGACAACGTAAAGGTCCCCAAGGACCGGCTGCTGGGCGAGCTGAACCGTGGCTTCTACCACGCGATGGTCACCTTTGAGTTCGAGCGCAGCACCACCGGTGCCGCTGCCGGTGCCAGGCGCACGCTGCAGGAGCTCATCCAGTTCTGCCGGGAGGAAAAGCGCAACGGTAAGTCCCTGCTTGAGGACCCGTCCATGCGCGATCACCTGGCAGACCGCGCCATAGAGATGGAGCTTACCTGGCTGCAGGGATGGTTTGCCGCCTGGCACTTCAGTCAGAGGGACAAGCTGGGCTCCCCTCCACCCGAGGCCGGTGGCCTTCATAACAAGGTCGTTTCTGCCGACCGGGCAAAGCAACTTATTGACAGCATGGGCCTGTATGGCCAGCTGCGCCGTGGCTCCAAGTACTGCAGGTACGAAGGCCGGGCCGCCGTCAGCTGGGAGGCTTCGCGGAGCACCCACCCTGCGGGTACCATAGAAGTCAACAAGATCGTGCTCGCGGGCAGGGGACTTGGCCTGCCGAGAATTCCGGCCAAGTTCAACAAGGAGATCCGGGAAGCAGTCGAAGAGAGGTGATAGCCCGAATATACGGGCTGGACAGCATTGAGCTAAAGGAGTAATCTGATGGATTTCACTTTCACCGAAGAGCAGGAGATGCTGAGAACGTCGGCCCGCGATTTCCTTGAGACGGAGTGCACGGAGAGGGTCGTGCGGGATATCATGGACGGCGATCTGGGTTACTCTCCGGAGCTCTGGAAGAAGATCGCTGACCTGGGCTGGCTGGGGCTCATCTTTCCCGAGGAGTACGGGGGCGCGGGAATGAGCGTTATTGACCTGGCGGTTCTGTACGAAGAGTTCGGCCGGGCGCTGTTCATCGGGCCGCACCTTTCAACCGTTGTCCTGGGCGGGATGACGATACTGGAGGCGGGCGCAGAGGAGCAGAAAAAGGATATACTGCCCAGGATCGCCCAGGGAGAACGGATACTATCACTGGCTCTCACCGAGCCAGAGGGTAGCTGGGACAGCCGGGCCTGGGACCCCGAGGGCGTTACCGTGAAGGCCACTGCGGATGGTGACAGCTTCGTCATTGACGGAACAAAGCTTTTCGTTCATGACGCGATCTGCGCGGATGCCTTCTTGGTCGCCACCCGGACGAAGGAAGGTGCTGATCCCGCCGACGGCATTACCCTGTTCCTGGTTGATGCCAAGAGCCCCGGGATCACGATCACCCCCCTGCGGACGATCGCCGACGACAAGCAAGCCGAGGTTGTCTTCGACAAGGTGAAGGTCCCCAAGGCGAGCATGGTTGGCAAGCTGGACGGGGGCTGGGCGCCCCTGCACAGGTCAATGCAGGTCGGCAGGGTTATGCTGTGCGCGCAGATGCTCGGAGCCGAGCAGAGGCTGCTGGAGATGTCAGTGGACTACGCCAAGACCAGGATACAGTTTGACATGCCCATCGGCATCAACCAGTACATTCAGGAGCACTGTGTCTTGCTGCTTCGCGAGGTCAGCGGTGCCCGGTGGTCGACCTACCTGGCCGCCTGGAAAATCACCGAGGGTGAGCCGTCTGACTTCGAGGTGGCGGTTGCCAAGGCCTGGGGCAGTGACGCACACGAGAGGGCCTGCTGGCGGGCGCACCAGGTACACGCAGGCGTTGGGTACACGGTCTTCGATGGCGTTATCCCGCTCTACTCACGCCGCGGAAAGACGTTCCAGCTCTATCTCGGCGATACCGCCTATCACAAGGAGAAGGTCGTCAAAGAGCTGGAGAACTGGCCTGCCCTGGAGGAGCCCAAAGGCAAGCCCCTGGGTATCTGGGAAGAGGCCCCCGAGTTCTGGGTGCCTGAGTGGTGGCCAGAGTTCGAGGCGACCAACAAGGCGGCACAGGGCGGCTAGCAGGTAGTGGCGTAAGCAAGAACGGCGCTCCTCACGAGGAGCGCCGTTCTTCTTCAGGACCTGCGCGGTCTGCAAGCTCAGGCCGAGCCGCTGCCGGGCTTCGTCAGCGGTAGGCCCGCAGCGCACTGGGGACACTCCTCGGGGGCATACGTCTCCGCGGATGTCCGCAGACAACTGTAGAAGGGTGCCCCGAAGTCCGGCGGGCCTCCCGAGCGGTCTACCAGGACCCCGATGCCAGCTACCTCTCCTCCCACAGCGTGAACGGCCTCTATTACGTCCCGCACCGAGCCGCCCGCGGTCATAACGTCATCAACGACCAGTACCCGCTCGCCGGGGCTTATCCACTGGGCGCGGCGGAAGGTTCTCCCGCCGGCGTCGTCCCGCTCGGCATATATCGCTCGGACGCCCATTTGCCTGGCTACCTCGAAGGCGAGGATCACCCCGCCGGTAGTGGGACCGGCGACCACCTGGATTCCGTCCCCGCGGAAACGTTCGGCGATCATGGCACAGAGCTTGCCGGTGTGCTCCGGGTACTGGAGGACGCGGAACTTCTCCCAGTAGACCGGTGAGTGCAGTCCAGAGGCCAGCAGGAAGTGGCCCTTGAGAACCGTTCCCGTCTTCTCCAGAATCTCGCTGACATCACTCACGGGAGCACCCCGGTTGCGCCGGCTACTGGCTGGCGGCGTTGGCTATCTGCTCGCTGGGGTAAGAGTTGGCGGCCAGTCCCCACTGGCCCGGAGGCCAGATGGACAGCCATGCCTTGCCAATAATATCAGACTCGTGGACATTCCAGCCGTTGCGGGAGTCATTGGTATTGTTGCGGTTGTCCCCCAGGACGAAATACTCTCCTTCGGGGATCACGCTGCTGACATGGGAACGGGTGGCAGGCTCTTTCAGATATGGCTCTTCAAGCTCGATGGTGGTGCCGTCCGGCTGGTGTATGAGGACCCGACCATTCTTCATCTCTACGTATTCTCCCGGCAGGCCGATGATGCGCTTTATGTAGCTGTCCCGCTGGGCATGAGGAGGCTTGAACACAATGACGTCGCCTCGCTGAGGCTCGTGCATATCGTAGACTATCTTGTTCACCAGGAGTCTCTGGTTTTCCCAGAAGCTAGGTTCCATACTGGGGCCATATACCACGAAAGTCTGCACAGTGAAGCGCAGGCCGATGAATACCACCACCGCAATCACCAGCATGACCAGGAACTCGCGCAGGGAACTCTTCATAGGCCTCTTGAGTGCTCCGGATGCTCTTACTCTGATTATAGCACAGGCGCACGAGACCCGGTGACCCGGGCGTGCGTGCGTGTTGCACGCCTGTCCGCCGTGGTGCTAGAATGGCAACGCGATGGACTACATGGTACAGGCGCTTTCTCTAGCTAGGCTGGCGCTGGGGCAGGTCAGCCCCAACCCTGCGGTGGGGGCGGTTATTGTCCGAGATAGCAGCGTAGTCGGGCAAGGGTACACTCAGCCGCCTGGGTCGGCTCATGCGGAAATAGTGGCCCTTGGGCAGGCGGGTCCGAGTGCTCGTGGAAGCACCATGTACGTCACCCTGGAGCCATGCTCTCACCAGGGCCGGACGCCCCCGTGTACGCGCGGCATCATTGACGCCGGCATTACCGAGGTCCACATGGCGATGCTGGATCCCAATCCGCTGGTGGGGGGCAGGGGCGAGGCAGAGCTGAGGGAGCATGGCATCGTGACGCGGGTCGGTGAGCATGAGGCCGAGGCTCGTGAGATCAATGAAGCCTACGTCAAGTACATCACCACCGGCCTGCCCTTTGTTACCGCCAAGTTCGCCATGAGCCTGGACGGCAAGATCGCTACCCGGACAGGGGACTCCAGGTGGATCAGTAGCGGCGAGTCGCGGCGGTATGCGCACTTACTGAGGCACATGGTTGATGCAATAGCGGTGGGAGTGAATACCGTATTGGCTGACGACCCCCAGCTGACGTCGCGCTGCGGAGAGCGGGGTGGGAGGACCAGGAAGCAGCCGCTACGGGTAGTAGTGGATGGGAAAGGCCGGACTCCGCCGAATGCGCGCCTGTTCGGCCAGCCGGGGAAGACGCTGGTGGCGCTGGGTCGACCGGCGGACCCGGCAGCGGTACAGGCGTACCAGCAGGTCGGCGCGGAAGTGGCAGAGCTATCTTTGGAGGATGGGCTGGTGGACGTGAACGAGTTGCTGAGAGAGCTGGGGAAGCGGGAGGTAACCAGCGTCCTGGTGGAGGGAGGTGGTGCTCTGCTCGGTTCCCTTTTTGACCATGGGCTGGTGGACAAGGTTGTCGTCTTTGTGGCACCGGCCATCATTGGTGGTGCGCGGGCGGTCACGCCCGTGGCGGGGCAGGGAGTGGGGAAGGTGTCCGAGGCTCTGCGGCTGCACCGTGTGAGCACCTGCCCGTGCGGCGGCGACGTTATCATTGTCGGCTACGTGGGGGATTAGCGTGTTCACGGGGATCGTGGAGGAAGTGGGCAGGGTGAGGTCGGCGCAGCCGGGTAAGCTGGTGATCGCCGCCGAGACGGTGCTGCAGGGTACCGAGCCGGGTGCGAGCATCAACGTGAGCGGAGCCTGTTTGACCGTGACTCGACTGGGGCCGGGGGAATTCTCCGTTGATATAATGCCGGAGACGGCCCGCAGGAGCAACCTCGGCCTGCTCGGGACGGGCGACGGGGTCAACCTGGAGCGGGCAGTAGCGGCTGGGGGCCGGCTCGGGGGTCACATGGTGCAGGGCCACGTTGATGCCGTGGGGCGGGTGTCTTCCATTCGCTGGGACGGGACTGCTTGCCTGATAGGGTTTGACGCCCCGCTTGAGGTGACGCGGTACCTGGTAGACAAGGCATTCATCGCTGTGGACGGGATCAGCCTGACGGTAGTCAGCAGGAGCGGGACGCACTTCCAGGTCTCGGTGGTGGAGTACACCTACAGGAGTACCACCCTGGGGGAGCGCCGGGTGGGCGACCCGGTGAACCTGGAGGTGGATATCATGGCCAAGTATGTCGAGGCACTCAGCCAACCGCGCACCGGCGGTATCACCAGCGAGTTCCTGCGGGAGCACGGGTTTCTGGTGAGCTGAGGCAACTATCTGTTTTTATTGGGGGCAGGTATGGGGCTGTCAACTATTCGGGATGGTCTGGAAGACGTGAGGGGGGGGAAGTTCGTCATTGTCGTTGACGATGAGGACCGGGAGAACGAGGGAGACCTGGTGGTGGCGGCGGAGAAATGCACAGCCGATGCGATCAACTTCATGGCCATGCACGCCCGCGGCCTTATCTGTGTGGCCATGACCGGTGAGAGACTGGACCAGCTGCGCATTCCCCTGATGGTGAGGGAAAATACGTCCAAGCATTCCACCGCTTTCACCGTGTCAGTCGAGGCCAAGCGCCGGGTCAGCACCGGTATCTCGGCGGCGGATAGGGCTGAGACGGTGCGGATACTGGTCGACCCTGCCAGCAGACCGGAGGACCTGGTACAGCCCGGGCACACCTTTCCCCTGCGCGCGCGGGACGGAGGTGTACTGGTGCGAGCCGGTCATACCGAGGCGGCGGTGGACCTGGCCAGGCTCGCCGGGCTCAGTTCTGCGGGTGTGATCTGCGAGATCATGAATCCGGACGGTACCATGGCCCGCCTGCCTGAACTGGAGGAGCTGGGAGACAGGTTCGGTATCAACATCGTCACCATTGCTGACCTGATCGCCTACCGGCTCCGCCATGAGAAGCTGGTGCATCGCGTCGCCGAGGCCAGCCTGCCAACCCGGTACGGCGAGTTCAAGGCTATTGCATACCGGAGTGATACCGACCCTGACGAGCATGTTGCCCTGGTGATGGGGAACACGGAGACCGAGGAGCCGGTGCTGGTGCGCGTTCATAGTGAGTGTCTTACCGGGGACGTCTTCGGCAGCCTTCGGTGCGACTGCGGGGAGCAGATCGACGTGGCCATGCAGAGTATCGCACGGGAGGGCCGGGGGGTACTGCTGTACATGCGCCAGGAAGGGCGCGGTATTGGATTCCACAACAAGATACGTGCTTATGCTCTTCAGGACCGGGGTCTGGACACAGTGGAAGCCAACCTCTCGCTGGGGTTTGGCCCTGACCTGCGCGACTACGGCATCGGCGCCCAGATTCTGGCTGACCTCGGCCTGCGTGATATCCGGCTGCTTACCAACAACCCGAAGAAGGTTATCGGTCTGGAGGGTCATGGTCTGCACGTGGTGGAAACCGTGCCTATCGTCTGTACCCCCAACCCGCACAACCTGCACTATCTTGAGACCAAGCGAACGAAGCTGGGTCACTGGCTGGGCGTGCCCGGTAGCGAAGACGAAGAAGGATAGCGCTTTGCCCTGCGGCCAATGAAGCCGGCCGGGGGAGGATTGGTGAGCATCCGGGGGATTAAGGAGGACACTGTGAGCAGGCTCTTCGAAGGTATGCTGCTGGGGGAGGGGCTCAAGTTCGGGGTGGTTGTCTCGCGCTTTAACGAGTTCATCACCACCAAACTGCTGGGGGGCGCAAGGGATGCCCTGCTTCGCCACGGGGTGAGTGAGGATGACATTGACGTGGCCTGGGTGCCGGGTTCATTTGAGATCCCGCTGGTGGCCCAGAGGCTCGCCCAGACCAGGCGGTACGACGGCGTTATCTGCCTGGGGGCGGTAGTGCGGGGAGCGACACCTCACTTCGAGTATATCGCTGCCGAGGTGACCAAGGGTATTGCCCGGGCCAGCCTGGAGGCGGGCCTGCCGATCAGCCACGGGGTGATTACCGCGGATACGCTTGAGCAGGCGATTGAGCGCGCAGGTACCAAGGCTGGCAACAAGGGCTTTGATGCCGCCGTGAACGCCATCGAGATGGCCAACCTTCTGAAGAGCGTAGGCTGATTCCTCCGGCTGGGGCGGGGGCGTGCTAGTCGGAGACCTTGTAGACGGTGTCGCCTCTCCTGACCCGGTCCGGTACCTTGATACCGACAGCATCACCGGCCTTGGCCTCGGTGACGTCCACGTTGTTGATCTGCATGGACTGAACTACGAACTCCAGGTCGGTGGTGTGGCCCTTGATATGAAGCTTGTCGCCCTGCTTCACGGTGCCGGTCATGTCAATGCCGGCTACTACCGGTCTGGCAAAGAAGTCGCTGATCTTCCCGATCTCTTCTTCCGGCATAAGGATGTCCCCCTGCATTTTCTCATCAGTATAGGGCATGGCCACGAGGCAAATCAAGGCGTGTGCAGCTACAGGCACGAGGCCGGTAACGGTCCCGCGCCGATGGGCTGGCAATTCGCGGTTTTGACACGGACGCTGAGCGTCCCCTATAATTGGCCGGATTCCGCTATCCGGAGGGCGAGGTCTTGGCCGACGAAGAAGTGCCCTGGCCGGTGACAGAGGAGCAGGCGGCAGAGGTCCGGCGACTCAAGGAGCGGCTGGACATGCTTGACCGGCGCCTTGATAGCATAGACTCGATGGTTACCGCCATTGCTGAGCGGGTGATGAGTCGGCCGATTACCCTCACCATTGTCTGCCCCCACTGCGGTAAGACAGTCGAGATTGACCTCATCGGCAACGAGAAGCGTGTCCCGTGAAAGCAGGGCTGATTTGTCCTGTCTCTACCACCGCGCTGCACCGGGGATGGCTGCCGAAGAGCAGTCCGGGATGCCCAGGGCTAAGCTTGCCGGGCCGGGAGGCCGCGTGGCGCCTGCTCGCGGGAGAACTCCCTGTGGCTCTCTGTTTGTGAAAGAGGAAGGCCAGGTCTCCCTCGGACAGGATCACTCTTATTCTCTCTTTCTCGGTGTCTCCGCAGGCGTGCAGGTTTCATTGCCGGGCATGCAGTGCCGAAGGGATGCCTTTACCCGCTGAGATTGCTGAGTGGTCCGCCCCGTTCGCTTCCATGTGTGCGCGCCGCGCCACGGGCAGAGTCTATCACTGACGTTCCACGCACTGGAATCTCTTCCAGGAATCTCTTGATTCGCGATGCCCGCTATGCTAGAGTATGGACTTGGTAGCGGCAGGCAATATGAAGGCGGAGGGCTGCGTATGGGGCGTGGTAAGCCTGCAGGTACGTATGAGCCGCATAGGAGGTAGCCATGGAGGTAGCCGCCAGAATTGAGCGGGCCAGATATGACGTGTTCAGATGGAGGTACGAGCTCAGCCTGCCCATGAAGCTCGCCTTGGCGGTTGCCATGGCGGGCGTTGTGGGCCTGATGGCCCAGACTAGGGTCGCGGTACCGTGGAGTCCGGTACCGGTGACCGGGCAGACCTTCGTCGTGCTCCTCGCCGCGGTTATCCTTGGGAGGTGGTGGGGCGGCGTCAGCATGGCCGTCTACGCCGGGCTTGGCATCTCGGGCATTCCCTGGTTCGCCGGCTGGAGTGGTGGGATCACTCACCTGGCCGGTCCCACCGGCGGCTACATAATCGGATTCGTGCTGGCGGCGCTGTTCGTGGGGCATTTGACTGACCGGTACGTCGGAGCAAGGCGCTTCCCCGCTATGCTGGGGATTATGCTCTTGGCCAGCGTGTTACTGGTGTACGTCCCGGGGCTAGTCCAGCTGGGACTGTGGCTCGACCTGGTCAAGGGTGAACCTGCCTCGCTGAGTGCCTTGCTGGGGATGGGGGTGGTACCGTTTCTCGCCGGTGACGTAGTCAAGGCTGTTCTGGCAGCTGTGGTTGCGCGCGGAATCACCCCGCGGAGGCCCTATGGCGGCGAGGTGGGCTAGGAGAGGCAGGCCGCCCACTGCGTATGTCACGGGGTTGCCGGTGCACTTCGCTTGATGTTCGGACTTAGCATCTGTTAGCATTGTAGTACCGGGCGGTTAGCTCAGTTGGTTAGAGCGTTGCGTTGACATCGCAGAGGTCAGTGGTTCAAATCCACTACCGCCCACCACTCGGAACAGTCACCGAACCCTGTGCGAAGCTGGCGATGAGGGTAAATGGTGCATTCAATTCCACCCGGGTTATCCGTCCCTGCTTCACGCGGATGCGTTTGAAGACCGTCTCACACAGCAGCATCCTCTCGTCGAGGTTGCCCTTCCGGTAGAGTCGCCCCAGGTCGGCTGCCAGCTGCAG
>Ga0180433_10008216_pt1 | contig 13063 bp, 14 predicted proteins | sample SS_ome_8_FD_132980 | JGI IMG/M metagenome (GOLD analysis project Ga0180433, IMG submission 132980) | Hypersaline lake sediment archaeal communities from the Salton Sea, California, USA - SS_1_D_1 metaG | ecosystem: Environmental > Aquatic > Non-marine Saline and Alkaline > Hypersaline >... | reverse complement strand
GGGCAGCCTGTTATTTGATAAAACACAAATCACTCTAACTCCTTCAGATGAGTTGAAAAAACTGTTTACTAAACCAGCTGGTGAATTGACTGATGATGAGAAAGAGATTATAAAACTTTTGCCCAGCGATTTCAAAAGTAAGGTTCAGGAAGGTGGCGGTATTCCTCTGGATCCAATGTATGTTGGTGCAGTGGATTATCGTAAACAGCCTTATGAAAGATATCCTAAGCCAAGAGGCATTAAAGCTTTCGATTCTCTTGAATATAAGAAATCTTTAAGAGAAGCCGATTTAAGTACATTAGATGGAATTTCTAATTACATCTTAAAGATAACAGTGGGTAGTGATGAATTTCCTGTCACAAGCACTACCCAACTGGAAACTGTGGCATCTTTATTTGATACCCCCAGTAAATCTTTTGACGTGGTGTGGAATCATACTTTGAACATAGAAAAGATAGTCTCGCCCGAGATTGGCGACATATTGGGTCAGGATAAATATGCTCAGGTTAATGAGGATATTACTGGCGCTATTGCAATGTCCCGCGCTTTGATAGACGGGTCTACTACTGTTAATGTTGCTGAAGCTGGTTTAATAGTTAGGGCAGTTATTGAAGAGATTGAATATGCAAGGGATCAAGTAACGTCTTGGATTTATAGAGAATATAGGCAAATTGCTACTGCTGCGGGGTTTGATAGGTTTCCCCGAATAAGATGGGATAATACTGTTCTAAGGGATATAATTCTTTATATGAGTACAATTTCTCAGTTGGTTGATAGAAGAATGCTTTCTTATCAGACTGCTTTGGAACAGTTGGGATTTGATTATGATAATGAATTCAATAATATGGGTAATGAGTTACCGTATGTTTTGGATGGTACTTTAGGTATCGTAGGCAGCCCATTTCAGCAATCTAAACAACCAGTTCAAGGTGCTCCTCAAGGAACACCGAGTGCGGGTAGGCCAAAAGGGCAGCCCGCCAAGAAAAAACAGCCTGAGGTAGATAAAAATAAGAAAACAAAAGTACCAAATCAGGCGCCTAGTCAGCAGCCGTCAGCTCAAACTGCAAGTTTTTCAGCAAAAGAGGTCATTTCTTACGCTGCTGAGACTATGACTGACGAAGAGTTTGAGGCATTCATTTCAGGATTTCTCTCCAAGTTAAATAGTCAAGAATAAGAATTATCTAACTATCTTATATAGAAACATATCTTTTTAAAAGGGAGGATTAGGCTGTGAAACAGACATTTAAGCCAATAGCGATGGAAGCCGAAATAGAGCTGGTGAAGGGAACCGAGGCAATGAAAGAAACAGCTGCCTCTATAGTAAAATTTCCCGAGCATAAAACACCTGATTTGTTATTCTTTTCGGGTATTTTTGTTAGTAGTGGCGAGAACTTAAACAAAGCATATTTTTTGCCATCTGAGATGGTTAAAGCCCACAATACGATTGTCAATAAAGCTGTAGATATTGAACATGAGGAAAGTGAGATTGTTGGGCATATTTATGATAGTAAATTTGTTGATAAGACAGGTGATGCCTTAAATATTGAAGAGTTGTTAGAAATTAGTGAAGATGATTTAAATAAAATGGAAATGGATGTCCACATTTCAGGCATTGTTTATAAAAGTAGATTTCCGGAATTGGCAAAGGATGTGGCTAATAAGAAATGGAAATTGTCCATGGAAACTTATTATCAGAATTATGATGTGAAAATTGGTAATATGATATTAAGCAGGAAAGAAGCTGAAGCCTTGGGCATAGCTTCCGAAACTGTTTTAGGGCGTATGGCAAAGGTTTTGAAGAATGGCAAAGAAATAGCCCAAGGTTCTATTGCAAGAGTGTTGAGAGAATTATTGTTTTCTGGCGTCGGGTTTGTGAAAAATCCAGCTAATCCGACATCCGTTGTTTTAGAGACTGCAAAAAAGAAAAATGAGGACGAAAACATGGATGACATCGTAGTAGAAATTGAAGGTGAAGAAGGACATAAGAAAGATAAAGAAGATGCTGATATAGATAGGGTTCATATCCGTAATCAAACTGATATTGGTATATGTGTAAGTTATAAGAAAAGAGTTATTACTTCTACTTTTGAAGATCCAAATACTACAGTAGTTCGTGAGAACTGGTGTACTTTATATGATAAAGCCTGCACATCTGCATCAAGAGATGCACATCATCCTGACTGTTTAAGACGTAAAGCTCAGGAAGCGGCTAAATTATATGTGGCTGACAAATTTAAACAATTGGAAGATGAAGACAGACGAGGCAGTCTATTATCTGAATTGAAAAATTTGTTAAAATAAGCCAAAAAATTTTAAAAGGAGGAATCGCTCATGCCACAAGCGCTACATGGAAAAAGAAGTAGTATGCCTAAGGTCGTTAGAGTTAATGCTGATGACAATAAGGCAATTTTGTATAAAAATTTGGGTAATGGTCGTAGAGTTCCTTTTCTATATGGAATGACTGTGACCTTGGCATCCGGTACTCAAGAAGTTACAGTATCTAGCGGTGTTAAATTCAATGACGTTAAAGTAGCTGATGGTATAATTACTGTGACACCATTAGCTGGTACTAATGTAGGAAGATATTACATAAATAAAAATACTACTACTAATGTAGTAAAATTAAAGTCTACTGCAGCACCTTCTGCTGATGTAGATTTTGATATCCATATTTTTATTGGAGACGACGCTACTTTTGATAGCACAAGTTCAAACCAGATTTGGAAATAATTAAAATTCAATTTAATAGAATTTGGCAAAGGATACGGTTTATATTTAGAATTTAAAAAAAATGTTTAATAAGAGGTTGGTATTTATATTTTTAATTAATTTTAAGACGATTAATTAACAAGGGAGGTTTTAATTCATGTCTGATCAACTTAAAAAAGATGTAAAAGAACTTGTTGATAATATCTTTAAGCAGAAAGAAGAAACTGCCATGAGACAGGAAATCGAAGACGCATTGAGACAGTCTACTGATGAAATTAATAATCTCAACACATCTTTAGAGGCAAAAGATGGAGAGATTAAAGATTTTCAGGCGGAAGTTTCAGAGCTTAATGATACTGTTTCTGAGTTAGAAATGAAGATAGTTGACTTGGAAAAAGACAAAGAGAATCTTGAGAAAGAAAAAACCGATCTTGAAAATGAGAAGGCTGATATTGTTAAAAGAGCAGAAGATGCCGAAAAAGAATTGGAAGACATTAGAAAGGATCAGCTTGCACAAGCTAGATTCGATGATCTTACAAATTCTGGTGTGGCTGCTACTAACGATAAGGCTAAAGAAGATCAAATTTCTAAGATTCGTGAAATGTCAGATGAAGATTTTACAGCTTACAAAGAAGAGCTTGTTGCTGTTAGAGAATCTATCGTCGCAGAGCTGAAAAAGTCTGACGATACTAATAACAACAATGATGATCCATCAAAAGCAACAGCAGCTGCTGAAGGCGAAGACAAAGAAGAAATTCTTAAGGCTAGACTTGAAGAATTGAAGGAAGCCGGTGTCGAAGCTGAAGATGAAGATAAAGTCAAAGATATGACCGACGAAGAATTTGCCACTTATAAGGAAGAGTTGGTTGTTGAAAATGCAGCTGATGATAATGATGATGAAGGATCTGTTAATCTTAAGAAGGCTATGGCGGCCGCTCTTAATATGGAGACAATTCCTGGTAAGGATGTTATGTCTAAGTATCGTGAGTTAGGTCAAGCAATGGCTGATATGGTTAAAAAAGAAAAGTAATTATTAATTTGAAAAATATGTTAAGGAGGATAAGTTATTATGTTTATTCCTAGACATCCCGTTGTAGAAAATCAGTTTTGTCAATTTGCTGCACAGACCAGTGACGCAACTGGTATTGGTGGGGTATTGGCTTATGCTGGTTCTGTATGTTATATGGACGCTAACGCAACCAATCAGGATGCTATCGTAAAAGTTTACGCTAATGCTGCTCCTGGTGGAGATATGAATGTTCCATTTGGTTTCTTGCTGCAGAAAGTAAAGACTGGATATCATTCAGTCCATCCTTCAGGATTTATGATGCCTGGTGATTTAGGCTCTTCAGATGCAGTAGCGCAGCCAAGCTATAATGCTAGTGGTACTATTAATGGCACTAAGGAAACTCCTGTTGGTGTTGCTCATTTAGGTATTTACGATACCGTTCATTATACTTCTAGTGGCGCTATGAGCCCAGGCGAGCAGTTAGGTGTTGCTTCTGGTGTTGGTAATGCCGGTGGTAAGGTTACCCAGTATGCTAGCAGATTGACTAGTATTGACACTGTTGTTGCTAGAGTGGTTAAAGGCGCTAGTGCCGCACAAGTAGCTGCTAATATAGCTAATACTACGCTTTTTGCTATTAGGATCAAGCTTACCTTATAAGAATTGAATTATGGATTAAAGTGATTTTATATCACATCCGAAACTATTTAATTGGAGGAGAGTTATACTATGGACAGAAAAGAAATGCAAGACCTGTTTAAGGCGACTGCTGCTATTGACACTCCAGAAGGTATGGCAGCTAATAAAGCTTTCGCAGCCGCTCTAACTACTCCTATTCTTCAAGCTATTGAGCGTGAATCAATCATGAGACAGCTTTTTGCAGTTGAAAGATTGGGGCCAGGTGCTCAGGCTAGTTATCCAGTTGCAGAGGATTTTGAAATCCCTGTATGGGTACTGCCAGGACTAAGTTATGTTGCTCAGAACTTTATTGAAGGTATAGGTGAAGAGGTTTATGTTCCAACATTCGCTATTGATGCATCAGGCGATTGGAAACTTACTTATGCTAGAGATTCGAGAATTGATATTGCTGCAAGAGCTGCTGAAAAGGCTGCTAAGGCAATTTCTGATTACGAAGAGGAATGTGGTTGGAGGATAATCCTTCCTGCAGCTACTTCCGCATTTTCTGGAAAGGGACTACTTGGTTCACGTCCTGCTCCTATTTATGAAATTAATCCCGCATCTACTGGTGCTGGATATTTGTCAAAAGAGCTTATTAATAAGATGATGGTAGGTTTTGAAAGAATCGGAAGAAGATTGACCGATCTTTACATTGCACCTGAAGATGCTGCTGACATCCGTGAATGGACCGACACAGACATTGACCCAATCACAAGAAGGGAAATTTTCCAGGCTAGTGGTATGGGTAAGATATGGAATGTGACTATGCATACAATCCAGCATTTGGGTGCTACTGGTCTGTACAATATTAACAGTAATTCCGCCGCTTATGGTAAATTTATTGCCAGTGCTGGCGATGTATATAATTCATATACGTTGGATAATGCTAATATTACTGCAGCCGATGGTACCGTTTCAACTTTGGGCGAAACCCAGATTATAGGTTTTGACCTTAGCGTGAATGATTCTCTTGTTATGCCTATCCGTTCAGAATACGCAGCTCATGATGACCCAACATTGCTTAGACGTCAGAAAGCCGGTTTCTTCGGTTGGGAAGAAATTGGATTTGCTTGTCTTGACCCACGTATGCTTGGTTTGGGCGTAATCGACAGATCATTATAAAATTATCGATAAATATAGCGCTTCTCTTTTTGAGGAGCGCTATATTGTTGAAATGGGAGGAAATTTCGTGCTTCTAAATATGATTTTTGCTGTTATTTTGGCAGAAGCTATAACTAACATTTTGACTAAGTCAACTATATTAGCTCCCATTAGGGAATTTTTATTTAACAGAAGGAAGAATAGAGTATTTAAATTTTTACATAATGTTTTGGATTGCCCTTATTGTACATCAGTGTGGGTAGGTGTTTTTTGTGCTTATATGTTATATTTATATATCTGTAAACAATTACCACTTATACTGGTGTTATTTTTTATGGGCATAGTATTACATAGATTATCTAATTTATTACATTTTTTTGTAGATAGATTGGATAAAAGCAACAGTGATATTGTTCTATTGGACAAGGAAATAGAATAAACAATAATTACTCTGAGGAGGAAAAGGTTATGAAAGGTTACGTAAAGAATAAATCTCCTTTATGGAGACACACTATGAAGAGAAATGTTGGTCCAGGAGCTAAAATAGAACTGGACGATCTGTATCTGCAATATGGCGAAAGGCATGATATTCCAGAAGGCAAAGAGTTTGTGGAATGGTTGAAGGCTGTCAAATTGAGAGATACCACAGTCTGGGAAGTGAGATTTGAAGATGAAAATGAAGCTGCTCAGAATGAGACTGTAAAAGAGGAAGTAGAAGAAACCAGACCTGAGGTTAGACCTCTTGTCAAGCAGGATTTGACTATTGACGAGATTACCGGATGGTCTGTGAGAAGAGCTAGAGAGGAATTAACAAAGATACATGGTAATAGAAATATGCAACTCTTGAAGGCTGCATTAGTTCAAGCTAATCAGCTGGCTCACAAAGATACTTTGTGTCAAATGTTGAGAAAGAAAATTCAAGATATGGAACTTACTGGGAGGTAAGTAACTAATGTCTATTAAAAATTATGATATGAATATCCCGTCTTCTAAATATTATAGCACAGCAAGGGTGGGTAAAAAAGGTTTCAATCCCGAAACAAAAATGTATTATGCTGATGCTACTGAAGATGAACTTGTCAGAGTAGAAGAGGTGATAAGAATAGATAAAAATACCCTACAAAGATGGTCTCAAACTATTTCTGGGTCTAATTATTCCCAACAGTGGCCTAATTATAATCATTATATAGTTTATAGTGCCTGGGAAGAAACGACTTATTCTGGTTAACTAGAGGAGATATGATATGGCTTACCCAGTTGAAAGAGGTAATTATAAATATAATCAAACTCTTACAGGAGTAGTCGATGGTTCCAATACCAGTTTTGAATTGCAAGATACTGTACTGGAAGGGACTGTTAGAATCTTCTTAAATGGTTTATTGTTAGAACCAGGTGCTGGTAATGATTATACTATTTCTGGAAGTGATGTCACTTTCACTGTTGCCCCTGAAGCGGGGGATATAATTTTAGCCAGTTATATAGTTGATGTGTGGGGGTCTTACGCCAGTGAAGTATATGGTGTTGATGAGGACGAAACCATAAGAAAGATAAGAAAGTATATAGGCGATTTCAAAGAAATGGATCGCCTATATATCACTAGTGACACATCTTGTTCATACATTCAAGACGATGGATATACCATCGATTTAGGAGAAAAGGGATGGCCAGCATCTGTAACATTGACGTCTGGTACTGTATCCGAAGATAAAAATTCTTATTACGATCCTCTTGTAAGAGGTTATAGATATTTAACTTTTAGCGGTTATCTAGGTGATTATGATAGTATAGATATATGGTATTATACTTTTAAATTTGCTGATTCTGAAATATTTCAAGCCTATGGTGATTGTATGATACCACCTGGATTGACTGCCGATAACGTCACTCAAGACCATTTAATTCTGCAAACTTCTATAGATTTGTTAGAGAATATGACCTCTGAGGATATGGTAGATGATGGCGCGTCGATTAGAGATGACCAAACTCTTTACGATCCTTCTCCTGGTTTGAGGGAGAGAGATAAAACTATAAAAAGACTTCAAAAAATGTTAGATGCTTTGATTCTTCAATACAAATTTAGTGAGTTAGAAGGAGTTCTTATAGATTAAATGGCAACTCAATCTTACCCATACGACACTCCAAGTAATTATATATACGACCCATCTTTAGTCACTATTTCGGGAGGAATAGTGTCTTTGAAAGAAGCTTTATATTCTGTATATGCCAGATATAAAATGAATGCATCTTCAGGAACCGTTGTAAGTGATTCTTCTGGAAATGGCAGAGATGGAAGTACTGTAAATATGGATGACACCAACTGGCAAACTGGTAAGTTAGGCAATTGTTTATATTTTAATGGCAGCAATGAATATGTAACTATGGGTAATATAAGATGTTTCAGAGAATTTAACCCTTTTACTGTAGAATTTTGGATGAAAACTAGTACTACTACATTGTCTCATTGTATTATTGGAAAAAATACAAGTGCAAATGGATGGCAAATAATACAATCAGCAAATGATTTGGGATTTATAATGGCTGCCAGTTATGGATCTGATTATATATTTTTGCTTACTTCTGGTCTTGGTATAGGCACTGGTTCATGGCAGCATATAATTTTAACATATGATGGTAGTCAATTATCTAGTGGAGTAAAATTATATGTTAATAACTCAAATGTAGCGATGGGCACTTTTTTCCCTGGTGCTGATCACGTTAATGGTTCTATAGAAGTTGCAGGCCATTTAGCTATTGGAGCAAGATCTGGTGGTTCTTGGTTTTATGAGGGGCATATAGATAATGTCGTGCTTTACAATAAAGTACTATCTGCTACAGAGAGAAGTTATAGATTTAATGGCGGCGTTGGTAGAGAGGCAGGATTTTTTCCTACATCAGACACATTAAGGCCTTTAATTCATTATCATTTTAATAGATCTGCTGGAAATGATGTTCCTGATTCATCTGGCAATTTGAGACAAGGCCGTTGCTATAATATGGAGGATGCTGATTGGCAATCTGGAAAGTTAAATAATTGTTTGCTTTTTGATGGTGTCAATGAATATGTATGGGTTGATTATCCTAATTATGATACTTTAGCATTTGATAAGGAAGAATCATTCAGTGTAGAGGCGTGGTTTAAGACCAGTGTTTCTATTGGTATTATGAGAATAGCGGCTCAGTGCCATGGTGTTGCTACTAATTTTAAGGGGTGGTCAGTTAGTTTGGAGGATGGGGACATAGCTTTTAGGCTTGCTAATTCATCTGGAGATAAGATATACGTAACCGCCTCTGGTACTTTTACTGATAATAATTGGCATCATTTAATTACTTGTTATGATGGTAGTGTTAGTGCATCTGGTGTAAATATTTATGTAGATAATAATTTAAAAGATCCGATTATTAATGGTAATAATTTAGTTGGTTCCACAATTACTAGTAGTCAAAGTTGTAATATAGGTGCTTCTAATAATGGTACTGATTATTATTTTGATGGTTATATAGATGAGGTGGTAGTATATAGCGGAACTTTGATCGAGCCGCAGATAGATTATAGATATAATTCAGGAACTGGTACTGAAAATATAGCTCCTACTAGACCCAGTATAGAGCCTGTTAGTTTATTAGATCCTGCGATAGTAAATGAATGGGACGCATTTTCACAAACTTTGGGTGGTGGAAATGAAGGCAGTGTTGGATATAATTTATACAAAAATGATAAGGATAGTAGATATTATTGGAATGGTACTACTTGGAGTGGTGCTGGTGGTAGTTCTAATTATAATTCTGCTTCCGTAGTTAATTCTAATATAACCAGTATTGATGCTACCCCTGATAAATTAGGATTTGTTGCATATTTGATTTCAAACGGTACTCAGCAAGTAGAGTTGTCAGAAAATAATATAGGTTATACAGCAGAGTCTCCACCACAGGTATATGCTGGATTAGATAAGTCTTGTTATGACCATGACACAGAAACTCCTTTCAGTGATGCTGTAATATCTGATCCAGATGGAGATATTGAAAATGCTACAGCCTCGGGTTATATTGAAGGATCGTGGCATTCTATTCCGAAAGGTGGATATGGTACTTTACAAGAAGCTGTGAGGGAATATCAATATACTTTTGATAATTTAGGAGATATAAGCTGTACATTAAAGATTATAGATGAGCAGTCTAGGTCAGGCACAGATGCTATGATAATGACAGTTGGTGAGGTCATTGTTACGTTTAATATAAAAGATACTAATGGTACTCATTTATCTAATATTTATTGTAATTTCGATGATGGTGCGGGGTGGCAAAACAAAAGTTCTCCATTTGATTATTCATTTGAATATAATCCATCACCTTATACTTGCGTCTTTGATAAAGGAGGCTATATTGTACAAACTGTTAATGTTACCGCTACTGATCATACGGAAAATATTGTATTATCGGCTTTGGCATTGAACGCTGATGAAGTGGCAATTGCAGTATGGCAGAAATTAGTTTCATCAATCAATACTGAAGGCAGTTTTGGCGTAACGGTTTCTGGAATTAATTCTACACTTCAAAATATGAGTATTAGTGTATCTACCATAGAAACGGGAGTTTCTAATATAGAAACAGAAGTCTCTAATATAGGAACTACGGTTTCTGGCATGGATACCAATGTTACTAGTATTAATTCTAAGACCAGTGATATTGATGATAGAACTAATCTTATAAGGAAGATTTTGGCTAATAGACTAGAGCTGGCAGATGGTAGTTCTAATAATTGGGTACTTTATGATGATGATTCGGTTACACCTCTACTCACTTTTAATGTTAGTGATAAGAGCGGTAATCCAATAGTACAAGCTTCTAATGCACCTTCAAAAAGGTCTAAGGGAGTATAAATAACTATGACAATAACTACGCTGGGATTTGGTCAAGGCGCTGTAACTACTTATGGCTGGGGTGGCGCTCCTAGTGGTGAAGAGGTTCCTTCTCCTGATTACGATGCTGCATACACCGCTAATACATGTGTACCAGAAAGAGAATGGGATGAAGAGGAGCTTAATTATAGGGATAAATCAGCTATTAATCTGAGGTCCCTCCCCGATTCCGTAACTGAGAGGACTATCAGTCAACTTGATTCTAGAGAAAAAGGCACTGTTCCTAAAAGAAGTAGAGGATGGGCTTATGAAACAGAGCCATGTATAGAAGAGGAATAAGATATGCCTAGCAATAGAAGGATAGGACACAAAACTAAAGATAGATTTAAGAAAGCATGGGAACATGTTCGTGACGGCCTTGGTAGGTCTATTATTATCTATTTAGCCGATACTAGGTCTGAATGTCCTAATTGTTATTATGACAAAATTCACGACAGGAGTAGTGGGATTCCCAAGTCAGCTCCTGGCGATCCTGATTATTTTACAATAGGTAGGTGTCCAGTTTGTCGTGGCAAAGGTGTTCTTACAGTTGCTAGAAGAAAATGCATACATGGTATTGTTATATGGGATCCATCGGGAGATGGGGCTAATGCTATGACCTTCTCAGAAGCTGGTGTTGATGGAGCCACAGTAGTTGAAATAAAAGTTGATGTATGTTATTTAGATTTAATAAAGAATAGTAAATATGCAGTTATTGATGGAATAAAAGTTAAATTAGCAAAACCTCCCATAATAAGGGGATTGGGTAATAAGTCGGTTTTAGTAGCACAATTTTTCACTAACGAAAAATCTAGCCCAGATAGTGGTGAATATATTTAATTATCTAACTATCTATAATAGAGGTAAATTTATGATTTTACAGGTTGTTAAAAAAGAACTTGTGGAACTAGTTAAAACCAGTATAATGGAAGAAATAGTTTCCAAATTGATGACAAGATTTGATGAAGAAATACTTCCTTTTGAAGATGCAGAAGACCCCGTAAGGCCTTCTGTGTTTAGAGAAGAATTCAAAAATTATTTGCGACAGTCTATTGTTGATAGTATAGAAGTGAGTGGAAATTCTATAAAATATGGAATTGGTGATGCCGAAAAATTAGGTTTTGGAGAAGAATTAGATCCTGAAACTACAGATGGATTAAAAATAATAGGTACAATTTTATGTGGAATAGTGGGGGAATATGTGCTAGTCACTGTGGATATGGCTAAAGAGATGTTTCCCAATGACATAGATTATGATTTAGGAAGAACTGGGCTGGCGTATTTGATGCCGAGCGATACCTATGATTATGGGGTGGAAAATAATGGTTGGCTACCAAAACCAGTATGGAGCTTCTCAAATTTCCACGGCATACCAGATTTTTTTGAGATAGATATTGATTTAGGTAAGTATATAAATAAAACACTCAAAAATTTGGGAGAGAGGGCATAAAAATGAAGGATTTGCTGAGAGAGGATCTTAGTCTTAATTATTATCTAAAAAATTATGCACTAAGAGATTATATAGAAACTGAACAAGATATCCCTCTTTCATATATGGCTAGTTTATCAGAGACCGGCTCTTATGTTTATGAAGCTGATACTGATATGACACCCGCGCCCACTAGCATGGGCCGAGGATGGGCTTATTTTGATGAATATGGCGATACTACAGAACAAGATAGTTCTGTTGTTGTATACAATAATCTGGGAGCTGTTATAAGTGGATCAAATTATAACGTGGATTATATAGATGGGAGAGTTGTCTTTCCAAACAGAAGTTTTCGTCCAACCACTGTTACATATAAATGGTATTATGTGGCTTTGGTGGATAAATGGTCAGATTTTATAGAAGTTAGTGATATTCCAATTATTGTATTAGATGTAACCGATTATCATAAAGAAGGTTTTCAATTAGGTGGTGGCAAGAAAGTGCCTAGAAAGGTTAATTTACATGTCTTTGCCTCAGACATTGCTGAAAGGTCAGATCTTGTCGAAACTATTTATGATAGTTTGTATTTGAAATGTTGTCCATATCAAAGTTTTCCTAAAGGAACAGCTTTGGATTGGGATGGGAGATTTAACGATAATTATGAATACGCTACTGTAAGCGGATATAGTTCTTTAAAAATTGATAATTTGAGAGTAAGGAATTTAACTCCGCCTCTTATAAGATCTGCAAGTGATAACTATTTTTTGCTTAGTGACCTAAATAGATATAGGTCTACTATCACATTTGATATGTTCCATTGGGAAGAAGCCTAAATGGCAAACAAGAAACGTTAGTTTGGGCAAGGAAAAGGGATTTAGTGGATATCAGTAATGCCTCGTACTGGTAAGGCTAAATAAGAATTAGAATTAAGAGCATTAACCAACCTCGTTAAAGCTAGACAAATACTTAAGGAGGAACAATTTGTGATGGCTAGAAATAGAATAATTTATGGTTCACAAAGCGTATGGTGTAATGGTGAAGTACTATATAGAGTGCAGACTTTGGGAAGCACTACTACATTTACTTCCGAAGACATTTTTGAATTAGGCCATCTAGATATTATAGACGTTGTCGATGATGTACCTGCTGTTGCTGTTACTCTTAACACCAACGATTGGGGTGATGTCAGAACCATGGCTATTTTGACTCAGGTTGCCAGCGATAAGTTGGAAATGGATACTTCTG